>JACCDP010715228.1_pt1 | contig 11610 bp, 10 predicted proteins | sample 7445841 | NCBI WGS metagenome assembly JACCDP01 (sample SAMN15323441, study PRJNA562643) | freshwater metagenome | isolation source: river surface water | place: USA:Blue River Watershed | collected 2017-08-17
ACTAGCTGTTAACCAATCGTTGTTGGACAAAGGATAATTAAAGTATCCGTTAACCCAACAAGTAACGCCAGGACCTGGTATAGGATAAATTAAATCTCTGCCCAACATCTTAACCTGCTTGGGACGCGATCCAATATGACTCACTGGACCGCGTTTGGCCACTGGACTATATTTGATTACTTTTTGTAAATTAATGTTTTCCAGTGTGGCAAAATCTTGCATACAGTGTACAGCCAATATGCTATCACCCGCTGCTGATACCAAGGCTGTCTTTAATGCAAATTCATATTCAGTGTAAGTGTTATCCGAGTCAAATCTGATCACCTTATTGGTGTCGTGTCCTGTTACCCAGAGTTTCCCATCATAAATTGCAGCATAGGCTGGAAAAAAATCTGGAGTAGATCTTATGGTATAAGTTAAAGCTGGCCCTATAATTAGTAGTCGTCGGGCATTCGAATCTGGTACAGCTACACTTATACCATCCGGCATAGTGCAAGGACTACCGAGTGCCCCAGCACTGTAAATCATAGTTGATGTGCCAGATCTTGTTACCGAATAAATTTGTTGGTCTTTGGTGATCACTATGGCATCATTACCTAAGCAAGCAATGTCCACGATTTGCACTGCACCTACAGTGATGGTATCTAGTAGGGTAAAGTTTTTGTTTAAAACAAAAACAGTATTTGATCCAGCGATCCAAATTGTATTGCCTTTTATATCTAGCGCACTGACCACAGGAAACAAGCTACGTAAAAATCTTGCTCTAGCTGCGTCAGTGAAACTGCCACCTACAGGAAGATCCTGTAGGTAAGGCAAATCCTCTAGAGGAAATACTGGCAGCACCGCAGGCTTGAATTGATCACTGGCGATGTATCTGTTGTCAAATCTGATTCGATATAATCTCCCATTGCTGCACAATGTCAACAATTCTTGAGTATAAGTTCCTTGAACAGAATCTGCTGTAATTTTTCGATAGCTAATTGGACTGTCTGGCAGTACTACCCGACTGATATTTTCTTGATATTTAGAATAAAACAATACAGATTTATTCAATGGGTCAAGAACAATATGTAATTCGTCAACGTCAACAAATTGAATACCAAAGCCTAATGGATAATCCAACTTGGTTAAATCTCTATAATAGCTGATGGTGAAATTCACCGGGACATAATTATACCAGCGTTTTTTACTGTCAGCTGCTTTGACTGTGACTGCACCGTAGTTATTTTTATTAACTACAGCAAAACTCTGAAGCTCAGAGTTCAAAGTATAAGAATAAAATTTGTAGTCTAAGTAACCAGGAGGACTGGTTACTGTGGCTTCAACAAGATCACCGTCAACTAATCGAATAGGTCTTTGATTAGTGACTTCTCCGTTGACTGTGATAGCTACATTAGCCCATATATTTAATATTTGGTTACGTGTTGATCTAAACTGTGTGCTAACACTGCTATTCGGAGTACATGAGGAAATACTCCCAAACATATTGAGCCTTTGTTAATGATATAAGATACAAATTTACTCCATCATTAAGATGCAGTAATATGATTATTTTCAGCTACAACATTAGCAGCAGTCAATGCCATTAACCTCATACCTACCCCATTGGGATTGTTAGCATATAGTGCCGTGTAAATTCTTTGAACAGGAACACTACTTACTGTCTCGCCATAAACTTGTACATTAATCGCAGTCCCTGGTCCAATAACTTCAGCTGCAACTGTGCCCAACATATCTAACTCATCACCGTAACGATATCTAGATGTTGTTAGATTAGTCAAAAATGTCACAACAAATTCTCCGCTTTCAGTGATTGATTGTTGTTGATATTTGTTAATCATAGGAGGACAATCATCTTGCGCTTCGGTAACTGTTTTCTTTTTGCTTGGCGCAAGGATATCCATTTCTCGCACAACAAATCGTTGATAATCATTAGGCGATCCAAACCCAAACACACAATAAACTGGACATCTACTAATTTCGTTTGCAGGGTCATTGGCTTGCCCAGTAGTTAATGTTGGGGTATTTTGCTTGCGTAAAGCACCACCACCACGTACATGACCTGTCACACGATCAACTGGACGTTGAATTAAAAACCATCTAATAGGCATGTATTGATAGTTTTCGTCCTCAGCCGGAGTAGTATCAGCTGTGGGACTGGCTTCTTCTTGGTTGGCTTCATAAACAGTGAAAAATATTCCACGATTGGTCATAGTCAATGTGAAACTCAGCGGATAAGCGCCATCGGCATTATTACTATATTGAGTATTTAAAAATACTTGTGTGAGAGACTTAACGTCAGCGTTGCCTACTGGGGAAGTATTTCCCCACCTTGCACCCACCAAGCCAGCTGGATCGCTTGATGTTGATCCCGTTGCTTGTCGATTGGTTAGATTTACAATATTTCCGTCATTCTTGATTTGTAGTTCTGTGGCTGCATAAACACTCATTCTTTGTACAGGTGTGTCATGAAACTTAAAAGCCATTCTCCATCCTGCGCGAATCGAGCTCCCAGTAGGCGTGTAATTTGCCAATGGATCCATATTGGTAGTGGCTTCATAAACAATCGTTTGATTGTTACTGAGCGTAGCGCCAATATTTCCATAAATTCTAGTAAAATATCCAACTGATGTGTCTTGTAAACCGGGATGGGCGTTGGAGACCAACATGCCATCAACAGTGGACATCAGGTGCTGAATATTTGCGAAACCATGCCTGGTAAACGAAGTGCAAGCCATTACATAACTCCTAGGGGATATCTTTTAGTACTACTATTCTAAGCCCGGTATTATAAGGTTTGTTAGACGGTAAAGCCTTATATTTACGTGGCCCAGATTCTTGGTAAGCTGTGATTGACAAGTCATTGCCTGATATACAAACATCAGCACTGGTTTGACCTAACATATCTAGTTCTTCACTGTATCTAAATCTAGGCGATGTCAAGTTATGCAAGAAACTGACTAAAAATTTACTGTCTTCAGTCAGTGCAATCTGATTGGTTGTATTCAAAATAGCAAAACTGTCTACACTGTTTTGATCAGCTGGTGTTCTATAATCATACTGAACGCCGTTGTCTGAATAAAAATCCATGGCCTCTTTCTTAGGACCTTGTGTAGGGTGGAAAATATCTGATTCGCGTACAATAAATTTATGATATTTAAAACCCACAGAATTAATACAGAATAACGGGCACCTTCCAGTGGTTAAGATTCTACCAGTGATGCGATCTACAGGTCGTTGAATTAGGAACCAACTAAATGCATTGTCGTTCCAGTTGTTAGCTAATTCTTTCTTTTGCAAGGTGCTGAAATTTCCTTCCCAAGCTCCAAAGAAAATTCCACGATCTGTTACTGTGAGTTGTGTGTTAATTGGATAGGACTCACCATAGTCAGGTTGATCTGCAGTCTTTTTAATAAAAGATGACATTGTATAAGAAACTTGACGTACACGTTTTTTCCTATTTATAAATCCTTCGTCGTTATTTTCTTCATTGATACCAATGTTTTCAATTACCTGATAAGTGTCCTGACTTAATCGTTCATTTCTTGACGAAGTTAGTGGTCGTCCCATTAGCCCTGGTGTATCTAACACTAGTGTTGAATATTTAATAGGAGAAACATTAGCTGTGAACGTTCGTGAACCAGCGGAACCCGCGGCAACAACAACATTTGCAGCTAAATAGATTTCGTTTAGACCTATATCGATGCCAGTCACTATGCCTCTAATACTTGTCAGGGAGCCACTACTAGCACTTGTCATTGTGGTACCCACTTTAATGTTTGCCAACGACGTGCTCCCAGAAAATCCTCCTATTCCTGTAAGTTTATTACTGCCGTTTGCCACAGTGGCAGTTATTGATGTAATTTCTTCTATAAATTCATTGGCAGCAACATTACCTAAATATCTAGGTATACTACAACTATCATCAAATTGTACACCGGTACCTGCCATAATATTGACCATCTGATGATCCTGGGCTTCAATGCACAGTCTCCATGGCTGAATAGGATCAAAAAGAAACTTAAGATTTTTTCCTTGAGCAATAGTTTGATTACTGCTTAGTGTAACAGTTGCCGTGGTTAAACTGGTCATTGTAACGTTGCTAACTGTTACAGCATTACCTACACCTGCGCCAATATTATTAGTATTGGTTACACTTTGCCCAACATAAATCATTGGATTGTAGGTAACATTACCAGTTGACAATTCTGTTACCTGAATTTGATTACTGTTAGTTACTGCTGTTACCACGTTGCCAGTTACACCAACATAATCACTTAGTGGATCACAAGCGCCAAGGCTTTCAAGTACAGCTACCCATCTGCGTGGTAAAGTAGTTCCGCTATTATCAATTGTGGCTTTATCGCCTCGGGCGACGAATTGAGCTCCAATGTTGGCTGAGATCGCTTTATCCAAGGTAATTACATAGGCATTTGATGTAGTTTCAATGTACCCATATTCTGTTGCTGTTGATCCATATTGGTATGTTTTAATAGTAGAAATAATCTTGGTGCTAGCAATGGTTTTAATTCTAGTGTTGGCTTGCACGTTTCCGCTGGTGGGATCTACTAGAAATATGTACTGACCAACTTTTAAACTAGTATTACCAGTGGGAATTTCGTCGGCGGTATCGAAAATAACAATAGCCCCGTCGGGATGCCTGTCTCCTAGTATTCCGCCACCGCCTTTATATCCAAAATTTGCTTCCCATTGGGCTTTATAGGTGTCTAAACTGGCCTCAGCTTGTGACTGATTTAAGCCATTTGGCTTAAGCCAACTATAGCTACGTGGCTGCGGCACAATGCCATTTATAAATCCAGTTGAATTTATCACGTTACTTCTTAACGTAAACGAGGCTTTGAAATAAGCAGGATCAACTCCCTTATATAATTCATCAGCATACTGTAATGGATTGGGTTGTGTCGCAGAAATGTCAGTGTAATTTACAAAGACATCTGCGTTGGAAATTGGATTCGTGCTTACAATTTCAAATTCGGTGATTCCACTGGTGGTAGTGCTTACTGCTGTTACATTGATTGTTAAAGGAGTTCCGTTGCCAGCATTAACTAATTGTAATTTATCACCAACATAATAACCGCTACCTGGGTTTACGATCCGATAAGTTCTTTCAAAAAAGTTACCAGTATTACCAGTATAAACAGTGTTATTACCTTCGTCGGTGATTTTAACATTAACCAAGCGCATCGCACCAATTGATTGTAAATCCTTAATAAGGTAATATACCGCTTCTGTTGCCGTGGAAAACCCCGACCTTTCATTGGAATAAAACTTCTTCCCAGGGTAGGAATTACTATAAATTGTTTTGATAGAATCTGTTGCCATATTCAAAACTCCGATATTCGTTTCTATTAGTTATTTATCGAATTCATATCGCTGCCCAACTACTGTTTACACGTATATATAAAGTAGACTGTATCACGTTATAGAATAAATCACCGTCGACACTGACATTGGCGCTAGGTAACACTGTGCCAAATTTTACTGGCTTGCTGCGATCGTAGTCGCTATCAAGCAACGGTGGGTAATACAATAATTCAAAAACCACTGGAGTGCTAGCAAGATGATTATCAATGCTGGTCACTGTGACATAATGCGTGTCCTTGGGAGGATCTTCGAGATTAGTAAAAATACTATATTGTCTGCTTTGATAGCTGCTACCATCACTAAGCCACACTGTGCCGTCATCAACTAAATGGTCCGGAGTAGCAATAAATGTATAAGGGTTAGGCTCATTCTTGGCTGGTGTACTAAACACTTCAACTTTAACAGGACGACTAACACTGAGATTATACACAATAGCAGCTTGACCCAGTTTCATGGTGAATTCAACTTGCCCGTAACCTAATAGATTATCAATGACTTTACAATATCTACGACGAACAAAATTTGGTTCAGGAGGGCCAGGATACCAAACTGTGCGAGAGTTTTCCCCACCAACAGCCACAATGATGTCACCACGGTTTGGTGTAGTTGTGGGCAGACTGTACTGGTTGCTAACAAAAACAGTGTTACCAACAAATAAATTAGTTCCTATATTAGCCGATGTGTCTACACGTAGGTTACCGGCTATGTCTAACTTAAACTGCGGTTGACGATCAATACCTACTCGCCGATTTTCCTGATCAATAATGAGAACATTGCTCCACACTGTTTCGTGCGGGCTTGAACTAATATTGCTACTAACCAAAATACTGCCTGTGTTAGGAGCAGCAGTAATAGGTAACCGATAAAGAGCTTGATTATCAGCTCCAATGGTCAAGGTATTACCAATAAAGGCATTTCCTCGAACGTCTAATACATACTTGGGTGTATCGGTTCTTACACCAACAAAACGTCGGCTGACATCCCAATAAATTAAATTACCTTCAACTGCTAAATCAATACCTTGACGTTCAAGGTTTTTGACCAGCATTGGTCCCGTAATACGACCAATGGGCATTAGGCAACTCCGTGTAGAATAACTACTGCATGACCGTCAGGAGGAGGGCTAGCCATAGTGATATAATAACCGTTGACTGTAAAATTAACATTTGGATTTTGCCAGACGTTCTGTACAAAAACAAATAGCATGATTTCTTGACCGGGGTTATATTCAAAACTCATTGGTCCAAAGGTTCTTTCAATAGCATCACCATAAAAAGTATCCTTGGTTGGCAATGGTTCAGGCTCGTCGCTCATGCGTATATATCGCCACTGAGAATTACTATATAGCTCGATCCTGTCCGATTCATAGTTATATCTAATTAGACCTTCGATTGGACATTCGGATCCTACTGAGGGTGTGGTATAAGGCAAGCGAATGCTGTAACTACCAGACCTGAGTTCTTTATTTTTAACGTAACGACCCACGTTAAACCCCAATGGCACTTACAGTGGCTATAACAGAAAGATTGGCTATGATTTCCCCGGGTGGCACTAACACCACCGCATATAAAGCATCAAGATTTTCTAGTACTAGTTTTTCGGTATCCATTACATAGGTATCATTACAATGTAAAGGAATTTGATGATAAATTACATTTGTAATACCTGGTGATGCTGGTGTTGGTACCGCGTAGACATTGAAATGAATAGTTTTAGAACTGGCATTACAAATATAAATCGTGGTGACAGCACTGCATCCTGTGCTTCGATAAATTAATGTGGGCGTGTCAGAAACCACAGTGCTTTTTAATGTCATACCTTAATTTTCCTATAGTACCAAACTCAATACTGCTGCGTATCGTTTGGAAACAAGTTTTTCTTCACTAGTACTGGTCTTAACCCTGATCCCAAGATCACCACATTCTTCTGGGGCTTTGGCATAGATAGTAGCAGAGCCAGCATTATAGTTAATGGTTTCTGTTGGGCGCACTTCTTTTATTTCAACTGCACCACGAGTAACACCATTTTGGATTCCCGGATTCAACACTATGTTGCAGGGGTAATCAGTTTGAATTTGTCTACAATTGAGATTCAAATCACCACCAAGTACCGGAGTCGGGTCTTGTTGCACCTTACCTAGCAATGGATAAAAAGTAGTACAATCCTCTGTAAATTCCCAACGATCTCTTAATTCATTCCAACGTATCTGCACATGACACTCATTGCCACGATCCACAATCATGCCTGCATTCATCACAGGCACTCCTTCTACTTCAGAGCTTAGTCGAATATAATTATCAGTAACATAGGTAGTTTCCGATTTGACATTAGCCAATGTGCCAATAACAAATAAGTTACCAGTTAGATATATGCTGCCTTCACCATCATTAGCCGTAATCCTAATATCACCTTGCCCGCAAGCTCCTGCTAGAGTTTGTAGGTTATAGTTTCCGGTTATTCTATCAAAAGAGGACATAATATGTAGTTTTAGATATTTATCTAAACATATGGTCAAAAAAATAGCACCACTGGGGTGCTATTTTTATATTTGAAACAGGTTTAAGATACGTTACCTGCAAAGTCTGTGCTACCGGTTGTGACAGCAACATTACCACGCTCTGCGCCAGCTGCCATACCACCAGATTCTTCAAGTTGAATGAATCCATCTGTGGTACTAACACCAAAGTTCCATGGCCCGGAGCCAATTACTGCTCCAGCAAGACTAACAAGAGTACATTTACGACCACTGATTTTAGACACATAACCATTGGTTGTGTTATCTAATTTTCCGCGAATTGTCATATCACCGTTGCTTAACCCAGCATTATTTTTGTTAGTTAGTGTGCAAACTGCTGTTACCGATCCATCTGTTACTCGAAATCTTTTGCTACCAAGTTGTTTAACCACATACCCATCATATTCTGTGCCAGCAGTTTTAAATCTGCAACGAATATCACCTTGAGTGGCACCGGTACCAAAAAATCTCTTTGCTATAGGGCGTCCCATTTGTTTTCTCCTTATAAAATGTGAGTTCTACTCACTACGCGGCGGGGACCGCATAAATCCAATTTGGACATTGTATTTACCGTTTTTGTTGACTTTGGGATCAATACCGTGTATATTTTACATAAATAACTGATAACCTATGAGGTATCAACATGAAATCTATTGTTATGGTTTCAATTTTATCATTAGCAATTGCAGGATGTGCTAGTAAGGATCAGCTTTACTACGATGCCGCAAAGGCCATCAGTAAAGATAACACAGTTAGCCAAACTGCTTGCTGGGTCGCTATTAGTGATATTGCCAAAGGTGGTAATGAAGGTGCTAAAGTAGGCGCTATTGCACTTGCCGAAAAGTGCAAAAATGAAACCATGAAAATAGAGCGCCCTCGTAACTGGATGGGTTTTTAATATTTTTATCACCAACAAAAAAGGGCCTTGCGGCCCTTTTTCGTTCTTCCCATCCCGATAAGAAGATTTGTTTACTGGAATGTTAGATTGCTCATTGTGATTTCTTCTAGATAATCAGCAGCGTTACCGAGCGAGCTGGCTGTGTTTGTCAACTCGACATATCCGTAACGTGTCATAAAGCCAACTACTGGCTCAAATGTTGCTGGATCTAGAACAACACCACTGCTCATCAATGGTACATATGGGCAGTAGAAAGCAGCAGCATCAGCTTCGCTTGTACCCTTATAACCAACTAGGACTGGTGTTGAATCATCAGCATAGCTGTCAACATAAACTTTCATAGCACCGTTTAGTGTACCAACAAACTTGGTGTTGGTTGGAGCTTCGAATGTGCCTTCTGTTGTACGAGCAAATGCTGAAGTTGTTGCGCTCTGTAGCACTGTTAGAGCAGCTGGACTTACAACTGCCCAGTTAGCTGCGCCGCGACGTGTACGCTGAGCGATCAAGTTAGCAGCACGATTGATCTTAACTGCTAGAGCAGCGTGCTCATCACCAACAAATGTAGCTGTACCACTTACAGCAGCTTGGTCGTAACCAGCTAGTGTAGCAGGAGCCAAACTACGTAGGCTTGCTAGGATCTCTTGGTCGATTTCAACTGTGATTTCCTGAGCTAGAGCTGCCATGATTTCTGCTTCAACGTCGATACCATGCATAGCTTGTGCATCTTGAGCAGCTTCGAAGGTCCAACGTGCTGATAGCTTACGTGTTTTAGCTTCTACAACTTGCTTCATGATCTGTACGTTGATCTTACGACCAGCAACACCTTCTAGTGCAGCAGTAGAATCAGCCTTGGCGGTAGATGTGTTACCTGAGTAAGCAACAGCAATCTTGAATGGGCTTAGTGCTTCTTCACCAGCTGCAACATCGTTGCCTGAACCACCTGTGCCAGTTTGTGGGTCTGCATAACGAACACGTAGTGTATGGATTTGAGCAACTGGACCAGTCATGGGCTGAACACCAACGATTTCGTTAGCAATAACGGTTGGCATTACACGACGGATCACTGGTAGAATTACACGGTTAAGAGTAGCGATTTGACCAGCAGTGGTGGCACCAGCTGTGGCTTCCATCAAGCTCTTACGAGTGTTTTCTAAGATCACACTCATTGAGGTACGGCGATTTCCCTGAAGGCCTTCAAGCAGGGCATCTTTAGTTTCGCCCCAACGGCTTTCTAATAGTTCTTGTGTCATTTATATTTCCTTTAAGGTTTAACTAATTACTTCAACCCTGCTAAACGCTTGAGCTCAACAACGTTGGTCTCTTTAGCAGTTTCTTGGGCTGCGCTTTTAGCAGTTTTATCTCCTGTTACTTCACGGCTTTCTGATAAGACAGATTTTTCTTCTTTCTTAGCAGCGCCTGTGTTAAGTACGGCAGGAAGATACTTTTCGAATGCAGTCTTCAATTTTGGAGTCTGCACACTTTCTAGAAGTTCGCGCATGACCGCTTGCTTCTCCTTTACCAGAGTACCAAGTAGTTCGTCCATCACTGCACGACGATCTTGATTCTCTTTGATAACGCGGATCTCGCGTTCTTTTGACTCAACAAGACGCTGGGCTTCTGTTTTAGCAGCAGCAGCTTCAGCAAGTTGCTGTTCTTGTTGCTCGATTACTTTTTTCATCTTTTGCAATTCTTTGCTTTCGTTAAGATGTGTTAACGAAAACTCGCTAGCAAAAGCTTCAAAAATACGACGACCAAACATGTTCTCACGAGCAAGTTGGATGTCTTCACGTAGTTGATTTAGTTCGGCACTTAATTTAGATGCAACCGACTCTTTCACAAGTTTCGCACTGTTTTCAACAAAACGCTTTTGTAGTGACTCAAGTTTAGCTTTGGCTTCTGCAACCAAACGTACTTTAGTCTCAACAACTGCTTTCTTGTCTTGAGAGAATTCGCGAATTTCTTCAGCCAACGCACGAACAATAAATTTTTCGAGACGTTGATAATTCTCTTTCTGTACAGCACGGTCGCTGCGTAGTTCTTTGATTTCTTCAGCTAATTTTGTAACCATGAAATCATTGAAACGACCAGCGCTCTCAACCATGTGATTCTTTAGTTTCACACGATCTTCGACCATTGCTTGTTTCTCACCTACAAATTCTTCAATTTCTTTGGCGAGACTTTCGGTAACCATCTTGTCTAGTGCTTCTACCATTACTTGCTTATCATGCTCATAACGACCAGCCATTTCTTCACGAATCTCGGAACGGATTTGCTCACGAGCTTCATTTAGCTTGATTTCCCAAGCTTCATTAATGGCTGCTTTAGTATCTTCGTTAATGATACCGCTGTCTAGCAATGGTTTTAAAGCGTCAAACATTGCGGTTTCTCCTTAGATTTTTAAGTCCTTGATCAAGCGTACAACCTGCTCTTTCAAATACTTTTGCACTTTTTGATTTTCTTTTGCTTCACCGGCTATTTCTAGCACCTTATGACCATGACGCATGTTGATTAAACCTTCGTAAATGGCTTTAGGATAGGCATGTGGGGCACTAGGTTGTGCCACTATGTCTACGGTTACAATTTCAAATTCACTGACGTGCCCAGTGGATTCGCTAACATTGCCGCTTCCGCGACTTGAAACTCCCAATTTCACACCACTTTCTAACATGGTGCGAACTAACTGACCCATTGGAGTGGGCAGAATCTTTAATTTCCCATGACCGGCTGGACCATCCATCCACATCTGTTCAATCATGTGACAAACGCGATCTAAATTGATTTTTAGATCATCGGGATGATCTACTTCACCAAG
>JACCDP010197434.1_pt1:0-10000 | contig 11609 bp, 11 predicted proteins | sample 7445841 | NCBI WGS metagenome assembly JACCDP01 (sample SAMN15323441, study PRJNA562643) | freshwater metagenome | isolation source: river surface water | place: USA:Blue River Watershed | collected 2017-08-17
CGGCCAAGGTACTGAAGTACGATCAGGAAAAGAACCGCGTCTCGCTGGGCGTCAAGCAATTGGGCGACGATCCTTGGACCGGCCTGTCGCGTCGCTACCCGCAAGGTACCCGTCTGTTCGGCAAGGTCACCAACTTGACCGACTACGGCGCATTCGTCGAAGTCGAGCAGGGCATCGAGGGTCTGGTGCACGTTTCCGAGATGGACTGGACCAACAAGAACGTCGCACCTTCGAAAGTCGTGCAACTGGGCGACGAAGTCGAGGTCATGGTGCTCGAGATCGACGAAGACCGTCGTCGTATCAGCCTGGGCATGAAGCAGTGCAAGGCAAACCCATGGGACGATTTCGCGATTTCGCACAAGAAGGGTGACAAAGTCCGCGGCGCCATCAAGTCGATCACTGACTTCGGTGTATTCATCGGCCTTGCAGGCAACATTGATGGTCTGGTCCACTTGTCGGATCTGTCGTGGAGCGAAACCGGTGAAGAGGCAGTGCGCCGCTTCAAAAAGGGTGATGAGCTCGAGGCCGTGGTGTTGGCGATTGATGTCGAGCGCGAGCGTGTTTCCTTGGGCGTTAAACAGCTCGAGGGCGATCCGTTCAACAACTACTGCGCGATGAACGACAAGGGCGCGTTGGTACATGGTGTTGTGAAATCAGTCGAGCCGAAGGGTGCCACGATCACTTTGTCGGAAGAGGTTGAAGGCTATCTGCGTGCATCTGAAATCTCGCGTGATCGTGTCGAAGATGCTAGCACCCACCTGAAAGAGGGTGATTCGGTTGAGACGATGATCATCAATATCGATCGCAAGGCGCGCAGCATTCAGCTCTCGATCAAGGCGAAGGACAACGCAGAGACTCAGGATGCGATGCAGAAGATGTCCAGCGATTCCGCTGCCGCATCGGGCACCACCAGCCTGGGCGCGCTGCTGAAAGCCAAGCTCGACACCAAGAGCTGAGCAGGCCTTGCCGATGACCAAGTCGGAGCTAATCGCCCGTCTGGCTGAGCGTTATCCGCAACTGGTAGCCAAGGATGCGGATTTCACGGTCAAGACGCTGCTGGACGCGATGACCGATGCGCTGATCTCAGGTCAGCGTATCGAGATTCGTGGCTTCGGTAGCTTCGCGACCAACAGCCGTCCGCCACGTATCGGGCGTAACCCGAAGTCTGGTGAGACAGTGGTGGTGCCAGGCAAACGGGTGCCGCACTTCAAGGCGGGTAAGGAATTGCGTGAGCGGGTCGACGCCATGGTCGGGCAACCGATCCATGACGACTGACCCGCTCGTCATTCACTTGCACAAGGAGCGCGACGATGAAACTCCTGATTCGTTTGCTGTCGATCGCGCTCTTCATTGTGTTCTTTGATTTTGCATTGAAGAATACCGATGAGGTTGTACTCCACCTGTTCTGGAACGCAAAAGCGACTGCGCCCCTGATCCTGCTGTTGCTGGGTTTCCTGTTGCTTGGCTTAGTGATTGGCGTGCTTGCCATGACCAGTGCCTTGCTGCGTTACCGTCGCGAGTTGTTAGCGTTGAAGCGTGAAGCCGAGCAGCAAAAGCAGTCGGCTGCAGAGCTTGCCAAAGTACGCAGCCAGCCGCCAGCGCCAGACAGTCTGATTGAGCAGGTTGGTCTCTGACCAGGAGCTCGTATGGAATTCGAAACCTGGTGGCTGGTCTCTATCCCTTTCTTTTTTGCGCTCGGCTGGATTGCTGCGCGCGTCGATATCCGTCATGTAATCTCGGAGTCGCGACGGCTACCGCGTAGCTATTACCAAGGCTTGAATGCCTTGCTCGATGAAGATCCCGACAAAGCCATTGATGCCTTCGTCGAGATCGCCCGCCTGGATCCGGAAACCGCAGAACTTCATTTTGCCCTCGGCAAGTTATTCCGTCGGCGTGGCGAAATTGAGCGTGCAGTACGGGTTCATCAAAATCTACTGGCCCGCGCAGACTTATCGGCGGAGATGAGTGCCAAGGCACGCTTCGAGCTGGCACAGGATTATCTCAAGGCGGGTCTGCTCGATCGTGCCGAAGAAACATTCCATCAGCTCGAGGGCACGGCATTTGCGCCAATGGCAAGCCGCGCGCTGCTGGAAATTTATCAGCGCGAGAAAGCGTGGCGACGTGCGATTGACGCCGCGCTGGCGCTGCAAGCGTCGGGTTCTGGTGCCTACCAAAAAGAGATCGCGCAGTTTCATTGCGAGATAGCGCAGGATGAGTTGGTGCATGTAAATCCGGATGCAGCGCTGGCGACGCTCGATAAAGCGCTTGCCTACGATCGCAATAATGTCCGCGCCACCTTGTTATCCGGTGATGCCTTGCTGGCCAAAGGCGACACTGAAGCGGCACTTCGTACTTGGCGTCGTGTCGAGCAGCAGAGCGCGGCGCATGTGGGGTTGGTTGCACAGCGATTGTTGGAAGGGTACCGCAGTGTCGGCCGTCTACGTGAGGGGCTCAACCTCTTGCGCGGTTATCTAGCTGAGACACCTTCGATTGATTTGCTGGAGGTGGTATTTCGCGGAGTACTCGAACTCGATGGTGCTGATGCAGCGAATCAATTAGTGAATGATGAATTGCGTCGTACGCCAACACTGCTTGGTCTCGATAAATTAATCGAGGCGCGTCTCATGCACGCACCGCCTGAACGGCTCGCCGAGTTGTCGATGGTAAAGAGTTTAGTCGGCGGCTATGCGCAAAAGCTTGGTCGTTACCAGTGCGGTCACTGCGGCTTCAAGTCACGGCAGTTCTACTGGCATTGCCCGGGTTGTAGTCATTGGGAGAGCTACGCGCCGCGTCGTACCGAAGATTTGTCGGTGATGGGTCAAGCCTGACCTATCACCGCACAATGCAAAACAATCATCCCTTCTTGCTCGTTCAATTCAGCGTTCCTCGCGTTTAATGCTGTCGCGGCCTCCGTTGTTCTTGGCCGCGCTTCTGATCAACTTAACGCGGAGTCATTCATGCTGAAAAAAATCTGGTTGCCAGCCCTTGCGCTGCTGATGTTTGCAGGTTCGGTATTTGCAGCGGCCGATGTCAATACTGCTGATCAAGCAGCACTAGACAGTATTACGGGCGTGGGTCCTGCAACATCGAAAGCGATTCTTGCCGAGCGCGAAAAAAATGGAAACTTCAAGGATTGGGCGGATCTGGAGCGACGTGTCAAAGGCGTCGGTGCTCGCAATGCGGTCAAACTCTCGGCAGCTGGCCTGACCGTGAACGGTAAGAGCTATGAGGGGCCTGCGTCTGGTGGCAGCAAGTCCGGTAAGCGTGAGGATAAAGCTGCAGTAAAGGCTGGAGAGAAGGGCGCTGACAAGGGTGCCGAGAAGGGTATGGAAAAGGGCGCTGACAAAGGCGCCGAGAAAGGTGCTGAAAAGGCGCCCGCCAGTAAGTAATCAGTCTGGCTACGGTCGCGTACAGTGGCCGTAGCGCCTGAGGGCTTTCCACTACAATGGCGGTTTACTTTGCTCTTCGCAAAACATCGCCATGTCATTTCATTCGATCGAGGATCTCGTAGGTAATACCCCACTGGCACAGCTTAAGCGCTTGCCTGGTGAAGAAATCGCTCGGCGTAACAACATCATTCTCGGCAAGCTTGAAGGGAATAATCCCGCTGGCTCGGTGAAAGACCGACCGGCGCTCGCCATGATTCGTGGGGCCGAGGAGCGTGGCGAGATCAAGACCGGGGACACCCTGATTGAGGCCACCAGTGGCAATACCGGTATTGCGCTGGCCATGGCAGCAGCCATGAAGGGCTACCGCATGATTCTGCTGATGCCGGAGAACCTGAGTCTCGAACGGCGCCAGAGCATGGCAGCGTATGGTGCAGAGATCGTGCTCACGCCTAAATCCGGTGGTATGGAATACGCACGCGACTTAGCCGATCAGATGCAGCGTGACGGCAAAGGCAAAATTCTCGATCAGTTCGCCAATCCGGACAATCCGCGCGCGCACTATGAAACCACCGGGCCTGAGATCTGGCGCGATACCGAGGGTCGCGTCACGCATTTTGTTAGTGCGATGGGCACCACCGGTACCATTATGGGTGTGTCGCGCTACCTGAAAGAAAAGAATCCAGACATTCGTATCATCGGTGCACAACCTGAAGAAGGTTCCCAAATTCCAGGCATACGAAAGTGGCCCGAAGCTTATCTGCCGAAAATTTTTGACCGTACCCGAGTTGATCAGGTCGAGAGCGTCAGTCAGGCAGTAGCCGAGCAAATGGCGCGTCGTATGGCGATTGAAGAGGGAATTTTTGCCGGTATCTCTGCTGCCGGTGCTTGCGAGGTAGCGTTACGTGTTGCGATGACCGTTGAAAATGCGGTCATCGTGTTTATCGTGTGCGATCGTGGAGATAGGTATCTCTCCACCGGCGTCTTCCCCGCCTAGCCATCGCCCTTTTGCTTTAGCCGCTCTGACGTCCAATCAATGATTCGCTGGCCGTGCTGAATCGTCGGACGTCAAGTACTGTCTTCTTCAGTACCACCTAGCCAGCGACATTATTAGTGTGCAGCAGGTTTTGGTTTGAACTGCTTATCGCTGATACGGAATTTCTCACGCCTATCGCCCATCAGCACCCGTAAGTCACGTATCGATAGATTGCTCACCTCATGCATTCGGATGAGCAGCGAGGCACCGACCGGTAACCGGCGATGGCGAATCTTGCTGATCACCGGGGGTGCCACTTCGAGCGCGCGGGACAAGGCGGCGTCATTTTTCAGATGAAGCTTTTCGATCAGTGAATCCAACAAATTGTTGGGATCGTAGGCAATCTGGTCTGCAAGTCGATGGCTATCCTGATGATCAGACGGAGTGCTCATAGGGTCTTGGTTCCGAGTAGGTCAGGTGATTCAAATGCGGCGGTCGGGGGACGCAGCGGAGTTGATCTGTTCGTTTGCCAGAGAGTCGCGCCAACCATCGCAGCCGATAGGCAATTGAGTTTTATAATTGACAACAAATTCTATGGGTTGTTAGTAACTCTGTAAACATTTTTAAAATTGGTGCGGTGAGTCGAGTCTTAGATCGTTGATCGCGCGTCTAGCGCGACGATCAATTCAACGAAGACGATGGCGGCTGATCGCCTGTCCCAGTTCGATCACGGCCATCGCGTAGTAGTAGCTGCGGTTGTAGTGGGTGATGGCGAAGAAGTTTTGGGTTCCTAGCAAGTAGCGGGTAGGGTGGCTACCGTCTTCCAGATCGAACAGCCCGTAAGGGTGAGATGCGGGTACTTCGTCCGGCACAATGACGCCAGCGACCTGCAGCTCTTCACGGCTGAGCTTGGCCTCCAAACTTCGACCGATTAGCGATGGCCATGGCATATCGGCTGTCACTCTCACAGGAAACACCAGTGGCTGATCACGTTGCCAGCCGTGCTGCGACAAAAAGCTGGCAATACTGCCGATCGCGTCGACTGCGGAATTGCGCAGATCAATTTTTCCGTCGCCATCGAAATCTACGGCGTAGCGGCGAATGCTACCGGGCATGAATTGCGGCCAACCAATGGCCCCCGCAAATGAACCATGCAAGGAGAGTGGGTCGACATTACTTTCCCGCGCATAGAGCAGCGCTTGTTTTAGCTCATTTCTGAAGTAAGCCATTCGAGGCTCACGGTTGGGCGTTTCAGGATAGGCGAAGGCAAGCGTGGTGAGTGAGTCGACGACGCGAAACTTGCCCGCCGCTTGCCCGTACATAGTTTCTACGCCCAGTACCCCAACGATAATCTCGGCCGGCACACCGAATTCTTGCTGCGCACGTTCTAGCTCCGCCGTGTAACGATTCCAGAATTTTGTGCCGGCATTCAGTCGACGTGGCTCAATGAAGCGAGCCCGGTACGCACTCCAGTTCTTGACGGTGCCAACGGGTGGTGGATTGATTAACTTCACCACACTATCGAGATAGTGAATCTGGCCGAACAAGCTACGCAGAGTTTCGCGCTCGAAGCCGTGATCGCGGCACATCTCGTCAATAAATACATCAACCGCTTGCCACTGTGTGAAATTGGCAAATTCGGCTGCCGGTATTGTCGCTTTTGATTTGGACCGTGATTTCGGTGCGGGCTTAACTTTGGCGCTACGCGACTTTGCAATCGGCTTTTTCTTGCTGCTGGACGGGTGGGTCGCGTGTGCAGGAGAGGCGGCAAGCATGGCGACCGCAAGCGCTTGAATCAATAGGGCAGGAATTTTTTTCATCGAAGTGACAGTGGCAGGCAGACGGCAAGATGCGCGCAGAGTATAGAGCATCAATGCCTCATGCATAATGCTCGAAATAGCCCCTGTGGCCATATCTGATTCGGCTTACCAGCCATGTGCCTTGGGTAGGTAGTTTTCTGGCACCAACGTGGCCCGCAGTTAGAATAGCCCGCAGATTTCTCATTCGCTTATCTTATGTCCATCCAATGGTTCCCCGGTCACATGAACGCCGCCCGCAAGAAAGCGGCGGAATCCATGGAGAAGGTCGACCTGGTCATCGAGGTGCTGGACGCACGCTTGCCGCAGGCAAGTAGTAACCCGATGATCGAGGAATTACGCCGCGCGCGTCAGCGGCCCTGCTTGAAGATTCTGAACAAGAGCGATCTGGCTGATCCCTTTGCGACCAAGGCTTGGCTGGCCTACTTCAGCGCGCAGCCACGGGTGAGTGCGGTTGCGCTGTCTTGTCGCAAGCCCGCCGAGGTGGCGAAGTTGCCGGCGCTCTGTCTCAAGCTGGCGCCGCACCGTGGTACCGCGCTAAAGCCTTTACGCATGATGATCATGGGCATACCCAACGTCGGTAAGTCGACCCTGATGAATGCGTTGTTGAAAAAGCGTGTCGCCAAAGTGGGCGATGAACCTGCCGTAACCAAGACACAGCAAAGGCTGCAACTCGGGAATAACATCGTACTGATTGATACCCCCGGATTGATGTGGCCAAAAATCGCGCATCCGTCGGATGGTCTGATATTGGCAGCTAGTCATGCGATCGGTGTCAACGCGATTATTGAAGAAGAAGTGGCTAGTTTTCTAGCCGATCAGTTGCTACTGCATTACCCACAGCTACTGGCAAAGCGTTATGGCGCGCAGGTCGAATCTTTGGACGGGCCGGATATGATCGAAACCATTGCGCGAGTGCGTGGCTATCGTTTGAAGGGTGGTGACCTCGATTTCGAGAAAGCTGCGCACACCCTGTTGCTAGATTACCGTAGCGGCGCACTTGGCCGCGTCAGCTTGGAAACACCAGAGAGCCGAGCCGCGTTGCTGGCGAGTTATGTCGTGGCGCCAACCGAAGCCTTACCGCAAGAAGCGGAGTAGTTAACCATCAGGAGAGACCATGGCACAACCGCTCATGAATGAAGATTCACCCTATCTCCTGCGTCGGGATGAGAATGGGATAACCACACTTACCCTGAATCGCGGTGATCGACTGAACCCCTTGTCGCAAGCCATGATGGATGTGCTGCAGCATGAGATCAATGTGATTGCAGTCGATCGTAGCGTTCGCGTGGTGGTGCTGGCGGGCGAAGGCAAGGCTTTTTGTGCTGGACATGATCTGAAACAAATGCGCGCCACGCCTTCGCATGATTTTTATCAGCAGTTATTCAAGCAATGCAGCCAGCTAATGCTCTCGCTGCAGAAACTACCGCAGCCAGTGATTGCGCGTGTTCATGGGCTTGCCACGGCGGCTGGGTGTCAGCTGGTTGCGACCTGTGATCTGGCTGTTGCATCGACCGAGGCGCGTTTTGCAGCATCCGGTGTGAATTATGGTTTGTTCTGCTCGACACCTGCAGTGGCACTATCGCGCAATGTACTGCGTAAACAGGCGATGGAAATGCTGCTGACAGGTGACTTTATCGATGCACATGAGGCACAAGCGCGTGGTCTGGTCAATCGCGTCGTTGCCCCCGAAGCGCTTGATGAGGAAATCGCACGACTGGCTGCATCGATCGTCGCAAAGCCGGCAGTCGCCATTGCAATGGGTAAGCAGATGTTTTACCAACAGGATGAGATGGGGCTTGCCGCTGCGTATCAGCTCGCCGGCGAGACCATGGCGTGCAACATGATGAACGACTGCGCGCTGGAAGGTGTGCAGGCTTTCATCGAAAAGCGCACACCTTCATGGCGCACCTGAAACCCTGAAAAAACTTACGGCACCTTCTCCGGTGCCGTAAGCTAAATCAGTCGGGCAGTCGGTCAGTCGGCTGGCTTTAGATGATAGCGATCAACTTCTTGTTCGGTACCGGTCTGAGGGTCGCAAACCGTCATGGAAGACCGATCATGTACCCTAAAACGCTGCTTTGCTGGGCCGAGAATTTCATGCTCACCCATGCTCCGGATGTCATGGAATGGGTCGGCGTAAAAGCCCCGGTGCATGGTAATGACGCACTCTAGACTATAACCCTCAGAAAACTTCGTCCGCGCATAACTACCGTTCGGGTCACAACTGGCTGACAGTACGCTCGGGAAGCTTATCAATCCTTTCTGCTGGTAAGCCTCGCGTAGCATCGCGATACGGAACGGTTCATCGAGTGTAGTTAATCGTATCCCCTTATAGACAGTGATGTCGCCTCGTGCAAACCATGGGTGTTTACACAGCTTTTCAATCGCATTATTCAGGGTGGTGCTATAAAAACTGACGCAAGATTGGAGTGCCGGCTCACCGTAGTAGGCGTGTGCCATGGCAGCGCCATTGACAACATTAAAGGTTCCGCTGGATGAGCTAAGGTAGTCGAGTAATGCCAGTAGCTCGGCTTCACTCAGGCCAGTGAACGAAGCGCTGAGTGAATGGTCGCCGGTTAAGTCTATCTGATCGGCGACCCCCTTAATCACACGATCGGCGATCAAGCGTTCACGCAGTGCTGGGTTGAGCGACGAGATTAATGCCTGCCTTCTTTCCTCGTCATTCTTCTGGAATGTCGCGTGAAACTGTTCAAGCAGATTGTGTCGGTGGTCTTTGCGAATCTGGCTGAGAAAGACCTGCTCAATATCCGTCTTTCCCTGCGTCGATCTTTGAGTGAGTTTGATCGGAGTGGCGTCGTAACGCGTCGCGAAACTGGTATAGGCGTCTAGCGCATAACAAATGGTATGAACCGCTGCGGCATTTCTTGCGCCATTATGCTGGCTGCCATCAGCGCCATTCGATGCGGCGATCGCTTGTCGTCTTCCCCAATCGTAGCACTCCTGGTACGCACTAGAGTCTCGCAGTGCCATGATGCTATCTGTGTCCCCCCTTTCGGCGGCGCTACGAATCAGTGTTTTTAGACGAGCGATACGGTTGTCTTCTCCGGTCGCCGTATGAGTTGGTCGATAATCGCGCCTAAAACCTTGAGTGCGTACCTGACCCGTCGACTTCAATAGTCTCAACATAAGGTGTCACCTCCAGCTATTAGTTTTGAGACTCTGTCCAAGGCCTTGCCGATATTGCCGGTCACGCTTCTGCCTACGGTTCGTGTGGCAGGTGGCGGCGCTATCGACGGAGCACCGTAATCGAGGCGCTCAGGCTGCTAGTGAGTCTTTAATTTGTTATCGCTCTTCGAATAACGAACAGCTATTGATCAGTTTCAATCATCGGCTAATTGTTCATTTGATCGGATCAGATCAGACGCTTTGGTCGATTAAGAAGCAGTTTTTGCGATATTGCGCAAAGACTGATACTGAGGGGCAATAAAAAAGGCCTGTATTTCTACAGGCCTTTCGGGGTGCTGCGGAGAGAAGAATTACATCATGCCATCCATACCGCCCATGCCACCCATGCCGCCCATGCCTGGACCTGCGGCTGGCTTGTCTTCGGTCAACTCGGACACCATGCAATCGGTGGTGAGCATCAGGCCAGCGATCGATGCTGCATTTTGCAGAGCCGAACGAGTCACCTTGGCCGGATCTAGCACGCCCATCTCGACCATGTCGCCGTAGGTGCCGTTGGCAGCGTTGTAGCCAAAGTTGCCTTTGCCTTCGAGCACTTTGTTGACAACAACCGATGCCTCTTCGCCAGCGTTGCTGACGATCATACGCAGAGGCTCTTCGATCGCACGCATCAC
>JACCDP010599935.1_pt1 | contig 11609 bp, 6 predicted proteins | sample 7445841 | NCBI WGS metagenome assembly JACCDP01 (sample SAMN15323441, study PRJNA562643) | freshwater metagenome | isolation source: river surface water | place: USA:Blue River Watershed | collected 2017-08-17
TAAATAGACGTAGTTGCCTACATCACCACTTGTAGGCGGAGTTGTAAACCCGACAAGCACAATACGGCCTCTCACAGTGTGGATTTTATCCGTTGCGATTGCCACACCAGAGACTTCAACGGCGTTTATTGGGCTCAACACAGATTTATCGGCCCGATCTGCGGTGCCAGAGGCTGTTATATAAACGAGATCACCCTTCACAACACTCGGTTCTAATGTAATTGCGTAGCCAGCGCCATAAGACGTCGAATAAATTTCATATCCAGAGTAGTTGATATTTCCGGTCCCTGCCTTTATGTTCACGCCCGTCGTAGTATTTGTATTCCCGATTTCAATGATTCTCGACCCAAGACCAGAACCGATGTATAAAGAACCGGAATTAGTAGTGGTTCCTATATTAATCCCACCAAAATTCGTAGTCGATATCGAAACATCCCCGCCCGCGGTTACAGTAGTATCTCCGGCTGAAGAGACCTCTACATCACCAGATACCCCAGAAGCCGTAACATAAAGTTTGCCGTTATCACCCGTGTTCTTAAGAGTCAAATCGACGTTTGTGCCCGTGACTTCAAATTCCGAATCCGCGTTGGCTTTCAGGCTGATCGCGGCAGACTCGCCAGGGGTAGTCGGATAAGTGACTGTCAGGTTTGACCCGTTGGTCATGGTAATTGAGTTACCAAGTCCGTACGCCCTTTGCAGGCTCGACGGGCTAAGATCACTCCATCCCGAGCCAAATGCCGACTCTGTGGCATTCGCAGCGTACTTATAAGCCCAGTTGCCTTGGGTCACAGTGCCGAGGGTCCCAGTCAAGTTCCCGTCAGATACCGCAAGCACAGCTAGATTTACCCTGTAGCATCGGGCCGTACCGGCTGCTGTTCCGGCGGTGAGCGCGGTTTGGCAGAAAGGCGTGTAAGCTGCCAAGACTGCTTTTATGGTGATAGTGGTCGTGGCCACTGAGTCCACCACATAGAGGCCGTTATTAGCGAGCGTGGATGACTCGTTCGCTACCAAGATGATGTCGCCGCTTGAAAACCCAGAAGGTGTGCTCGTAACAATCGTCGAAGCAGTGTAACTCAAAATTGTGAATTCGGTGGCTGCAGCAGCCTTCGACATATTAACAGTCAAGCCACCCATCTTCGGACTGGTCGACGCATTTGTATTGCTGGCGAGAAGTTCGATGAACGCGTCACCCAACGAGACTTGCTGAGTGGTGTGGCCAGTGATGGTACCGGAGACGTCAAGATTGCCTTCAATTCTCGCGTTTCCTGAAATCACCACATCAGCAGTTCCGGCATCGAGTGTGATTTCTTGATTAGTGCGAGCGAGACCACCATCGGAAATGACAAGCGGATTTAAACCATTTGTGACCTGGATATTACCTGTTGTGATCAGAGAGTCTGAACCAGTGTCGATGGTTATGTCATCTGCTCTGGTTAACCCTGCACTTGAAACACTTAAAGTAGCGGCCCCTGCGGCAGTGTCTATTGTAAGACCGCCTGTATCGGTTCCGACGGTCAAATTGGTAATGACTAGAGTGTCGGCGCTTTTTATCTTCTTCGTAAATCCCGTGGTGGGATCGTAAACAATGACGCCGTCAGTATAAGTGGACATTTATGCCTCCGCGACTCTCTCTAATCATAGATTAAAGCGCCATCCAAATATGAATTGGCCCTCTGTCACCAAGTGACCGAGGGCCTAACACACCTGGTTCCGAGTTACTTGGACGCGAGTTCCTTCTTTAGACGCTCGACTTCCGCTGCAAGCTCTTTGTTAGCAGAGACCAGCTTCGGGATCTCGCGGAGCATGTTGGCGATGTCCATAAGTGCGGACACGGCGTTGTTGATAGTCTGAATTAGCGGATCAGCGGGCTGCGGTTTCTGCTCTTCGGACATTAAATCCTCACACGTCGATCGCGCCAGTAAATTCCGGCAGCGACTTCAAGTAACTGTACATTGCAGGCCACAAGTCGCCTGCAAGTGATGCGGTTGAGACCTTAAAGTCTTTCGTCATGACAGGATTTGCCTCCAGGGTGCGGGCGTGGGCTGTCGCATACACGCGTATGCTGATCGTAGTAAAGTCCTTTAACGAAAATCCGGAGCTAATACGGACATAGGCTTCGGGAAAGCTGAAGGCCATGGGGTTATCGTTAAGTTCTACCTGTAATGCCATCGGATTGTCCTCATAGGGTTATCGAACCCCCGGTTAATGTAAGAGATCCTGCTGTGGATAGTTTTGTCGTCGAGGGGTCCGCGCAAACTAGCGATCCACCCGAAATCGTGATATCACCACTTCCTAAACCCGAAGCCAACGAGATATTCATAGTACCCGCTTCCAAAGACGTCGGTCCTGTGGCTCCCGAGTTGGATTGAGTCACGTACCAAGTACCCGGACCCGTTTTGCGAAGTCCTACCGGAGTGGACCCAATGTTAGCTAGAACGGTGGCGAGTGTATTTGTGCCGGTCGATGAACCGCCCAAACCAATTTTCCTCGCGAGAGTCGAACCGCCAGACAAGGTGAGTGTTTCGGAAGTCGACCCGAGAGTGACGGACTGGCTCAACGTTATGGTTTGGTTTTCAACGTCTACAGCAGTGACAGTGACTCCGGACGGTATGCTAGTGCTTGCGACTGTCATCCCCACGCTAACTAGTTCGGGAAACGACACTGAGATTGTGGAACCACTAGCAGAAGGAGCAGCTTGAACGAAAGTGGTGCCACCAATGTCGGAGTATGAACCCCCGTCCCCAATTGTAAACGAAGAATTCACCGTCACATTATCTGTCCCGGAGGCACTGATTTCGGGATTTAACCCCCATATTTCTATTGATTTGTTGACTGTCTCGGGTGTCGAATTGCTTAGGTCAATCTTGCCACCCAGCGCAATGGAGGAGGATGTGCCCAAATAACTGGCCGAACCACCTGTTCCGAGCGTTGAAATCGAGGTGGTACCGGAAAGCAGATAAGGCTTAGCAGTGAAATCGTTAGTAGCGTTGGAAATAGTGCAAGATCCAAGTCCTGTCTTTATGATTTTTACATTTGCGGGTACTTGTCCCGTGATTTTAGAAGCCACATCCATGGTGGCGCTATTTTTACAGTTCAACACATGAGCGAATACTTTGGAGAGTGAAGCAGATGTGAAGGTCAGGGTCTTAGTGGCGGATCCTACCGTCATACTACCGGACTCGGACCTAATATGAAGCTCAGAGTCTGTTGATGTGGTTGACCTGATCGTCCCAGCGAAGGTGTTATTCCCGCTAATATTTGAGAGCGTTGTTGGGTCACCGCTTACCGCACCTGAGTACTTGACTTTGGTGGTAGCTGTGCAAGAAAGTGTGTGAGTATCCGGCAGGCTTATACTTCCTTGCATTCCAATGATTGCAGTTCCCGCCGAACTCCCGGACACGCTTAATGTACGGGTTCCCGTATTAAAAGCGCCGTTACTGGCGGCTATAATACGACCAGCATTAATGTTAGTAGCACCGAACAGAATTGAAGTGGTATTGCTGGACGCAAAGGTACCCGTAATCACCACATCGCCAGTTCCCGTTACCTTGTAAATTTGAGCACGTGACCCGGTGCCCCAAGACATTGTCCCGTCAAGGTATGTATTGCCCGCTCCCTGGAATTCCATTCTCGCGGATAAGCTTGGGGAAGCTACCCAAGAACCCGAAATATGGAGATCTCCTGCCGGGGCTACAATGATGCCAGTGGTGGGGTTGGTTAAAGCACCGGACAGGGTGTTAGTTCCGACGTTGGTTAATCTGGCAGCATAAATCGGGGTGGACAGTGTATCCTGAGCCGTTATCTTTAACTCGCGAGTCCTTATCTGTGTAAACGAAGAATATGGCGATACTGCCGATACTAAGATATTGGAAGCATATGAGGAACCAGTGATGGAGTCAATGGTTCCGGTATTTGTGTTCGAACCAATAAGTTCGAGGTAACCAGATAGAGAGCCCCACAAAAGAACATCATTAGATCCAGTTAGGGACGATGAAACTGTGAACGTCCCGGCGCTGGCATAGAACCAATAACCATTGCCCGGATCCGTGATGGCTCCAGAGAAAGTTGCATCGTATCCATTAACACCCAACATCAAAGAAGTGTGACCCGTCCGATCCCAAGCTTCAGAGCTGTTTGACGGCAGTGCTATGTATCCGACCGACCCCGAGTTAACGGATGCTTGGAGCACTGCGATAGATGGATACCCACCAGAGACCTCGAACCCAGAATTAACAGAGTCTAGCAAAATGTCGCCAATCAGTGGGGAGCTTGAGGTTACCTTTGTGTAGAAATTTCGCAGGGTTAAAGTCCCCGTGATAGTCACGCTAGAATCGAAAGTCAGGGTCCCACTTGTCGTCAAAATGGAAGCGTTGGTAGCAGTAAAAGTGCTTCCGGTGAAAGACATATATTGAGGGCCGACGCCCGAAGATATAAGGAGAGTGTTAACGACATTCACGTACCCGAATGATTTGGAGCCTGCAGCCTGGAATGTGATGGTGGCATTGAATCCTGCCACGATCCCATTGTTAAAATCGCAAGAGTCCCCATAAATTCGTACTAGATTGGTTCCTGTGGAGCCAATATAAAAACCGAAACCATGTAATCCAGTGGAATAAACATCGGCAGTCGTGTTGTCGTCTATACTCAGGGTACTATTGCTTCCTAAGGCGGCATTATTATTTATTGTTACGGTTGAATTCGTAACGACTAAATTATGCGACCCTGTGTTACTAGCAGAAGCACCGAATGTGAGAGAAGAATCCTGGATAGTGAGAGTGGAACCAGACCATGACACAAACGAAGAATCAAACGTGACACCCACAAGGTTTTTTAAGGTAGGGGTCCCGTTGATTACCGCCCGACTGCTAATATCGTAAGTGTTTGAACCATCCCAAATAACTATAGGGCTGTTTTCGAAAGTAATGTTGCCGGTTGTACCAACCGAACCCGAGCTAAAGGTCGTGGTACCTGCGATAAAAGCTGTGCCCCCGGTGTGGGTGTTGGTTCCTGTAAGGGTGTTTGTTCCGGAGTTAGCCACATAGAAAACACCGGCCCCCGATATCACTCCTCCAATAGAGAACCCGTTTGACCCGATGACGGACCCGGCCGTGTTCACCAAAAAGCCGCGATTTGCACCGAACGTGATTGAATTCTGTGGTAAGATCGAACCGCCATTAAAAATGATGTTATCAGCGTCAAAAGCGCCAGGCGTTGCGCCCAGCGAGCCATCACCAGCAATTTCTAGAATACCAGTTAGATCCACGCCACCCGTAAACGTGTTTGAAGTACCGCTGAAGATGACATGTGTATAATCAAAGTTCCCGATTTGTACTACCCCAGTATTTCCTGGGACAACCGGCCTTTTAATCACACCAGGGATCGTTACAGTTTGGTAAAACGCCGTAATGGTCGGGCTGTAAAAGATCGAAATTTCGCTCCCACCGGTTGATAGTGGTCCATCGCCCAGAAACCCAGCGTCACCAAAGATGTTAATAAAGTAATCCGCAAGTGTAAGCAATGTTGCGTTTGCGTTCCCTAAACTACTGGAGTACCCATTCCCGAACGTGACTGAATCGCCAGCCACACCCATTGCTGTGGCGGATGTTACCTTGACCGCCCCGCCACGAAGGGTAAATGACCCTGTATTGTTGGAACCAGAAAGTACTAACGTACCCGTACCGCTCTTTACTACAGGAGGGTTTATGATAAACGCGCCCGAAATTTCATCCAGTCCTTGCGGCTTCAGGGCGTTCCCATTACAATCAACATCCCCACTAAATACGAGCTTCCCAGCCCCAACTGCGCCGACGTTTAAGTCGGCGCTCAAAAATAAATCGTTTGCAAGTGTTACCGTCGTGGCCGTTGCACCATTTTTGATGGTCGACTCGGCCTCAACAATGACCTGATTTGACCCGAGTGCTGTGTTATTTCTTGCATCGATGGTACCGGCACCCAAATATGTCTTGCCGCTGTAGGTGTTGGCCCCGGAGAGGGTCAGCGTTCCGGAACCGGACTTGGATAACGAACCACCGCGACTTATGATCCCGCCGAAGCTGGTATCTGAAGTCGCGTTTACGACGAGATTACTCTGTTGAAAGGAAAAGGAGGTAACAACAGCCCCGGAGTATGACCCGAAGGAGCTAAGATATAAATTAGAAAACGAAGCTAGTTCTACCGTGCCAGATCCAGCAAGCGTTCCAATCGTAGCACTTGATTGAGCAATTACCGTTCCATTGGCTGTCACCCGATCCGCGTTCGTGTATGAAAGCGTAGCAGTAACGCCTGAGTTCACTATCAATGAACCCGAGATGCTCATATCCCCAAAATCCTGGAATTGCATGCTCGGGTTTACACCACCGGCAGTGGCGACAGTCAGATCGCCTACCACGGACAGAGTCTTGCCACCCGAGCCAGACAGGACCAAGTTCGCCGGGCCAGTTTTGATGGTTGAGCTAGTAGGGAAGCTAAGATTGCCGGTGATCGTTAGAAGATAAGCATAAGCGGAGGCGACTTCTATAGCGACACCAGCGTCGACAGAATAGTCCGCGTTTAAGTATAGCGTGCCTGCATGCGAAATTGATATGTTTTGGGCAGTATTAGATATAGATAACTTGCCGACCGTCAAATCGCCGGTCGTAGTTAGAGTCCCCGCAGTGTTAAAAACATTTGTGAAGCTGGCTAGATCACCGGACGTAGGTACGCCAGCCGTGGTCCACGAACCAGTAACATCAAGATTCGTGAGATTATTCGCCTTAATGTAAGTGGCCATCTTGGGACTCCTTATCTAGCAAAGATGCTAGATAAGAGTCACAACTATATCGGTGGAGTACTGGATCACAGAAGATACAGTCAACCCAGCGGGAGGGGTGATACCGGAAGATAAAGAAGAAGGGAATGATGCCGGGACGTTCAAATAGCTATTTGCTCGCATCAATACGTACGTACCCGCAGAAGGGAATGAACCCGAGGTTAGAATAATAGTCGGTACAACAGAAGCAAAGTCGATCGATGCGGCCGTTATGTAAGCCGTGCCGCTGACTGTGTAACCCTCATACTTCTGATAGAAAAGCGGCATTAGGGCACGAGTCCAGTGAATGTGAAATATAAATCCGACAAAGTAGAATCCGCCGGATTTGGGGCTACGATTGTGATCAAATCGTCGACTGCAACTGCAGTGCTTATGACAGTGATCGTAGCTGACGAATTTGTATTGAAAGTGGCTGTAATGGCATCGGTCCCGTTTATCTTTAAGGAAAATACCACCACATCAGATGAAGCAACGCCAGCTTCAAAAGCGTGACTGGTACCTGAAGCACTGAAATCAAACGCACGTTTTGAATAAAGTGTATAAATTGTTGCACCTGCTGCTGGTGACCCCGATACTTCACCCGCTAGATCATATACGCTAGCGCCCACTACCCCAACTGGTCCGGTGGGTCCAGTCAATCCGGTAAATCCAGTTGGACCAGTTAGACCCGTGAATCCAGTTGGACCAGTATCACCCGTAAATCCAGTGGGTCCAGTCAATCCGGTGAATCCCGTAGGACCCGTATCTCCGGTAAATCCAGTTGGCCCTGTGTCGCCTGTGAATCCAGTGGGGCCTGTAAATCCGGTAGGACCAGTGTCACCGGTGAACCCAGTAGGCCCAGTTTCTCCGGTGAACCCTGTTGGGCCAGTAAATCCAGTAGGGCCGGTTGGGCCGGTTAATCCCGTCGGACCAGTTACCCCCGTCAGGCCTGTCGGACCAGTTACACCGGTGGGCCCAGTCGGTCCTGTAACAGCTAAGATAGCGCCGAGAGCACCACTCGTTAGGACCAAAGTGACTGACGCACCTTTAAAGTGGGTCGTGGCGGTCGAGCTTTCCTGCCCTCTTTCGATTGTCCAAGTGGTCGTATTTCGGACTGTGACCTTAATGAGCTCGTCATCGATTCGAACTATGAAGTATTGTCCGCTCGTAATTGCAGGGAACAGGACATAAGAGGACACTTTAAGGGTGGTGGCGCTAGAAGATAGGTCGGCAGCGAGAGTAGTCTGCGCGCTATTCGCCCACTGGTAATCAGAGTATGCCATAGAATCCTCAGGGGAAGGTGTGGGCTTCGCCCGTAACTAAAAGCGGCTTCTTAGCCCCGAAAAAATCAACGTTTGAAACGCCTAATGAAAATTTCCTAAAGTCCTCATATCGCTCATCTAAAACAGCATTCTCAGGTGCACTATCGAGTACTTTGTTTGAATTCGGGTACTTAGTTCCGCCCGGCGGGATTATGTTACCCAAGTACTCATCGCGAAGAACGTTTTTGAGCCTATAAATCGTGTGTGCTGGGCGAATAATCTGAAGCAGAATCCGAATGTTGCGGTCATTCAATGCCGTGTTCATCGCGGAAGGACTCGACAGTGTTACTTCTATATCGAAACTGAATTCGTCAGAAATGTCGTAACCGGAGCCGGGCAACCGCGCCTCTTTGTACGCTTCTTTCACCACAACGGGTGATTTCGTTATGAGTTCCACGCCACCCTTGATCGTCTCCGGTATGCTCCCCTTGAAGTAAAGAGCGACAAGGTTAGCCAAGAACGACCGAAATTCAACGTCCGAAGATTCTAAATTTACTGCCGTTCCCGGCATCACCATGCTTTTCACGACTTGGTCGATGAACTCGCCTCGAGTCGAATTCCACCGTGTGTCATCAAGGATATCATTTAAGGAAAGCCGTATTTGAGATAGAGCTATGGAAATCGCTTTCAGGGAGCGTGTGTAATTAGGTCCATCCGATGTGGACTTCCAGTACGAGCTAAGCAGATTCAAGAGGACGGAAAATGTCTTCGTGGTCTCGTCTTGGAGACGAGCCAAGTAGTATTCCCCACCTTCGTAAGCGTTGTTGTTGTACTTGATTATGCTCACTACGCCCTCCGGAAAGTAAGGGTCAGACTTCCGGGGGTGAGATACTCGACTTGGGAAGCATCAACATCCTTTGATCCGGTGTCGCCATCCACCACATACGAAGCCGCCCACGTGTAGTTTTTCGGGTTGTCGGTTGGGTCCGATGCGACATTTAGACTGACCACCACTTTATTCGCGGTTCGCCGCAGCCGCTCCTCTTGTATGAGAGCAGGGGTCACGAATTCCGGGGCCAAAGTAGCATCGTCGCTATAACCATCGATCACCGCCCCATTTCTCCCGATAATCCAGGCCGTCCCGGCGGTGACACCGACGTCAAGCAGATTCTTGGCCATCGGTATGATCAGGTTGTCTTTAAAAACGCCATGGAATATATTCGCGGGGCCGCCACCATCTATCGTGGCAAAAGGCAACTCCTGGGTCAGAATGAATACCTTTGCGACACCCGTGGATATGGAAGCTAAATGAACATTTTCACTTAACACCACGTCTCGGACACGCACTGAACCATCTTGCAGCGTCATTCGAGCGAACGGCTGCACAATGTAATTGACCCCGTATGTGTTATCGATGCTGGCGACAACATCCGAAACGTGGACTTCGGAGCCCACCTTTTTGCGCTCGATGAACGTCGAGTAATTGGTGCGGATATTGTTGTCAACAGTTGACTGGTCAACGTTCGGGATCAGTTGTACCGTCCCTTGCACGAGCAGCGGGTTTTCAACCGCTTGCTTCACAATCACATCAGCCGTGATGTGCTTTTTCTCGTTAATGAGCGTCTGTGCCTGCTGAAGGACATCGTTAACCACATAAGTGACTGCAAAGTTTTCATCATGTTCGTAGTCAACGCTTATAGTGGAACCACTAGGTATGTTCGAATACGTGGTCCGCACCAGCTGGATCGCTGTTGACTGTGTTCCGGGAATGATGAGATAATCGGGGTCGATACTGCTGGGCCCTGCATACTCCGTTAGTCGATCTTCGCTGTAAACCCGGAGTGTGAAGGTGTTGATGCCAACAGACCCGAGAGGCTCATAAATCTGTCCAATCATCACATGCGTTTCGTTGCTGACGGTTACTGCACCACCGGTGGGAACACCGTTTACTTGGTGGATTTCCACATAGTCAGTAGCGATTGTGGATTCACCATCGAGGAGCGGATCTTGAAGCTTGTAAAGATCAAATCCTGCAACGGGGTCTAGAGGCCCGGATAGCTCTCCGACAACGCTCGAGACAGCCCGGACGGGCTGCAAACTCATCGTCATCTGGTTGTTAGCGAGGAAACGGTAATCACCCGTGATAAAATCGTCCACCAAAGTAGCGGGTTGGGACACCAAGGTGCTTAGTTTGATCGTCCGATAATCGAGATACGCAACACCAGTGAGGTTGTAGTAAGTAGACGGAAGATTTGAGAGATTCAATAAGCCCAACGACGCTGCTGAATTATCTAGCATTTCGGCGATTGGGTTATCCACCGTCAATCGACTATCGCGAGCCCGGAAGATGAGGTTAACTGGATCGATCACATCGAAGATGATGTCGTTGGCTACATCGTAGGAAAATGCGAATGTCTCTGTCACGCTTCTTTCGATGGTTCCCTTGATCCAGATATCTACCTTCCCTCCAATATGCTTTTGACGGACTGGATCCCAGTCCCGCATCATGTCGGGATCACCACTCATGACGACGTTGTAATCAACCACCCCGGGAACAGACTTAACGATATTTGCATACCCATTCATAGTCCCCGAATCGACGCCCACCAACGATCTCATTGCAGTTTCGGCGAGTTCGAGGTTGCTCTGTATATCAGTACCGCCAACCGCAGCCACCTCGTTTACGGTAAGCCAACCAGGTGAATTGATGGGCGTGTCCAAAGATCCAGCTGGTACGTTACCGGATGTCCCGGATGTCTCAGCTATCATCTGAATTTTAACTTCATAACGTCGGGTGGCAGGGTTGTAAAACGAAAGGGCATTCGTCGGTGTGATGGTGGCTACAGATTTACCGATAAATCTCGGCGCCGTCGGGTTATTCGACGATCTCACAATCACGTTAGGTGGGATTGTGAGTGTTTGTGCCGGGGCCGAGGTTAAGTAAAAAGTCTGTGTTACTGTGGCTAGGGTGCTACCCGAACGCGATATGCCGTAGTTTTGTGCCAGACTGTCAAACGAACCATCAATGAGAGTCTGGACGGCCTCGTCGCTCGCTACGTTCAACGCATTCTTTAAGTTAGTCTTATATGTCGAGTTTTCCACCGGGATGGAGATTCCAGTTAGATTTGGATCATCAATCGCGAGAAGAGCTGGGAATGATTTCGACCGGTGAACAAAATCCATCAAGAAGTATGATTTTTGGATCTCATTAGCGAAGGGTTCGATGTGAACTTCGCGAACCGTGGACCCGGGGATCAGGCTTAACTCAGGGGCCGAAACCAACACAGTGTTAATATACTGCGATGTTACCTGTGAAGCGTCCCGGATCTGAATTCCGCGGACCCCCACATCAATCGGCAGAGGGGCACCGGCGACCTCAAGAGAGTATGGGGACTCAACAATGGTATCTCCGCCGCCTTGCATGTTGCGATATAGAGCGGTTACCACATAGTAGATGGGCTCTGAATTTGCGAGAATCGACCACTGATCGGAATTCAGGATCCCCACCTGCTCCGTCGCATCTCGGTTATGGAAGAATGCATATCGAGAGATGGACCGGA
>JACCDP010800092.1_pt1 | contig 11609 bp, 7 predicted proteins | sample 7445841 | NCBI WGS metagenome assembly JACCDP01 (sample SAMN15323441, study PRJNA562643) | freshwater metagenome | isolation source: river surface water | place: USA:Blue River Watershed | collected 2017-08-17
CTTGTTCTACACTATCCTTACCCTTAGCTTTAGCAGCAGTTGGTGAAACCGGAGCTGCAGTTGTTTGGGCCTTAGCTGGTGTTGCGAATGGAGCTTCATCATCATCTGCAGATGTTGATGCGGATGCTGTTGGTACAGCGGCATCAGCGGTTTCTGCATCTGGATTTAGCCACTTATCCATAACTTCCTTCAAGTCATCATAGGATAGTTCTTCAAACAAATCCAAGATGTTTACTTGTGCCTTTAGAGCATCCAAGAGTTGGGTATTCTTTGGATCTACGGCGACACTTACGTTTGGTTTAACACGAATGCTGGTTTCTGGGAAACTAGCTCCGCCTTCAGCTGTTTTGAATTCTACAACGATATCACGACCATTGGTTAGATCGGTAATATCACCGAAATCAGGATCACTGATGATTGAAAGAAGTTCTTGATAAACTTGCTTTCCAAATCCCCAGAACTTGACACCTTCTCCTTCTTCACCACGAACAATGACTGGTACGAAAGTACGCATCTTTGGTTCCATCTTACGACCCATCTGCCAATCTTCCTTTGAACCAGTCTTCTTCAGACGGTTAGCAAATTCAACGATTGGATCTGGACGACCAAAACTATCAGGAGATAGATAAGTCTTGTTATTGATGTTGTAATGAAACTTTAGTTCGATAAACGGATTCTCAGGTACGTACTTATATGGTACGATACGAACTACTTGTTTACCTGGCTTTGGTTTCCAAATCAAGTTGGATTTTTGATTTGTGTTTGAAAGGGAGTTCAAACGACTCTTTAGTTTACTTAGATCTAATGCCATAATTATTTAATGTTTAATTGTTAATTAGTTAATTACTTCAACGGATCACTCGACCCGTCATATAACCAACCTAAAATCAGTCTACACTATGTATAGATTGAAATCAAGTCTAAAATATATATCAAATTTCTTGGATAGAAAACAATTTTAATGGAACTATTTTTACACCAATTTCGTTGGTTAGTATAATACTGTTTTTATATAGTTCCCAATTTAATTGGAAGTTCTTATCAAATACACCATTGTTTTCGTCAGCAATCAACTTATTCATTGCGTTGAGTGTATATAGTGTATTTGTTTGTTTCTTACGATGAATACTTATAGTGCCTTTGTAACGATTATTACGTTCGGTTTTTTCCACATTAAACGTTAAGTACAATTCCCGAAGATTATTCTCATTTGCAAATATAAAAATCTTATTATCGATCAATGTATATTGTTGAGTTATCTCTTTAATTGTTTCAGTATAATTTATACTGTTTGCAAATGTGCAAAGTAGTTGTTTTTGGGTTATCATATTTTATCAACGACTTCTTTTCCTTCTACACTAAACGTAAACGAACTACCACTACTACTATCTAAACTAAAAACAGAATATGTTGGTGTAGCAATATCATCTTTCATAACAATTCCAGCAAATAAATAAAGAGTCACTGTTAAATATCCTTCGTCAACCACCATATTGATTCGGATCTTACCCAATTTTACATCTTCAAACTCTTTTGGAATTTCTAATTTAAAATTACCTTTATATCTCAACCTTTCAATCTTTTTACCAGTGTATTTGATTAGAGGTAAACTAACGTTTTTGCCAAATACAGCTTCGGTTGAAAGAAGACTGGATAATTTTATAAATTCTTCACGTATTAAATTAGGATCCGATGTATTTACATCTTTTAATACATTGTTTAAGATTAAATCTATATACTTAAGTGACAAAACATTAGCTCTGTATTTAAAAATGGGTCTGAGTGTATATCGTTCTAAACAATCTCCAATTTTAAAATCTCCGTCAATTTGATTTATTACATATATTAGATTTTTTTTCAAATTTTCAATTTGTTGCAATTGTACCGTTTTTATTTCAATTGGAAAAAATTCAATTAGAAATTTATTGTTTGATAATTCGGAAATTTTGTTAATAAGAGTTATGTCCTCTGTACTTGATTTCAAAATGTTTTTAAATAAATTCAAATTTTTATTAATGGTCTCCGTATATTCTGTATGTTTATTATCACATTTCTTACTAGATTTCTCTGAAATAGTACCTATTTCTCTTTCAAGTTGGCGCTCTAAATTTTCTAGATTTTTTAATTCCGAAGATTGTAAAATTTTTACATCCGTATTTAATTTTTTGAAAAAAAAGTTATTTATTTTTGTAGTAAATGGATTTATTGCTTTTATGAATGATTGAAAATAATTTTTAGCAATATCTGGTATACTTTTAATTTTATCTATAGCATATTTTATGCTACTTGATATTTTATCAATTATTCCTTCACTAAGTGGCACTGGTTCATCCGATGGAGTAGGTGCCAAAGATTGACCAACGTATTGTGCCAATTGAGTTAAAACTCTTCCCAATTTTCCACCACCCGCTTTTAAACTAATTAAAGCAAATTTAATATTTTTATCTTTTATTTTAGCCATCGAATCGACATCTTGTTCATCAATATTGCCATCTTTTAAAGCGTTTAATACATCTGCCTTTGTGCCACCATAAATCAAAACAATGTCTGCAGTATTTGATTTTGTTTCTTGTTCACCTTTTAAAAATTTTCTGTTATAATCATCGGCTGCTTTATAAAAACTATCTATTGATTTATGAATAAAATCAGTAGGCGTTCCTAATTCCGCTAAAGAAACTCCGTCAAATCCGCCAATTTGTTTTAAATCTTTATCGACTAAATCGTATAATTTAAGATTTTCTATACGACTGGTTTCGTTTGGTATATTCTCTAATTTTTCTCTTAAATTACCCCAAGCAGATAAAAATCCAATCGCAAAATCGTTGTAATCTTGTCCGGTTTTAGCATTTTTAAAATCAGTAATTCCGTAAGCAAACAAAATAGGTATAGTTTCAAATAATTTAGTCCGTGTATTATTATCTGCATTTTTTAAGAACTCTAACTTAACCAAAAGTTCTTTGTTTATAATGTCTTTTATTTTTTTTGATTTATCAATATATTTAGCAGGCGCAATTGCATCAGCTACAATTACGTTTTTAGAAATAGTTTCATCGTATATCTGTTCGCCTATTAAATTGCCATTGGTATCAAACCATTTAAATCCTTTGTTGTAAAATCCATAGCTTTTAGCTTCATCTACACTATAATTAACAAGTGGCGTTTGGCCTGTTAATATAGCTTCCACTCCCCAAGCATCTTGCTTTTTCTCCGCTGGTGTTCTTTTGTCTACACCACTGTCACCTTCGATGTCTTTATCTAATGTTTGATCTAACGTGGCAGGTTCTTTCTTAGATGGTTCTGAATCTGTTTGCACATCAGTTCCTTGTTCGCCATCAGCTTTAAAAATATTAGCTTGAGCCTTTTTGGGATTTTCAGCGAAGTGAGTACCTTTATTAACAGCTCTATCTCTGTATTGTTTATTAGGAAATGTTACAAGTATACCATCTTTATTATATGCTTGTCGATCTGGAAATCTACCCGCTTCAAATAACTTAGCGGTCTTTTCTACTATCTCATCGATATTATATCCAGCTTTTTCTAGATATTCCTGCAATATAAAAACGTGATCTTCGTTCTTAAGATCCAATACACCGTTCTTAATACGATTGTCACAACAAATTTCGTTTACTAATGATTTAAAGTTCATCTATTATAAATATAGATATAAATATATTTACAATTGGACTAATTTCAAATCATTATAATTATTTCCCGTGTAAGTCTTTACCTTAAATCGCTTGTTTTTAAAGATCTCAATCAAATCAGTAATATCTTGTCTATCCACATCATTGTGAATATCAAACACTATCGAATCATATACATACAGAATAGGTACGATCTTTTTGTTACTAACAAACTTAATACACTTACTTAAGCTGTCAATTCCATATTCAGTTTCAGCAGCTTGAATAATATAAGCAAACAACTTGTTTTTGTTGGCATCAACTATATGTTTATTTGTTATCTTTCGTTTATATATCGGAGTTGTTATATACCCATTCTTCTCAAACTTTTTCCAATATTTATCCTTTAACTGTTCAACTTTGTGAAAATAAGGAATATCACAATATTGATTGGAAATCTGACCATATAGATTTACCATCGTTAATTTCTTTGATTTGCCAATATCATCAGCTGTTACATTGACAATGTTAAAGTAATATTTAGCTAAATGTTCATATATTGTTTCTTCTTCGGGTACTTTGTACTCCACAAGATTTGCTACAATGTAAGGATGGAATCCTGTAAAATCGATCATCATCAAATGACCGTCTTGTCCGTATCGTGAAACAAAACTAGCTCTCGACCCATCATCTTTTTTAAGAGCTACATAATTGATAGTGTCATATGAATTACTTGGTCTTCCCGTTGGATTGTATATGTTGTAGTTGGTGTATACAAATTTATTATAAGTTTTGCTCTTGAAATATTTTGAAAAAACATCAACGTCTACTTTGATTCCGTTCTTTTCTACTTCAAACAATGTATCAGATATAACATTGTTAAAAAATTTAAAACAATAACTCTCAGTTTCCTTTGAATCCAAGTGTTTGATTTGTTCTACCTCTTTATCAAAGACCTGTTGATGTATAACATATGGTAATATCAAATTAAAGTTATTGATATTGTAGTAACTGTGTTGTAGAAAATTTCTGCTAAGGTTTTCCACTTCATCCAACGTTTCATTGTTGTCTATAAACCCAAATAGATTAACATCGATTAGTTTACAGTTTAACCAATACTTATATGTCTTTTTATTGTTAACGTATACTGTAATATCTTTTGATTCGATACCCAGTTTAAATTGATCAAACGAACAATCCACAGGCAAATCACCGTGGGAAAAATTTAAATAATGTTTCTTACCGTCTTTAAAATCATAAATAAAAGCTGCAATAATATCATTACAAGCATTATGATAATTATTGTGCTTTGTTACTAATTTTAGATAGATTTTAGACGAATACTCCACATCTTTAGTGTATACTGTTTACACCAAATGTCAATTGATTTATTTGTAGAACTGAGTAAGATTGGTTAGAACGTCGTTGGTTCCGTTAATCACTGTATTTATTTGTTCCACTTGCTTCTTGTTGTACTCAATTACTCCTTGTTCCAGTAGCATCTTACCATCATACTTACTGTTTAACGGTCCTGTTATTTTCCATTTCAATTTGGCTTTTCTGAAAAAGTTTGAGTCTATTTTGTTGTAAACGTCGCCTGATACTTCTGTTATTTCCGAGTAGTTGATCTTAGAAACTAGATATCTTTCTATATAACCCACCTTGTAATCTTTTTCTAGTGGTTTTGGCAAAAACGTATTTGGTAAGTTAATGTTAAAATTACCAAGATTTAATTTTGTTTTGGTTGTAACATCAACATCTTTTATAATCATACAGGTATTAGTTCAATGTTTTGATCTGCTACACATCTTGCCAAACATCCAACAACAGTTTCCCATTTGCCATTGCCAGCTGTAACATAATGTGTAACATCTGTTATCATAAATATTACGTTCTCAGGAATATAAGGTTTTGGAAAATTTGAAATACCAAAGTGTTGAAACATTCTAAATCCAAATATACCGTCAAATGTTACTGTCAACGAAAAGTTAGGAGAGATTCCACTATATAAAGATAAATTGTTTTCTATATCTTGATCGTCTATTATTTGTCCCAACTTGTCTTTTAAATCGGTAGATAAATTCAACTGCTTGTAATTCTTAGCGGCATCATTTGGGTTTTCACCATCTACAATATAAGCACTTGTTAATGTTAATACCTTGTCTATTGTTCCGTGCGTTTGTATTGCGGATATTAATGGGTTTTGATCTACTGTAATTTCTTCTTGCGAAGGCACTGTATTACTTTCACCAGTACCTGTTTCTTCTTCATTGAAGACATCCAATCTATCTATAAAACTGGTAGCAGGCACACTTGAATTCTTAGCGCTCATCGATGTGTCAGAAGAATCTGGTTTGTTGATACCCGCTTGAAATAATGTCAACGTAGCTTGTTCGCTCGTCAAAGAAGTATCTAAACTAATGTTTTTTATACAGGAATCAGTGCCACCAGCATCAAAGACATATACTTGTTTTAGACTAGGCGATTTGTCACCTAAATCAATATAATTGTTATCCAATATAGATAATCCGCCCAAATCATCTTGTGATATTTGGAATTTCCAAAATCCATTAGAAGCTTCATTAATAACATTCAATATTGCGTTTGCAAACTGTTGCCAAGTTTGGACTTCTTTATTTTCTACAATTTCCAAGACTTTGGTTTTGCTTATGTATATGTTTTTTAAATTGCCATATCTAAACTTCTTGTATGTTCTTTTAATTGACTGCGGTCTTGTTTTTTGAGGATCGGCTAATACAAGTTCTTCGCCTGTCAATACAACTTCTTTGTCATAAATAAACGGAAATGATATATTGTCACTTGGACTATTTTCACTTATACCACCAATATCATAATACAATCTATTGATAACAGTATCTAAATTATCTCTATAAGCACCCGCTGTTTTAAATACAGTTTCGACTTTTTTAGCAGCTCTATAAAGTTCGTCGTTTACATCGGTTACCTCTACATCATATTTTGATTTTAAAAACGCATTTTGATTTGGATCACCATTTTTCAAATATCCACCGGACTTGATTTCATTTTCAACTCGACTTTGTGCAGTTGGATCCAATTTATTATTTTTTATAGTATTTAAGTAACTTTCATCTGGAAGTTTTTTGCCAATATTAAATTTAGGAGCAATTCCATTTGGTATTAATACGTGTGGATCACAACTTATTAAATTTGGATGTGCATTTATTATCTTATCTACATTAATAGTAAAAGTTTTGTTTGATACAACAGAACAGAATTTGTTAGCAACTTCAAAAAGAAAATCCAATTGCATCCACACTTCATCGTCGCCTTTAGTATCAAAATCACAACGATCATCTTTATATGATACAGCTTTGTAATTTACCCCACCAATATTAGTTGATTTATATGATATATTTTCTTCTCCAACTGGTACAGCTGGTTTTTTATATACATTAGGCGCATCTGTTCTTCCTATAAAAATTCTGTTTTCAATTTTTCCATCATAAAAAGTTTGTTGTTTTAAAAACTCCTGTGTTTTGGAATTGTCATAATCTTCCGAATTGGATATACCGTTTGTAGCAATATATTCCATAAAATTTTTACGATCAATAACAACTTGCTTTAACTTGGGTAAAGCGGTTTTCAAAAACGTTTTTAATCCTGTATATTCTTTTGTTTCTGTTGGTATTTTTTTGCCATTGGAATCGGTCTTTGAATTTGTTGTGGTACTTACATTGTTTTCCGCAGGCATACCAGCAAATAATGCTTGTCGAGAAGTTAGTTCCACATTGCAATCATATATAGTACCGTCTTGTGTTGAAAAATTATACTTGGTTACAATTCCAGTAATACCACCATAATTACCATACGATTGGTACCATTTATCCATTATTTTTTGTGGAGATTGTATTATTGACCAACATTCATTTTTGCTGGATAAATCAATCAGTGAATTGATATTAAACAAATTCCATCCTATTTCAACAAACACATTTATTCTGGGTGTCAAAAAGAATGGTGCTAGATATTCCAACTGAGCCAATCCATAACATTTGAATTTTATGGTAGCAAACGACAACATATCTTTGCTAGTTTTTATTTCTATACTTTCTAAATTTGGCGGCGGTAATATAGAAGATACCTCGGATTTTTGAACACTTTCAACAACGTTTCCGTTTTTATTAAATGTACTTGGCCACTTGTAAGAAAATTGATTTCTATATCTAGAGTCTATATAATGTGGATTTCCATTAGCTTCATATCCAATAACAGACTTGTCTTGTTTTAATACATTGCCATCTTGTTTAAAACCATACATTTCATAAAATCCACTGCCAGGCATAAACAAGAAGCCATCATAACTCTTTTCTTCTCCGTTTTTATTTAGTATCGTACTACGAGGTACCAATCCATTTCCAGCTATACCAGTGCCATTTGAAAAAACTCGTACCCACGGAGTCATTGGTCCTTTGTATTGACCATGCTTATTGAAGAAATCATATACCACACCACTTGGGTCGCCTGAAGATGGGTAGTTAAAACCAATATTATTTGAGTTTTTTCTACGTCTTAATTCACGAATCAATGCAACAGGAATGTTTTGTACTTCCCACCATCTAGGTTCTTCTGCAATTTCATCCTCGTATGCCATATAACTTAACTATTAATCTGTTTGAGATTCTGTAATATATTTGGTAAATTGCCTGGAATTCTTAATTGTTTATTTGCATTAACGGACAATTTGCCATCGGATATGTTATTAGCCAAAGCAATTATCCACCAGTACATTTCATCACCATAATACTTTTTGGCTAAAGCATCCAAATAATCTTCATTGGACGCGGTAATGTATATATCGTCCTCAGTTTCGGGTATATTGGGATAATACGTTGTCTTAAATACCAATTTCCCATCATATCTTTTTTCAGTTGGCGTAAATTGATATCTCATTTATTTCCTTGTCTGTCAACATCATATCGCATATTCATAGAGAAATCATTATTAGCTACATCATTATAATCTTTATCGCCATAAAGATCGGTTGTACCAAATGTAGATACAGTAGCAGTTTCTCCAGCATCCGCCTGAGTCATAGTTGCAACAGGAGCATTTCCCCACAAAGCTCTTCCTGTTTTTGGTCTGTCTTTTTCCATCAATGACATATTGATAGTAATTTCCGCTTCTCTTGGAAATTGTGCAACTTTACCTTTCATACTGGTTTTGTCAAATGTAAATATATTTCCTAAATTATAACTCCAATCTTGTTGTTGTACAGTACTTTCGTTAATTAATTCCCAAGATGCATCTTCAGGTATGCTAACATTGCACGAATTTAAAACCACACAGTGGTTTTTGTAAAAATCTCCAAGTGTAAATTGTACCATCGGTGGTATCATAAATCCGCCATTTACAGTAGAAGTATAATTAGAAGGTCTGGTTAAACCCACCAAATAGTTTACACGTTGCCACATAGGTAATAATTCTTTAACAGAATGTGCAACCACTTTAAAATTGAAACTAACGTCTCTGGTAAATCCTTTGTAATAGTATAACTTGTCAGGTCTACCCAAGTATTCAATTGGTTCCCAAGTAGATGTATTGTTTTCTTGTAACCCTTTTACAGTAGCATTAAATGGTATAAATCTGTTGTTAACTATATCATAGAAGTAAAACTTAACCAAGTCAGGACCCAATCCGTTAAATTGATCATTATATTTCTCAGCAAATTCATCTGCATTTAATACACCCAAACTGTTAACATAGTCAACATTGTTGGTGGGTCTTATAAATCTGTCTCTACCTTCTTTTTTACCCAATAGAGTTGGAAACTTTTCTTTTCTTTCATATCTGATTCGACCAGTATAAGTGTATTGATTTGCACTATCAGATCCATCAGGATTGGTTCTGTCTGATTTTACTTTTGCTAAATAATTAAAACCAACATCATCTGTAACATACTGTTGTGTTTTTCCAAATATAGGATCTACACCATACTTTAAATTGTCGTTTCCAGCAATTTTGGTTTTTAAAATTCTGCTTAAATCTTGAATATATTCTACAGTTTTATCTGTTTTATCTGAAAGTGTGCGTTGATAGTTTACAGATAATTTAGGATCGGTATATTGTTTATAGTTTAACAATTGATCACTATATTCTACATCTCCATCTATTTTAACTAAATCGCCATATCTGTTTGTATTAGCTCCGTCTACAGAACTAATTTCAACATTACTAATTGTATATGGATCTGTTAATTTACCAACGCCAGGTGTAGTTGAATATGTAACAGATAAAAAGCTGTTGTTTCTTAAATTTTTATTGCTTTGAACATATAGTCTCAATCGTTTAGAAACTATGTTTGTCAGAGGAGTGGCAAAAAATCTCATTCCACTTGTACCACTGCTGTTTCCTCCTGTTATTTGTTGTAATCCAACTGCTTTTAACAATCCACCAATAAAACCACCTTTTGATTTTGGTTGTGTGCCTGTATATAACAAATTGTTACCTTGATTTAAATTAACATTTAGATTAGCACTCTTCTTACCACTTGTTCTGTCGTGTGTAATAGAATTGCTCCATCTATTGGTATTCAACATCAGATCATATGTATCTTCGTCAGCTCTGTAATTTAATCCTGCTATTGGTTGAGTAGGTGGTAACAATCCACCTAGAATTGTATTATTCTTTAAAAATGACCCAGCTGATTTTAGTAGATTACTAAAGAATCCGCCTTTGCCTGTGGAATTACTCATCAAACTCTTGTATCGTTTGTTGTTGTAACCAGCAGTAGCTGTATTACCTCTTAGTAATCCTTTAACACCATCTCGACCTGTAATAGGCATTACTTGATCTGCTTTATCGCCACCACCAAGTAATCCTGTAAAATTGAAAAATCCACCCAATCCACTCTTTGGCTCACTAGCTGCACTAGCCACACTACTACGTGGCGGAGATGGATTGCCTTCAGTTGCACCAAACAATCCACCAATAGCTTTTGTAATACCACCTATACCGGCAGCACCCATTAAACCACCGACGATATTGCTACTATCTATAAATCTGGTGGGTCTTTCTATAGCACCAAATGTTGATAATCTAACCGCAGCCAAAAGAGGACTTGCTGGATTATAGATTTTGGTTTCGTCAAATGGAGCAAATCCTTGTAATAGTATTTGTTTTGTTAAAAAAGTACCACCTTTACCAGATCCTAGAAATCTTCTGATTCTGGTACCATCTCTCAATGCGGATTGTATAGGAAACGATCTGCTAACATTTATCTTCTGACGTTGACCTTGATTTGGATTTGCGTAAAATGGAGGTGCTAATTCGCTGCTAATTAATCCTCTTGCGTATAAATCAGTTGGTTTATTCTTGCTATATAATACTTCATTATTATTATTAGTATTGAATAATGTTTCTAATTTACCAGGCGCTCTTAGATTTATATATTGTTCGGCATTTGGCGGCAAAGATAAACCCGCACCTTGTATATTAGAAAGTGTGGTAACTTGCGCACCATCATTACCTATTGCGCTAGAATATGTATTACTATTTGCCATTAATTATAAATATCAGATTAATTGGTTGTTGCTTGACCAAATGAACCAAATTTTGCGTTACTTGTTGCTAATAATTGATTTGCACGTTGACCATCAATATACACAGCAATTTGACCAGATGCCATCATAGAAGTCAATTTATCAAGTTTTTCTGCTAAAACTCTATTGGAATTTACAATTGTATTGATCAATAAATCATCAGTTTTTACACTTGTTTTTGATTCAGTCGCAGTTTTTGATGGAGTTTCTTCTGAAACTCCCACTATTCTACCAACAAAACTAAAGGTTTTTCCTATTGTATCAGATATAAATGAACCAATACCTTTCATTTTTTCCCATACTTTTTCAAGAGCACCAATAATGAATGTGAACGCTCCACTGAATGTGTCTTTAATAAAATCACCAACTTCGGACACAGCAGACTTTATTAATTCAAATGATTTTC
>JACCDP010540470.1_pt1 | contig 11606 bp, 26 predicted proteins | sample 7445841 | NCBI WGS metagenome assembly JACCDP01 (sample SAMN15323441, study PRJNA562643) | freshwater metagenome | isolation source: river surface water | place: USA:Blue River Watershed | collected 2017-08-17
CTTCGGAAAAGTTCAAAAAATAAAAAGATTCAAATTATTTCGCGGCTGTCAGTGCGTCAATCTTGGCTTGCCTAGCCACTTGATATGCTTTTGCTGCCTCATCTACATCTCGGAAGTAACCAAGGCACTTCAGTTTGCTGTTTACCATGATCTGCGCCCTCCACATCCCGTAATTCTTAAACCAAGTGACTCCGGTATATCCAGAACTATTACGCTTGCTCAACTTCCTTGGCGCAGTTTGAGGCACATACGCCTCCCTTGCTTCACGTTTCATACGCGCTGCTTGCCGCTTCAGCATTATTTTCTCAGCCCGCCACCACAACTCACTAGCCTTGTGAGCATCTGCTAACTTTGCCTTGATGTGGTTTAGTCGGTTAGTTGCGCCGCCTACCTTGTTGTTTGGATAGCCGCCACCCGCTGCTATGTTCCATCCTATGTATTCAGATGGTCTGAGTAATCGTTCTATTCGTTCGCAATACTCTCTGTCTTGTGCCACCAAAAGCACTTCATACACGATGTCTTTACCGCCATTGATTGCGTTTCTTAATATTCCGTTATGACCGTTGCTGTTCCGTCCATGTGCTGTCCATCTTTCTTTTACCGGCTGGCTACTGATTCCTACATATCCCTGAGTCAGCACATCAACATAGTGCGGGCGTCTAATCCAATAAACCACGCTCGACCCCGGCAACTGTTTGTCCACGCCGATATATTGCTTCATTAATTTATTCCGTTTTGCGACCAATCCGACACTTGGTAGTCCTTGTGTCCTTCGGGGAGATAGTGCCTACAGATGCCCTGTTGCTCTAGGCTTGTCTTGTGGGAGTGGTGTCCTGCACAGAGGGTTTGCAGGGTGTTTTGGAAGAAGGCTTGCCTACCTATCTTTCTCCAAGGAAACAGGTGGTCTACATGCTCTCCGCTTTGTACTCTGCCTTCACTTAAGCAGGCTTGGCATAACGGCTGCTTGGTGATGTGGGCTGTCCGCATGGTGCGCCATGCAGGGGTTTGGTAGATGCTGTCGTAGTCGCGTTCGCTTGTCTGTTTCCCGCCGTGTTCCAGACAGAACGAGTTAAGCCTGCTTCTTGGATTCTTGCATCCGAGATGGGAACACTTCTTGTTGTACGGGAACGTAGGCAATTACTGAAGGTTCTCTAGTTTGTAGACCGTGCTATTGATGAGGTTGGCAATAGTGTCCACCTCGTTCTGTAGTTCGCTGTCTTGGGGAAAACCGGGTGCGCGGCGCAGGGTTGCTACCTCGGTTTGCAGCATTTTCATGTACTCAAGCGGGTTATTGTTGGGTAGTTTGTAGTCGGCTACAAAGTCCGTAAGCAACCCGTACTTGCCTTGAAATGCCTCAATAAATGCATCCAGCAAATCAGGCAATTCCTCATAAAACGCGCCCAAAGCCTGATGTGCAGCGTAAGAGCCAGCGCCCTTGCGCGTCCAATGCAGGATGTGGGCGTTAGTGGCGGCATGGAGCATATGCATCGTAAACGCCATCAAAGGATCGTTTTGCTCTACTTGCTCTTGGTGAATGCTGGCTTTGAATCGCATGGTCATTCCTTGAAATTGGGAATTGGCACATCCGTAGGCCATAGTTCCCGAGCCTGCAATAGTGCCACCGTCTTATTATGCGCCCCAAACCAAATCTTTTGACGGTCGGTTTTGCTTAAGGCTGCGCCCTGATCTATAGCCGAATGACACCTGTAGCAAAGACTGGCAATCAGGTTATCGTCTGCCTTGATCCCCTTTCCCTTGCCGCCTTGCCAGTTTGTGTGCGCTGCACAAACCGTGCCGTCTTGGGCACCGCAGTTCTGGCAGGGAATCTCCCTTGCCGCCCTAAGCAGGGCAGGGCTGCGGACATAGGAGTGCTTAGGGAACTTCATTCTGTGGCCTTCACTTCCATCCGGGCGTTGGCTTGCTCGGTGCGCCAGATGTCGGTACGCATCCGCGCTGCTTCTAGTTGCCAGCGCAGGGTTTCTTCTGCCTCAATCGCTGCCGCCAGCCCGGTCAACAGTTCCCGGTAAGCCTCGTCAGCGTAAGCCTCACGCTCTTGCGCGTTAGCCGCTTCTATGCCTCGGGCAAGGGCATCCTTCATCAGCAGGGCTTTCTTGCTCTTGCGGAATTCCTCTAGGTACACACGCTCACTCTTGGCTTTAGCGTACTTAGGTGCGTTCTTGATGATGAACTCAACTGCCTTGTGCGGTGCTTCCATCTATTGTCCTTAGTAGGTTTTCCATGCCCTGTCCGTCAGTCACCATGACCAACGTGCCGCCTTGCCAATTGCCCCACCACTTCAATTGGTTCTCGTTCAATGCTCTCTGGCTCGGTGGCTTGCTGCCGTCTTTGACCTCGACCAGTATGGTGTGGCCCTTGTAGCCAATCAGTAGGTCAGGGCATCCATTGCCTACAGTCGCAAGGCTCTGGACGGTGGCTCCAAACGCTCGGGCGAGGCTCACCACCTGATCCTGTGTGGCATCAATTTTTGCTGCTCGACGCATTTAGATTCCATGCCTTTACTCGTGATTCCCTGCTAGTCAGGCCAAGGTTGAACACGAAATTCTGCTTAAACATCCTGTTCACTTTTTTGCTGTACTGCCGCCTGCTTTCCTTGGCTTTCAGTTTTGGGCGTTCCATATCCTTGCCTAGTCCCAAGGCGTAGATGGGACGCGGGTAACTCCTGCGACCTTCTTGATCCCATGTCCAGCCAGAAATGTGTACACGCTTAGGGGCCACGGTTTGATACCTGTTAAGCCTAATCAAAGCACTGTTGATGTCTTTCGCCGCCCTGCCAAGGTCTTTGGCGATCTCTGAACCAGTGCTAGGTCCATGCGCTGCAAGGTAGTCAAGGATTCTTTCGGTGACTGATCTCATTAACAACTTTTCTTCCGTAAAACCAAACGATGATCCAAATGATTAAACATAGGCCAAAAAGAAACCAATCAAAAGCGGTCATTTCTGCCCCCTTGCTCTGATGGCGGCGGCGCACTCACCCCATTGCCACATCGAATCGGTAGGCGAACTGCGGTTCAATGCAGCCAACTCTTCGCACACCTTCGCGCACGCCTCTCGCTCGGCAGCGGCAACAAGATTGTGGTCAATAGTCTGTAATGCTTTGTGCAGCGCAAGAATCGCCTCGTCCGCTTCCAAACACCATCCAATAATGTCTGGGTCATCGCGCATAAATTCCAGCGCACTCAATGCGTTTTCTGCCGCTTCAAGTAGTGTCATGTCTTTATCCTCGCTAAAAAATCCTTTTGAAAGCCCTTAAACAGGCCGCTAGGCTCACGATCCAGTTCCTGAACTTTCACCCACACATGCTGCTTCCAGCCCGGTATACGGGCTAAATTCAGATAGTGCTGCATGATCCGTTCGTAAGTGCCCAAGGGGTCTGGTTGTTCATTCCCTTCTTGCCCACCGGTCGGATTCGGTCCTCCCGGCTGAGATATTGCAACGTCGAGTGAATCTGCCGGTCGGTCCATAGCGTGATTTCGCGCATCTCTTGGCGGGTCAATGGCCCATGCTCAAGCAACTTAAGCAACGCATGTGTCTTAGTCATCTTACTTGCTCCTGTATTCTTTTGCCAATCCACCTGACTACCGGCACCGCCCAACTGTTGCCTAGAGCCTTGTACCGCGGGCCATCTGGGCATTCGTTTATTGGTTTTTTGCGCCACGGGATGGCCGTGTAGTTGTCTGGGAAGCCTTGCAGCCGTTCGCACTCCACCGGAGTAAGGCGGCGCACTTGCATGGCAGGCGTCATCACGCTGCCCTCAAAACCGCCGCCCTCCATCCGCGCCTTGAGGGTGCCAAAGCCTTCAATGCGGGCGTTCTGCTCCTCGTCCAAACCAATAGCGGCTTGCGTGGCTTGCATAGCAAACAGGCTTCCGTTGTCGGCACTTGCGTTGCCGTTCCACTTGGTGCCATAGGCGGCAGTAAGGCAGTCAGCGGTTTGCTGAAACGCGGCTGCTTGCGTGGCTTGCATCACGGCCCACACTTGCTGCGTCACCTCGCTGCTCTGTGGGCTGCGGCTCGGATTGTTGGATGCCGTAAGAGATGGCGCAACAACTGGCTCAAACACATTTGGCACATGGTGATGGTCTTGCCCTACGTCTAGCGTCTTTGCCACATCGCCAGTCACGGCGTTGTTGTAGGCATCAAAGCCAATTGGTTGCGCCACCGCTATTCCCTGAGCCGTATCCAAGGTGTGCGTCACCTCCTCCTGAACGCCCCATCCGTTGCTGCTTGTGTTGGCGGTTCGGATGCCGTAAGAAACTGGCTGCACCACAAACGCTGGGTTTTGGGTTTCTCCTCCCGCTCCCGTGTTCTTCGTGATGCAACTAGCGGCGTCATCTTCCACCACATGGCCTATTGCTGGGGTGGAATAAGTCGTGGGCACTAGCGTTTCGTTTGTAGGATCAAATTGCTGCGCTTTCGTTGTCAAGCAATGCGCTACTTCTTCTGGCATGTCGCCACCGCTTGCAGAGCATCCGCTAAAGTTTTGGGCAACTCCTTGCCCCTCTTCTCTGCTCGGCGCAAGATTCCGCTGCAGGCTTGTGCGCTCAGGAAAAAGCGGCCCGGTATAGAGCCGGTTTCCAAGACTTCCGACAACTTCGGCTTGGGATTCAAAAAGCACTCGGCGGGGATCGACCCTATGGCTATGTTCCACTGCAACGACAAAAACGCGCCGTCTTCGCTGCGGGACAAAGCCCTGAGCGTCGAGGACACGCCAAGCGACGAGTCTTCGGGGACCATCAACCATACCCGCGTTTGTCCATCCTGATGACGAAACGATGGGGGTATCGCATCCAGCGAGTCCCGCGATAAAGCATCCAAAGGCGTTGTCCTTGGTGTTGAGGACTCCGGGGACGTTTTCCCAGAAGGCGATGCATCCTGCATCTCCTCGGCTGTGTCGAACATCATCAATTGCATTTGCGATCTCACAAAACGTCAAAGAAAGGTTGCCGCGCTCGTCATCCAAAGACCTCCGCAGCCCCGCCACCGAAAACGCCTGACAAGGAGTTCCACCACAGAACAAGTCAGGTGCGTCAACCTCCCCTTTGCGTATACGCTCAGGCAAAGTAGTCATGTCCCCATGATTGGGTACGTCAGGGTAGTGATGCGCCAGAACCGCACACGGGAATGGTTCTATCTCAGAGAACCACGCCGCGCCCCACCCCAAAGGGTGCCAGGCAGCAGATGCGGCCTCTATGCCGCTACAAACTGATCCAAACTTAATCATGGCTCAATGCTGTCTAGCCAGTTACGCAACTTAACGGGATCGGCTTTCTCAGCGCCGCTCCACTGGTGATGACTGCACATCGGCTTGTAGCCTTCAAGGTGAACCGACCACCGCCGACCACAACCCGACCATGAACACATCAGTTTTTGCAAAGCATCATGTTCGGACTCTTGTTTCTTCTCAGGCTTGATAAAACTCATTTTGCGTACTTCCCGTCAATGATCTTGGCGAAATTGCCTGCTGTCACGATCCACACAAGGTCTGGTCGCCAACTTCGACCGTTGCTCTCAAACCCGGTAGACAACTTGGTGTCGTTGGCAATGTAGGCAAAGAAGGCATCCCACCATGCCAAGCCTGCCTCTTTGCTTTTGTAGCCTTCAGGGCTGTACGCAGAGGGTTTAGCCGCCTGAACCCACCGTTGTTTGAGCATCGCCGCCCGGTTGCCTTCCCACACGCGAGGTTGGGAAAGGTGCGGTAGGTGCTTTCCGTAAAGACTCAAAATCTCCTGCTGCGGGCAAGAAGGGAACGTAGTTCCCGACTTAGATGCGTAAGCATCTTTAATTACTTCAGGTTCAGGTTCAGGTTCAGGTTCAGACGGTTGGACAACCGCAATCTTCTGTTGGACAACCGTGCTTTTCTGTTGGACAACGGTTGTTTTGACTGCTAAGTTGTTGATTTTATTAGATGCATCTTCATCATCCATCAACAACGCTGCGGGCGGCGCGGGGTACTTTGCTCGTTTAATTTGTAGTCGCTGACGGAATTTGGGAATAAATCCATACCGTTTGTTGTCTACTTCGTAAAGCCGAACTAGATCAGCGTCGGCTAACATGTTAAGCAAACTTTCGCCCGCTTCTCGGCGAATATCTGCGCGACGAGCCAACTTAAAACTTGTGGCCTCAAAGAATCCAATGTCATCTGCTGACAACAGAATCGTGACGTAAAGCCAGCGAGCCTCTACGGGCAAAGACAGGATAGATTCCGACTCAAGCATTTCCTCCCGGATGAGTCGGTTAGGCATTAGTAGCCTCCTTTTGACCCTCCAAATACTGCTCTTGCTTTTGCCGCGCCATTGAAATGACATCAGGCAAATCTTCCAGCATCAGTTGAGCCTGACGCGGAGAAAGCAACAGCATTACGGTCTTGCCGTATTCGTGACTGTAGGATTCAATGCCGATGCAACCACTCTCCGTCAAACAAACGGATACGTCACTTTCGGGAATAGCCAAGTACGTCAGCAAGTCAATCTCCTCGGGTGGACGACCCCAGTGTGGAAATTACCGGGGGCATCTGCACCCATTGCGGGTGTTAAAACGGCATCTGAGGCCGTCCCCCGAGGAGACTGACTCAGATACCCCTTTTGCGCTTTCCACGGCGCACAAACACTATACGGCCTTCTCGCCCATCTTGTCAAACCACTCAGGCTTGATGGTCTTGAGTTGCCAGATACGCATGATCGGCACATCCATGCCCCATTGGCTGATCGCCGCTGGCGTAATGCCAAGCAGTCGAGCCAAGGCACTTTTGCCGCCTGCACGTTTGATTGCTTCTTCTTTAGTCATGCCGCCATTTTAACCTAACTAAGCACACTTGTCAAGCCACCTAAACACCACAAATATGAGGGAAAACCCCTATTAAGTGGGCTTGACATTGAGGTTTAGTTGGCTTAGAATAGTGTTGTGTCGTAATAGTGCGGCACACATTCCGGTTCGTCCGGTACTTAAAGGAAAACACCATGCAAACCATTGACACCTACTACAACCGCCAACTCCACTTGTGGGTCGCCCTGATGAAAGACGAAAAAGGGCAATTAGGCGACTGCGAGTACGGCCCCACCAAGGAGATTGCAGTCTTTCGCCTTGGCGTGGAATACGGTCGCAACCAGCAAGCGTTTGCTAGGCCGCTGGTCGAATTGTTGGGCGAGTCGATCTAAGGGGCGGGCATGAACAAGCGCAAGTTCTACACCCTCGCTGCAAAGCACGGCATTGAAGTCGAGTACGAAGTGATGCGCGGCCACATGGTATGGCTGCAAGTCTGGACGCCCAAGAACAAGGTCTTTGGCACAAACGGAGGCCACGTTGACGCTAGCCTCTGCGACTGCATAAACGACGACATTACGGCGGCAGATTGGCCCGCAGCGTACGCGGCGCTAAAGAAGATCATTGAACACGGGTTCCACGACTGCCCGGACGGCGATGAGTGTGATGTTTGCCACTCGGAGCACAGCGAGGCATGACACGGGGGGCTTCGGCCCCCTTTAGCCTGCTTACAAACTATTGCACTTTTCCTGTTGACAGTAGAGTTAAGCGCGCTTACATTACTCCCATGCCGCAGCAATTAGCAAGCGGTCTACTAGGAGAAGCAAATGAACATCGACCAGCAACTCAACGCCACGCAAGCCCGCCGCATGGCATCCAATGACCGCTACCTTGCGCGTCTTGAGCGCCGCGAAGCCGAAGCGGAAAAGATGATCGGTGAACTGGCTAGCGGCAAGTACTACGTTTGGCCGCAAGGCGGCAAGTACCGCGAAGGCACCCGCTACGAACTGGTGCAATTCCTGATCCGCAACAAATACGCCTAAACCAACCCGCCCCTCCGGGGGCGTGTTTAGCCCACTTACAAAGTATTGCAATTTAGTTGTTGACAGCCCTGCTTAGTGCGCTTAATATTCAACCCATGCCGTAGCACATCGCAGACGGTCTACTAGGAGAAAGTAAATGCAAGCCCAACAAAACCCCGGTTCTTGGTCTGTTGTCAGTACCGGCCCCGCCCGCATTCCCCGAATTGAATCCGAAGGCGCCCCCGTTGCGCTGATGTTTCAAGAATCAGCGCATCACGCCGCATTGATCGCCGCCGCGCCTGATTTGCTAGAGGCACTTCAAAACATGCTTGCACATTGGAATCAAGGATCGTTTCACCCGGCTGTTAGTCAAGCCTGCGATGCCATTGCCAAAGCCACTAAACGCTAATGATGGACTGGCCCTTCCCACCTCCGGGTGGGCCTGTCCCTTGGACACCCGCCCAACAACGCGCCTATGAGCGCAAGCAACGTGACCAACTACCCGACGCGCCCTACTATGAAACGCTTTCTGATTAACACCTTCTGGAATGTCTTGTGCCTTGCCCTGTTTGCGGGTTGGGGCGTTCTTCTTGCATGGAGAGGCTAATGATTCAGCACTACAACGATTGGATTCGTGTCACCAAGCACGGCGCAGGGCTAGACGCCTTTTACACCGTAGAGGTGTGCGATCTCACAGGCAACTGGCAATCCATGCGCCGCTTTGATGAAGATGATGAGTGGTGCACTAGCAAGAAGCGCGACTATATCCAACACCTTTTGTACCAACCCCGACCCGTTCGCCATGTCGCAAGAACAGTTTGAACACACACAACGTCAGGAGTACAAAATGACAGTACACGCCAAACTAATGCGAGCACGACTGCTGCTCCAGTCCCGCAAACTCAACAAGTCAGGACACAACAAGTTTGCTGGTTACACCTACTTTGAACTCGGCGACTTTCTGCCAGCAGTACAGGAAATCTTCTCCGAGGTGGGACTGTGCGGCGTGATCTCGTTCAAGACTGACTACGCCACCCTGACCATTACAGACGTAGACAAAGGCGGTTCGATTGAGATTACGTCACCGATGGCAGAGGCTAATCTGAAGGGGTGCCACCCGATCCAGAACCTCGGCGCAGTCGAAACGTACACTCGGCGCTACTTGTGGGTGACTGCAATGGAGATCGTGGAGCATGATGCGCTAGACGCCACAACGGGCAAAGACGCACCGCGTCATCGTCCGATTGGTGATGACCCGTTTGCTGATGTGCCTGCTGACCAGCATGAGTACATCCGTGACCTTGCCGACAAATTGAACCAGGCGGGAGCAGACGATGCCCCGGCTATTCTGGCTAACGAATCCCTCGACAACGACCAAAAGATTGCGCTGTGGTCGCTGCTCGATTCCAAAGTGCGTAGCGCGATCAAGAAAGCAAAGCAATGAAGATGGACCTCATCGCCGTAGTTGGCGAATACACCAATGCCGCCGGCGAGAACAAAAAGCGTTTTGTCAAAGTGGGCACCTTGTTCGACAAGGGCAACGGCATGTCAATCAAGATCGACGCTATCCCGGCTGCGGGTTGGGATGGTTGGCTCAGTGCCAAACCTCAGATGGAGCAGCGCACAGATCAACGCCAAGGCCAGCGTACTCAGTACAAGGGCCTGCCGAAAGACGAAGATGACACGCCCTTTTAAGCAAACCATGCAAGACCTGTTTTCTGGCATCTGGCTGCGCGACACAGGCGTGGCTCAGGTTTACGAAAACAATGCAGATTGGGTTGACCAAGCCCGTGCTTTTGCAAAACAACTTGCAAAGGTCAATGGTTCTGTGTCTATTGACGAAGTGCTTATTGCTTGCCCTCGTCCCGCAGAAGTTCATCCGAACGCGACAGGCGCAGTATTCAGGGAGAATTGTTGGATGAAGATTGGCTACAAGCAATCGACCATCTCATCCGCTCATGCCCGAGTAATCGGGGTTTTTAGACTTAAGGAAACATCATGAAGAAAGCCATTGCTATTGCCCTTCTTGCCGTGACTGGCATCGCTTCTGCCGCCTGCCCTGCTTACGCACCTTACAACTGCGTACCGGGCTACAACGGCAAAATGATCTGCGGCTGCGGTCGCTAACTTTTTAGGGGGAAAGCGGATGCTGCAACTGACCGCAATGCAAGCGGCAGGCCATGACACCCCGATTGGTGCAGATACAGCGAGTACCCCACCTTTATATGAACGCGATTACTGAAACTTGGAAAGTGCTATTTCGCAAGATGACGCCAACAGAAATGGCGGCACGGGAACTAGCAGAAGCAGAACTTAGGCTACTAGAGGCACAATCAGCGGTAGAGTATGCAAACTCTGTCGTTGCATACAACAATCAACGCATTAAGCGCCTTAAACAATTTATCACGCAGCAAAATGAAGTGCCCGATTTGCGGAACAAAACACATGAGAGTGCTTGAGTCGCGCCCCGTAGATGAGAACAGCAGACGCCGCCGCTATGAATGCTTTAACCTTCATCGGTTTGGCACCGTAGAAACGATAAAAAAGGAGGGCACGAAGCCCTCCCAAAGTTCCATAGCAACCGCTCCAAAGGAGCAAGCAAATTCTAGGATGAAACCATGACGTTTGCAATCACAGAAATTGATGTTATTCGTTGGGGCGAAGCCCGTGGCATTGTCCAGAACGGCACCCCGCTAGGCCAAGCCGCGAAGGCGTTAGAGGAAATGGCAGAACTGTTCGATGCCATATCTCGCCAAGACATGGCAGATGTGCAGGACGCTGTAGGCGACATCATGGTGTGTCTGACCATGCTCTGCGCGATCTACGACATTGATCTGACGCAGTGCTACAAGAAGGCTTACAGCGAGATCAAAGATCGGACGGGCTACCTACGCCCTGACGGGGTTTTTGTTAAGACTGAAAAGCCCCACGCAGTCTAAAGAAACTTTGCCTCAGCCTGTCGGCGGCGCACCAGCCCTGGCAGGACTTTTCCACCGCCTCGCGTCCAAAGCATTAATTGTTCTTTAGCAGTTTCCCAATCTTGCTCATCTATGCGTTTACGCAAAGTGCTTCCACGATACCGAGCCACGCCTAAGTTATAGGCAAAATCGGTCATAGCACCTAATGCTTGAGGGAAAGCAATCAACCCCGGCGAAGCCTTTAATACGCCAGCAAGGTAGTTTGTCTTAAGTTCGGACAGCAGCCATTCCTCGGCGGTTTCCTTGCTGATTTCCGGGTGTTCCATTGTTACCTTGGTGCCGTCTGGTTTAAAGACGGTTCCGTAACCGATGGTGGGGTAGCCCGCCGGACAGATGTACGGCTTCAGGCGCAGCCCCTCAAAAGGGCGGCAAAGCGCAGCGGCAATCTCTACCGCTTCATTTACTGCGCTCATACACGCGGCCCACAAACCAGAAGGAAATGACCATGTTGAACACCGCCAGATCGTCGCTGCCCCACATCTGGATCAGCACTTCTTTCCAATCCCCGTTTTGCTGGATGGCGATCATGAAGGCAGCGATCTTGACCGCTGCGTACAGACCAAGGAAGGCGTAGGTCACGGTCGGGCGAACCAGCGCAGAGATGGCAGCAACAAACTTGCCCGCCGCCTGAGCAGTCTGCGACTGTTCTTTAAACGCTTCTCCGATGGCGTCCACTTCTGCCATCGTCATTGCCGCCTCAACCTGCCGCATGGCAATCTCGCCTTTGATCTTGGCGAACTCCATCTCAGCCTGAACCATCCGCAGTTCGTGAGCGCGTTCATTCTTCTTGTCAAAGATCTTGAACACCTCGGGCGCGAGCCGCAGGA
>JACCDP010022447.1_pt1 | contig 11604 bp, 12 predicted proteins | sample 7445841 | NCBI WGS metagenome assembly JACCDP01 (sample SAMN15323441, study PRJNA562643) | freshwater metagenome | isolation source: river surface water | place: USA:Blue River Watershed | collected 2017-08-17
AAGCCGAAGACCTCATTGAAGAGGCGTGCGAAACCGTTGCACGCGCAGTGGAGAAAGCCCTCAAGGGCGGAACTCGCGATATTGATGCATTGGAAAAAGAAGTGCGTCGTGCGGCTGGCAAGTTTGTATCGGAGCGCACCAAGCGTCGTCCGATGATCGTGCCAATCGTGATGGAGATCTAGCGCGGGTTTGACCGATATGGGGTATGCCTCAATGGGGCAGTACCCCCTCACTACTGTTGATGCATGGCCGCACAGCCCCGGAAGGGTTCTTCCCGCACGCGCCCAGCCTCAAAATCGGGCTCCGGCGTGCGCCCCAAGATCGTGCGTAGCCACGCGCCCGTAGACGAAGACGAGATCGAATCGTTCCGCATGCCGCGCCGCCGTGAGCGTCGCGAATCGGTGTTGAAAACCGTGCTTGCAGATCGCGGACATGAATTTGGCGGGGTAGCACTCATCTGTTTCGGCATTTTGTTATCGATCTCGATCTATGTGGAGTTTGCTGGCCCACTCGGTCGTTTGCTCGACACCACATTCTCGTCGCTACTTGGCGTTGGCCGTTTTGTTTTGCCAGTCGTCATCATTGCTGCGGGTTTCGCCTCTATTAATAGGAAGTCGCTACAGCATCGCATTCGTCTTGCGTTTGGTTGGACGGTGTTGTGTGTCGGAATTCTTGCAGTGGTGCATATTATTTGGGGAACGTCGTTTGGTGAACTCGACAACGCATCGGTATCGCGCACAGGTGGTTGGTTCGGTTGGATTGTTGGTGAACCACTACAAAGTTTGATGGGCAGTTTTGCCGCCGTCATCGTGTTGATCGCCGTGATGTTTTGCGCAGTGTTATTGATTACCGGCAACTCACCAGCGCAGTTGTATCGCCGCATTAAGGCCTGGGCCGATGGTGTTTCGCTCGACAACCTTCGTTCGTCCGACGAAGAAGGCGAAGAAGAACTCGATGAGTATGGCGAACCAATTTTTTACGACATTGACCTTGACGAAGCACCAAAGCGTCGCAAGCGCAGGGCCGTAGTAGAGGAAGAAGTTGAAGAAGACGACGAGGAAGAGGAAGAGGAAGAAGAAAAGCCACCTCGCACACGTAAGCCGCTGTTGAAAGACAAACCAGTGGTTACCACTGCAGCAAACCCATCTGCGGCAAAGATTGAAAAGGCTGCACCACAGCAAATGCCTCTTGGCCCAGGCGCGAAGCCAAGCGTGTGGACACTGCCAAACCTAGATTTGCTCACCATTACCCGTCACGAAAAAGCCGACGTGAAGGCCACTGAAGAACGTGGCGAAATTTTGGTGAATGCGTTGAAGGAGCACAACGTAGAAACTGAATTGGTGGACTACACACGAGGCCCAACCGTTACGCGTTACGAATTGTCGCTTGGTGGCGGTGTGAAGGTGGCGAAAGTTACGTCGTTGTCTAAAGACATTGCGTACACCATGGCTGCAACTGACGTTCGAATTCTTGCTCCAATTCCAGGCAAGTCGGCAATTGGTATTGAAGTACCAAACGCGCAACGCGAATTGGTTTCACTAGGCGATCTGATGGTTTCGCCAGAAGCACGCACAGCAATGCACCCACTGGACGTTGGCGTAGGTAAAGACATTGCAGGCCGTTCAGTGTTCTTGAATATTTCCACCACACCGCACATGTTGGTTGCAGGAACCACCGGTGCAGGAAAGTCGAGTGCGATTAACTGCATCATCACTTCCGTGCTGATGCGTTCGACTCCAGAACAAGTGCGCATGATTTTGATTGACCCAAAGCAAGTGGAAATGGCGCAATACGCACGCTTGCCACACCTGCTTACGCCACCTGTGACGAACCCGAAGAAAGCTGCCAATGCACTTGGTTGGGCAGTGAAAGAAATGGAACGTCGCTACGACCTGTTGGTTGAAGCCGGCTTCCGTGACATCACTGGTTTCAACGCTGCATACGACCGCGGTGAGTTGGAAAGCGAAGAAGGCGCCGAGAAGTCGTTCGAGCGCATGCCATTCATTTTGATTGTGGTGGACGAGTTGAACGACCTGATGATGGTTGCGGCTCGCGATGTTGAAGACTGCATCACCCGCATCGCACAGAAAGCTCGTGCGGTGGGTATTCACCTCATCGTGGCCACGCAGCGTCCAAGCGTCAACGTCATTACGGGCGTTATCAAGGCCAACATTCCTGCGCGCATGGCGTTCGCGGTTTCCAGCCTTACCGACAGCCGCGTAATTCTTGATCAACCTGGTGCAGAGAAACTGATTGGTAAAGGTGACATGTTGCTGTTGCCAGGCAACACCTCTGTTGCTCAGCGCGTGCAGTCTGCATGGGTAGACGAAAGCGAAGTTCGAAAAGTTGTTGCACATTGGCGCAGGCAGGCACCGGAAGTGGTGTACGTGTCTGGTGTTGATGGAGAAGCCGCTGGCGGAAATGCCGGAGACAGTTTGTTTGGTGGAACCACTGGCGATGCCGATGACGACGAACTGTTGCGTCAGGCTATGGACTTGGTGGTGCGCAGCGCTCAGGGCTCCACATCTATGTTGCAGCGCAAGCTGAAGATTGGCTTTGCTCGCGCTGGACGCATTATGGACTTGCTCGAATCTCGCGGCATCGTTGGCCCAAGCGAAGGTTCACGCCCTCGCGAAGTGCTGATGACTGTTGAAGAACTTGAGCAACTTCAAATGGGTAGCTAGTCCCGTAAATTCACGCTTCAAAAAAGGCGTAATGTTTGGCCATGGCTGAATTTACTGAAATTGCTTCTGGTCTCCGTTTTCCTGAAGGTCCAATTGCGATGCCCGATGGCAGCGTGATCTTGGTGGAAATGTTTGGCAAACAAATCACGCGAGTGAAGCCAGACGGAACGAAAGAAAAGATTGCCGATGTTCCTGGTGGTCCTAACGGAATTGCATTCGGACCAGACTGTGGTTTGTACATTTGCAACAACGGTGGATCGTTTAGTGAAGTGGATTTTCTTGGCCTCACTTTTCCTGGACCAATGGTTGAAGCCGACTACATCGGCGGACGCATTCAGCGATACGACATGGAAACGGGCGAACTGAAAGTTCTGTACACCGAGTGCAACGGCAACAAGTTGCGTGGACCTAACGACATTGTGTTTGATGCGCACGGCGGCATGTGGTTTACCGATCACGGCATTCGCCATGGTCGTCACGCCGACCTGAGCGGAATCTATTACGCAAAGATCGACGGCTCCATGATTAAGGAAGTGGTGTTTCCAACCGATTCGCCAAACGGCATTGGTCTTTCACCAGATGGAAACACGTTGTACTGGGCAGAAACTCACACGGGTCGAGTGTTCCAGCTAGCGATCACTGCTCCGGGGGAGACCGCGCCGTTTAGTCCAATTGATCCGTCCGTGTGTTTGTGCGGACTGCCAGGTGTGCAGTTGTTTGACTCACTCGCAGTTGATGGTGACGGCAACGTGTGCGTTGCAACGCTCGGTTTGCAAACTGCGGGAATCACCGTCATTTCACCAAAGGGCGAAGTGCTTGAACAAATAGTTACAGGCGACCCGCTCACGACAAATATTTGTTTCGGTGGCCCAGATTTCAAAACTGCATACATCACGCTGTCGGGTACTGGCCGATTGGTGTCGATGCCTTGGCCGTACAAGGGTTTGAAACTCAACTACTAAACAGCGCTTACAGGTAGGCTGTTTTACTGTGCAGCAACGTTTTTACATCGAGACGTTGGGCTGCCCCAAGAACGATGTCGACTCCGACAAAATCATGGGCACGCTGCTTGCCGATGGCTTAGTTGCCACCGATGACCCGTCACTTGCCGACGTCGTTGTGGTGAATACATGTGCGTTTATTGAAGACGCACGCAAGGAAAGTATTGACACCGTGCTCGCACTTGAGTCGCAGCGCAAAGATGGTGCGCGCATTGTGGTGACTGGTTGCATGGCCGAGCGTTACGGCCAAGAACTTGCCGATGCATTGCCAGAGGTCGATCAGGTTGCTGGCTTTGGTGTGCCTGTGCAGTTTGGCAAGAAGCCAATTGCAGTATCGAGTGCGCCAATTCCATCATTTGATTTGCTGAACTTGCCGCGACCAAAGTCCACGGCACCATGGGCGTACGTGAAAATTGCCGAAGGTTGCGACCGCAACTGTGGCTTCTGCGCAATTCCTTCGTTCCGCGGGCCACAGCGCAGTCGAGACATTGATCAAATCTTGCGCGAAGTAGACGAACTTGAAGTGCAAGAGATTGTGCTCATTGCTCAAGACCTTGCAAGCTATGGCAAAGACCGACCGAGCGAACTTGGCGCGGGGTCAATTGTTCCGTTAGTGCAAGCTGTAGCTAAGCGTGTCGCACGTACTCGTTTGCTGTATTTGTACCCAAGCGATCTCACCGACGAACTCATTCACGCAATGTTGGAAACCAATGTTCCGTATTTCGACCTCTCGCTGCAACATGTAAGCAAGCCGCACTTGCGACGCATGCGACGTTGGGGTGATGGCGATCGCTTTTTGAAGCGCATTGAAGACATTCGTGCACTCAGCCCACAAGCAGCATTCCGAAGCAACTTCATTGTTGGCTACCCAGGCGAGACCGAAGAAGACCACGACCAGTTGCTGCGTTTCGTTGAAGAGGCGCAACTGGACTGGTGCGGATTCTTTACGTTTAGCCCTGAAGAGGGAACCCATGCCATGACGCAGCCTGACCATGTTGACCAGTCGCTGATGAATGAGCGCATTGCCGAACTTCGTGAAATGCAAGATGCCATTACGGCTTCGCGTCGTGACGACCTCATTGGCGAAACCGTAAATGTGTTGGTTGATGAACGAGGTATCGGTCGTACGCACCGCGAGGCACCGTCAATTGATGGTGTTGTGCATGTAAGCGAATCTCTTGAAGTTGGCAAGTTCTACGATGTGACGATTGCTGATGCAATGGGCCCAGACTTGCTCGCCGACGGTGCAAATACCAATGCCTTTGATGAGGAAGAATAGAAGCCATGGCTACTGACCCAAACGCAATTCGTACGTGGGCTAACGCCATTACGGTCAGCCGACTATTGGTGTCGCCGCTGATGTTTGCCATCATTCCAGACGACAATGTTGGCTCGTGGGCAGCAACGGGATTGTGGTTCGTGTTGTGCTTAAGCGATTTGATTGACGGAAACCTGGCTCGCCGACAGGGCGTTACACGCAGTGGTGCGTTCCTCGACCCGCTTGCCGACAAAGTGTGTGTGCTTGGCGCAATGTTTGTGCTGGTTGACCGTGGAATGTTCAGCGTGTGGCTAGTGGGAATTATTGCCACCCGTGAGATCGCCATCAGTTTGTATCGCGTGTTTGCCGGCGCAAAGGGTGTCAGCGTTCCTGCAAGTAAGGCTGCGAAATTCAAAACATTCGCACAGCAGGTTTCCGTGGGATTCGCGGTACTTCCTTGGAGTGCTGCGGACTACAACTACTTGGCAAAAGGTTCGCTTGTTATTGCCACTGCACTCACGTTGTATAGCGGTTTGCAGTACGCCTCGGTTGCTATAAAAGCTCGCAAGCAGGCATAACGCATGCGTTGCGATGTAGTTGCCATTGGCACCGAGTTGTTGCTTGGTCAAATTGTTGACACCAACTCGTCGTGGTTGGGGGAGCAACTGTCTGCAGCGGGAATTGATTCGTGTTTGCAAGTGAAAGTTGGAGACAACTTGGGACGCATGGTGAAAGCTATTCGCTCAACACTTGATGATGCTGACGCAGTAATCATTTGCGGTGGCCTTGGGCCAACACACGACGACATTACGCGCGAAGCCATTGCCGAGATCATGGGCGTTGAATTGGAATTCAACGACGAAGTGGGCATGGTCATTTCTGAAATGTTTGCCTCACGGAACCGCCGCATGCCTGAAATCAATATGCGTCAGGCAATGGTGCCCAAAGGTGCCAGCATTATTGAGCAACGCCGTGGCACGGCACCGGGACTGGTGTGCCCAGTTGGTGACAAAGTCATTTACGCGGTGCCTGGAGTGCCGTATGAGTTGTACGAAATGTTTGAACGTGGAATCCTTCCCGACTTGTTGAAGCGATCGGGATCTGCGTCGGTCATTGCCAGCAGAACACTGCGCACATGGGGCGAAAGCGAAAGCGGTCTAAACGAGCGCTTGTTTGATGTGATTGATGAGCTTGAAAAGGCAGGGAATCCGACGCTTGCGTTTTTGGCTAGCGGGTGGGAGGGCATCAAGGTGCGGCTCACCGCAAAGGCAACAACCGCTTCAGAAGTGACCACGCTGCTTGATGAGTGGGATGCCAAGGTGCGACATGCCGTTGGCGACATTGTGTTTGGAACAGATGCCGACACTATGGAATCAGTAGTGCTCAACATGATGCGCGAACGCGGTCTTACTCTTGGCCTTGCCGAATCGGTTACGGGTGGCTTGGTGTCGGGTCGTCTCACCAACAATGCTGGTTCGAGTGATGTGCTGCGCGGCTGCGTGGTGTCGTATGCCAGCGAAGTGAAGTTTGATGTGCTTGGTGTAACTAATGGCCCGGTGGTGAGCGAAAGTGCTGCAATTGAAATGGCAAAAGGTGCTCAACGCGTACTTGGGGCAAGCGTTGGTTTGGCACTCACGGGTGTCGCAGGCCCTGCCGACCAAGAGGGAATGAAACCAGGAACGTTGTGTGTTGGTTTGGCGTTACCGGATGGGTCTACCCAGTCCGCAATGTTGCAGTTGCCAGGTAACCGTGACACCATGCGCCAACTCAGCGTGATTAGCGCGCTTGATTTGTTACGTCGCGCATTGCGTTTGATTTAACGCAGTAAATAAAAAAGCCCCGGCCGAAGCCGGGGCTTTTTCACACAAGCTTCGCGTTAAGCGGCGCGATATCCCTCTGAATCCGAACGAGCGGTTGCGATTCCGAGGATGATCAAACCGTAGCCAGCCTTTGCAAGGATGTCTGAGATTGAATATCCAACTTGAATAACCGTTGCTGATTGTTCGGTTGAAAGATCGAAAATCTTGGAGATAAATGTGGTCGAGTCTCCGAGTAGGTAGAAGATTGGGTAGATAACCCAGGTAACAACAAGCACGTAGCGCAAGTTGTTGAGCTTCTTTCCAATTTCGCCTGTCTGAGACTTGAGTGTCTTGCCAATTGTTCCTGCGAACAATTCGTAGAGCACATAGAGCATGAAGAAGCAGGAAATGAAGAACCATACGTAGCGTTCGGTGCTTCCGTGTTCTGCAACTTCTCCTGGATATCCGGTTGCGATCATGAGAAGTGCTGCGATCACCAAACGTGGCGTGATCTTTTTGGCAACTTCTTTTGATACACCAGCCACCACGACAAGCTCAGCAACCAACAATGGAACGGTGAGCAGCCAGTCCGCATAGCGGTAGCCCTCATTCCAGCTGCCGGTTGAGAAGTTGCTGAACATTCTCCAGTAGTGATAAGCAGCAACGCCGCAGATCATTGCCGACATGGTTACTGCACTTCGATAGTTCACCGATACTCGGTTACGGGAAATAAGGAAAAACACAAATGCAATTCCCAACGTCGCAGTTGCGAACGATAGGGCGTTGTAGACCAAGTTGTAATTGCTTACAACAAGCTCGGTTGCTTCTTTCATATGGATAATTGCCTTTCGGTTGGCCTAGAGGCCCGGTGGTCTCTATGAAAAGCCAATTCCAGTGTTACTCATTTATTGAAGGTAGGCGAGCCAAAACATGTTGCAGTTTCGTGACAGAACGACATAGTGATAAATACCTGTCCAGTTACCCACGAGTAAATGTGAGAGAGTTGGTGCATGACTCCTAAGAAAATATTGCAAGCAACCACACTTCTTGCGGCTGCTGCCAGCCTGGCGATGAGCGTGTTTCTGTACTTCAGTGGTGAAGAAGTGACCGATCGTCTGAATGGAATTTACGTAGGCGTTTGGGTGCCATCCATTTTGGCACTTGGTGCATTTCTACTTGCAGGATCAAAGGACAGATAAAGCATGTCTCAAGCAGCATTGTTTGGTTTCGGTTGCGTCATTTTTTTTGTCGTAGCAACTGGTGCTTTGTTGTACGGAATGGCAGCAATGAAAGAATTTGCTGACCGCACGCAATAACGAATTACATTCGTTGCGTTAAGCCACCGTCAACAACAAACACCTGACCCGTTGCGTACTTGGTGCGCAGTAAACCAAGCGTCGCTTCCACGCAATCCTCAGGAGTAGCCGAGCGACCGAGAGGCGCCATTGCTTTCACGCCCGCGTGCTGGTCTTGCCAGTTCATGGTCCACGGTGTTTCAACTAAGCCCGGAGCAACTGCGTTCACACGCACTGGTCCGCAACTCTTGGCCAAGAGCAGTGTCATGTGATTAAGAGCAGCCTTTGACATGGAATAGGCGATTGAACTGCCAACTGGTCGTACGCCGGCGATTGATGTGATGGTGACCACGTTGCCATCGTCGCTCTTCTTCAGCAGTGGCATCGCAGCTTTCGTAAGCGCCCATGTGCCCCACACGTTCACCGCAAACGTCTTTTGGAAAATCTCATCCGTGAGTGCTTCCAAGTCGTGATGCGCAACAAGTGAAGTCCAGCCCGCATTGTTAATCAAGATGTCGAGTTTTCCGAAACGCTTAATGGTTTCGTCCAGCAAAAGTTGTCCTGCATCTTTATCACTGATGTCTGCTTGCACGTACATGGCATTCGCACCGATTTTTGCGGCGACTGCTTTGCCGGCTTCCACTGAATTTGCAGAGTTAACTACGACATTTGCGCCAAGTTCGCCAAGGCGAAGTGCAATGGCTTCTCCAATGCCGCTTGACGAACCAGTAACGATGGCAACTTTGCCGGAGAACTCGCTCATAGCGTTCTCGCAAGTGGTGCAGTGAGGCAGGTTGGTCCACCGTCGCCCTTCACAGCGACGTTGTTGCCCGTGAACACATGCACTTCAACTCCGCCTTCGCGAAGTTTTCCTTCAATTTCTGGGTTACCTGCTGCGAGCACCACAACATTTGGTCGAATGGTCAAAATGTTGGCGCCCTGAGTAAGCATTTCTTTTTCACTTACGGTGAACCACGAAATTCCGCGCGATTCCAAAAACTGCAACAGTCGAACTGGTGCAAGTGGTTCGTATACCACTGCTTTGTCGTGCGCAATTGGCGACAGCACCGACATCAGGTGCAGCACAGCGCTTGGTCCTTCGTAGTGGGGGAGGTCGAATGAGAACACGTCAACACCATGGGGTGCGAGCAAGGCGCGAATTTGGTCGATACCTGCTTGGTTCGTGCGGTAACCGTGACCAATGAGCAACGTTTTGGCATCGAGCCACACTTTGTCGCCACCATCGGCAAATGCCGGCTCGGTAAGTTGACCGAGAATTGGCACACCGATGCGCTCTAAGTCTTTGCGAAATTCTGCAGGCTCTGGCGAACGAACTGGCTTGGCCATGCGCAGCAGAATTGCGCCATGTGGGGTCATGATCATGGGATCGTGCATATACACGGCATCGACCAGGCCCTCAACGGGGGAGGCAACATCCACCTGGCAGCCCAGGCTTTCGAGCAGATTCGTGAATTGCTCGTGTTCCTTCAGCAGTTCGGTGGTATCGGGCATGCGCCAGAAACCCTCCTCTACAAACTTGCCAACGGTTGTTGGTGTGCGAACCAGGACTCGTGAAAGTTGCGACACCATGTCTGGTGTGCCCCAAGATGTTGAAGTAGTCATGCTCCCTCAACCGTAGCAACGCAGCACCTACTGTGGAGTTGTGAAATTCGCGCGAAATATCATCTGCTTCGGTGCACTCGCAGGGGTCTTGGCTGGCTGTTCGCTGAACGACACCCCAAGCGGTTCTAACTCAGTTTCCACTGATTCAACGATTATCGATTCGGTGGTCGACACCGTGGCGCCAGAAACGGTTGATTCCACCCCGGCAACTGTGCCCGTGACGGTGCCTGAAACGACCACCACGATGCCGGAAGTAGACCTCAAGTGCGTCACCGTGTTGAAGTGCCAATTCTCGTATTTGGTGGGTGCTGATTATTCGCTTTTGAAGCTTGAATTCACCGATTTCAGTGTGGCCAATTTGCAGGGTGCAAAGTTTGTGCGTACCAATTTGAAGCAAACCACGTTCATTCGCGCCGATCTTTCGAATGCCGATTTCACTGGCGCAAATTTGGGTAGCGCAAACTTCACTGGCGCAATCGTTACTGGTGCCAACTTCACAAATGCCAACTTCACCAGCACCGTGATTTGTGGACTTGATTTAACGACTGCAATTGGTGTTACACAAGCACAACTCGACAGTGCACAAATGTTCCGCGCAAAGGGCAATAAATATTGTCCATAGAAATTCAGCGCGCAGTTGATCGCACACCACAACCGTGGAAAAACGGATTGGGTGTGCAGTACGAAATTGTGTGTGATGGAACGTTGCCCGATGATTGGACATGGAGGCTTTCCACTGCCGACATCACGCAAGACGTTCCGTTCTCAATTTTTCCAGGAGTGAATCGTGAGTTTTGCGTTGCCGATGGCAACGGAGTGGTGCTGAATATAAATGGGGTAGATCACCGATGCGAACCCGGCTCAATTACCAAGTTCCGTGGCGACGATGTTGTGTTCGCAACGCTGATTGAAGGCCCGATGCGAGCCTTGAATTTGATGGTTCGTGACGGTGCAGCCGAAAAACATCTGCATCTCGTTTGCGCGGGTGGCTCTATTGACATGTCAAAAGCTGAGGCTGTCATCGCGGTAACTGGTGCTGTAAATCTCCAGCAAAATGGGGGTCAAGTACTACTTGAGACTCTGGACTCTCAACTAATACTCAACAGTGAAAAATTTGTAGTTGAGACTTTGAGCGCAGTGGTTGAGGGTTGCGCGATAGCACTCTTGTAGTAGGAGCGAAATTTCGTTAGAAGTTTTCTTCTGTTTCAGAGGGAAAACCCTTGTCGTGGCTTGCGGAAAAAATTTTCACTTTCCTAATTTGTAACGCGTGCCAAGCCGATTTCCCCGAACTTCTGTATGTGTGAAGGCTGGCTTGCGCAGTCTTTTGCGTGTATGTGCGTCGATGGTGATCGTTGCAGCATCGGTGTTTGCAATTTCGCCGCAGGAAGTTTCGGCGGCCCCAGCTTCAACCCCTGCTTGCAATATTGGAGTCGGCGTGGGTGGTACACGAAGCAACACCATGTCAACACCATCGGTGGACATGGTTGTGTTGTGGTGAAATACGCGTCGAGTGGTGCCTACGTCTATGACACGTTCAACTACACCGGAAGTGATCAAACTTGGACAGTTCCAAGTGGTGTGACGTATGCGTACCTGTATCTGCTCGGTGCAGGTGGTGGCGGAAGTGATAGTTCGCATGCAACATACAAGGGCGGCAATGGTGGCGGTGGCGGCTATGCCGAAGGTGAAATTGCAGTCACGCCTGGTTCGCGTTACACAATCGTTGTTGGTCAAGCCGGTGGCGGTGTTTCACCGGTAAGTCTCGGTAGCAATATTTGGCGAACACCTGCAACTTACGGCGGTGGAGGTCGGGGCGGATCTATTGTCAATTGGTCGATTGGATATGCGTCTGGCGGTGGTCGATCTGCAATTCGTGTTCAAGGTGCATCATCAGATCTTGTAACCGCGGGTGGTGGTGGAGGCGCCGGAAGTACTCCGAACACG
>JACCDP010063729.1_pt1 | contig 11603 bp, 17 predicted proteins | sample 7445841 | NCBI WGS metagenome assembly JACCDP01 (sample SAMN15323441, study PRJNA562643) | freshwater metagenome | isolation source: river surface water | place: USA:Blue River Watershed | collected 2017-08-17
ATTACTACCAAGAAAGCATTGGAAACGGCATCGTCAAGAGTCGTTAGTAGACTTATTACTAAAGGCGTATTTAAAAATTGAAACTGAATGTTATTATACTATTGTTTTATTGCGTGTTTGGGTTCTTAAACCTGAACGCGCAATCTTACAATTATAGTTACACAGACCCTTGTACGGGTAATCTAAAAACGATAGTAGTACCAATCAACGGAAACGTCACCGTTGCATACTATGGAGAAATCGGTTCATTCAGTTACAACGACTTTACAAACGGAACATTTGATGCTTGGACTAATAACATATTTGCACAATATGGTACAAATAGTCCTTGCTCTGAAATAGTTGGGGTTGGAACGGCAATAAACGTAACCCAAAGCTCGGCATTAAATGTTATTGGAATTCTAAATTCATTATCCAGTATTTCTGATTTAGCGGGAGGGTCCACCAATATATTAGGTGGGTCTGTTTCATCTATTGGTAACGGTGGTAATGGTGGTTCAGGAAACAATAACAAAAAAGGGAATAACTCCCAAAATGGAAGTGGAAATAACAATAACTCTACAACCAATAACAATCAAAATCAACAAAATGGAACAGGTAACACTAATGAAGGAAGTTCAACCACTTCTGGAACAAATGAAACTGGTACAAACGGAGGAAATGGAACCTCTAATCAAAATGTTGGAACTCAAAATCCAACACAAACAGGAGGAACTACAACTCAAGGTGGAACAAATGAAAATGGAAATACACCGACTAACACGACTGTAAATGGAGGGGGTAGTAACGGTGGTAGTTCTAATACTAATGGAACCAATGGTGAAACATCTGGTACACAAAATCAAACATCGGAAACTCAGACCTCGGAAACCCAAACAAATGGGGGGACTACAGAAACTAATGGAAACGGGGAAACATCTGAAACACAAATAAACAATCAAACAACAACTGAAAATGGAGGAAATGGCAATAATGGTAGCAGCGGGACTGTTGGGGGGTCTGGTAACAATGGGAATAGTGGGAATGGTTCAGGAAATAATGAAACACAGCAAGAACCAACTACAACAGAAGGAACAGAAGGAGAAGGGAAAACAAATATAACTGGTGGTGCATCCACAACAGTTAAAGCATCACCAACAAGTAAAGAGGGTGGAAAACCAACTGTAGTTGCAAGTGCTGACTTTGTTGGGTTTAATTTTAGAAACTCAGACGTTAAAGTTGGTGCAAAAGCAACAGGTGGGTACACATCACTTCGTTGGGATGGTAAAAGAAGTTATGGGATATTAGGTGATTATACATCGGCACTTAAAGGTCCCAACATCACATCATTTTATGCGTGGGTAAGACCAAAATCAATTATACTAACATCGGGAACGTTAACAATAGGTTTTGAAGGTAACAGGTCTTTATATGGGACTTTAGCTGCTGGACAAATGTTCTCAATACAAAAAGTAAAAAGTCTTAAACTACTTTACATGGCAACAGCATCGTATGGTGTAGTTTATAAAGAATCTTTTTTGGGGACTGCTGTTATTGGTGGGGCTATGTATGATATGAAAATAGGTAAAAGGTTTGATATTAAACTAATGAATTTATTAGTTTATGCTCCTTATGTGAGTTATTATAATGATGTGGTATTAAAATCACCTTATGTTATGTTACCAAGTATTGGTACTAATGTAAGAATAACAAAAAAGTTTAAGTTTAACATAAATGCAGGTGGTGCTTGGGATTTAAAAACAAGTGCTTTAAATTATACAGTAACATGTGGTACAAGAATGATTGTAGGTCAATAGTATTTCTAATACTATTCTTTATGTCTTTCTTTGGAAGGACACAAACCTTTACGTATTCTGGTTATATCTATAATGCTGACGGAACAGGTGCAGTAAACGTACCTGTTAAGTTGTATAAAAGAACAACACCAACATTAGCTGGATTTACATCACAAACAAATTACAACGGACATTCATATTATCGTTCAACAGGTTCAATGACTTGGACAAGTGCAAAAACTGCTTGTGAAAATATGGGTGGACACTTGGCGACAGTATCTAACGCTTCTGAGAATACATTCTTATTCAATACTTGGCCGTCAGGATGGATTGGGTATTATCAAGATAGAGTTGCTGGTTATACTTATTCTGAACCGGTAGGTGGGTATAGATGGACTGAAACTCAAGTTAGTAATGGATTGGGTGCAAACTACGATGTTTCATCATATACGTCAGGAACTAGTTTGGTTGATATTAAATCATCAATTAATGCTACACTATATAATTCACCAATATATACAAGTACAGGTGGTAAGTACTTAACATTTAATGGTAGTAATCAATATGCTATAACAAATAATCTATCATCACAATTTTCTACAACATCAATTTCTGTAGTTGCATGGATATATCCGACAGGTAACGGTGTGATTGCATCTGAACTTAATGTTGCAAGTTCATCTTCAGGTTGGCATGAATCGATTATGGAAATTACTGGCTCAAATACATTACGAGTTGGATTTTGGAATGGTACTGGTATAACACAATTAAGCACTGCAATCACATTAAACACATGGAACATGGTTTGTATTACCTACGACGGTACAACTATGAAAGGTTACTTAAATAATGTAAATTTTGGTAGTGTTAATTTTTATCGACAAGCTGCTTTTTTACATGGAGGTAATGGTCAACAACATTTTGCATTTGGGTTAAGTGACGGAACCAACATGGGTTCAGGTTTATTTGGAAACTTTAGGTTAGGATTATTTCAGTTTTTTAACCGAGCAATAACGGTTGATGAAATAGATAGAACTTTTAATTTATATGCTTACAGATATAGAACAAACCAATATACCAATTGGAACCCAGGTGAACCAAATGATTCAGGTGGAGAAGATTATACACAATTTGTTGGCGGAGGTAAATGGAATGATTTACCAAATGGTTATGCTTTCCAATATGTAATTGAATTCGGTTACATTAATGATTACACACCTTGGGTTTTATTTCAAACGGTTTATACTAATTCTTCAGGTTATTATAGTTTTTCACAATCAACAAACCCCGCAACAGAATGGTATATACAATACGACGCCCCAACACCGGTAACAACATTACAAATATCTGATATGATTGAAGTTTCTAAATTAGTTTTAGGGACCATACCAATTAAAAGTATTCATTACCATAGATATGATGTTAACGGTGATGGTAGAATAAACGTCGCTGACGAAAACTATATTAATCTTAGAAGATATAGTTTTTTTGGTGGTTGGGTTAACATGTCACCCGCAAGATTTTACACATCAGCACAATATACAACATTAACGACAAACACGACAGACATGAGAATATCAATTCCTGGTGTGTCATCTATAACAATAAACTTACCTGTAAGTGGAGGTTCACAAAATTATTACTTGATTGCTCCGGGGTATAAAACAACAGTATCATATTAAAATGAAAAATTTATTACTAACATTATTATTAACATTACCATTATTTGTTTTTAGTCAGAAAACATTAAGAGATTCAATATATATTAAAACAAATATGTTTGAGATTGTATACTCTGAAAAATTACAACAACCAAAGTTTATTAGATACACGGTCCAATGTCCTAATGGTGAAGCATCAAGAAAGGGTATGGATTTTTATACTTGCGATTCAATACTTACATCGGACGATAAAGATTATGAAAGTAATCCATATGATAAAGGACACTTAGCCCCTGCAGCAGACTTCAACTGTGATAGAGATATGTTATTTAAAACATTCACATATTTGAATTGTTCTTTACAACAAGAAAACTTAAACAGAACAACTTGGAGATTATTAGAGGCAAGAGAAAGAGAATTGGCAAAAACAAATAAAACCGTAGTTGTTGAAATCAGATGCGTTTATTCTAAGACTTCAATTGTATTACCAACAGGGGCAACAGTTCCTGACGGATATTTCAAAACAATTAAATACGGTAAAACAACTGAAAAGTATTACTTTAAAAATGAGAAACCAACATCAACCGATTTTACAAAATATAAAATAAAATGAAAAAAATATTATTAACATTTTTAATACCGTTTAGTTTATTAAGCCAAACTCCACCAGCACCACCACCACCCGCAGCTGACCCACCACCAACTGAAGATTTTGGAACAACGCAGAATAATATTGTAGGTGCACAAGGTAGGTCATTTGGTGGGGGTTCAATCATTAAACCAAACCCAATATTAACTTCTGCGGATTTTGCATTTATTCAAAACCCAACTTATGAGAGTGGTTGGAGATATGGAACAGGTATTGGTTATAGTCGTGTGAATGGTGGTAAAGGTTTTGGAATAAACGCGGTTTTAACATTTGATTTATCCCAACAAACATATTCATTATATTATAGAAGAAATGATTGGTATTTTCATTTGAATACGGGTAGAATGGGTTTCACATTAAATAACGGAGTAAGTGTAACTAAAACTTGGGAATTTGAAAAAGTGTACGGATTAACGTTAGGTGTACAAGTTGGTAATTCAATAGTTATTAATGGTGATAAGAGTTCTGAAAACCCTTATTTTGTGAATGTTCCATATATTGTATTGATGGGGCAAAAAGAAATCACGATATCTAAAAAGTTTGAATGGAGACCTGAAACATTTATCACCTTATGTTCACCATATTATGATATAGGTGAAAAATTCTTTTCAACATCCAATACTTTTAACGCGGTTGTTGGTAATAACATTTCATATAAATTATCTAAAAAATTTAGACTTAATGTTGATTGGAGAATGAATATGAATACAACCCCAAAATGGGGATTAATGAATAATGTTCTAATTGGAACAAATTTAAAATTTTAAACTATGAAAAATTTAATCTTACTAATCGCTATGTTACTACTTGGTAACCTGGTAACTGCTCAACAATGTATTTATGTTGATTCAGTTTATAATACAGCAAAATTAAGAGAGCTTGGTAATCGAGATATTCGTTTTGGGATTAGACAAATTGTTGAAGAAGAACTATCTGAAAAGTATTGTTTATCTGAAAGTGGTGATGACATTGATGTTGAAGTGTATTATTTTGGATTACCAAAAACTACCATCAGAATTATTGGTGTTGAAAAAACAAATACAATAACACAAGTTGGAGTTAAACTTTATTACAAAGGGAATTGTTACCAAGGTATCGGTGAGTCTGATACGGAAATCAGAGCGATTATGATTGAGGTACAGGAAGGTGCAATTCCATTTGAAAAGATGACCGTATCATCGGCTCTTAAAAAAGCAATACACGAAGCATCAATTAAATTACCATGAGAATATGGATACTTTTGATATTACTAACATTATCTTCATACTCTTTCTCACAAATCAAGATTACAGATGTTGGGGATGGTTGGAAAGGTAAAATAGAACAGGCTTTAGATACAATACAAAAATACGATATAGAAAAATACTACCTTATTATGGAAACATGTAAGGTAGTTGCTTATTGGAACGGTGGGTTTTCAACCACAGAGTCTGATAGTATCATCACAATCCCCACAAAAGAAATGAACAACGGAAATATCTATAACATCGCAGCAATCCTTGTTCATGAGTCATTACATTTATACTTCTTAACAACTAACTTTAAGTTGAACCAAAATGTAGAAGAAGTGGTTGCGTATCAATATGAATTGGAATTTTTAAACAAAGTTCCATGTGTTGATGGATGGTTAATTGAAAATGCTAAAAACAAAATCAAATATTATTCAAAATCATAGTTGATTTAACAATACAAATCATTTATTTTTTGGGTATGAAAAAACCTAAAATAGACCCAAACAAAATTATTAGAGTAAAACCAAAAATGGTTAAAGAAAGTCCTGATGCCGGGGCATTATTTGCTATGATACTTGGATTTTTACTTGGTATGATTCTTATAACACTTGTATCTTGTGAAGAACAAAAATCACAAAAAGAAATTCCAACAGAAATTACAAATGTAACTGAATACACTTACCAAGAGTGTGAATACATCAAGGTAGGAATTGGCACTCGTGCTTGGGGAACACATAAAGGAAATTGTAAAAATCCAATTCACAAAAAATGACAGAACAAGAAATACTTAAGTTTGGTGAAATACAATATCTCAAAGGTAGATTAGATGAATTGTATAAGGCAATCCCGACAGTAACCAATATGGAAAGAAGAAGAAAACTTGACCAACGGATTGAAAAATATATTACTAAGTTAAAAAAAGTTGATGAGGTTGCATATAAACTTTATGAAGTTGAATTAAATGCTACTCATAGAGTTAAGGTTAAAGGAAAATTAGAAACTGAAAATCTACTAAAAGAAATTTTGGCAACCGAAAGTATAACAGACGATTATCTAATCAAAAAAATAAAAGATAAGATTGAAACTTTGTAATGAAAACAAGAATCCATGTGAATCAACATCACATTAGGTCTAACAAAACAAAAGATACTGACTTACCTGTAATAACAATCAAACAAGGTAGAAAAAACACTTATTGTAATGAGGTTGAAATACTAGGACCAAGTAAGATTACTTATTGTGGGAGTGGTGACAAAAAACCTTTGTTAAGTTGCGGGGCTAGAGTCGTTATTGAAACAGAAAGTGAAATTAAAATTATAAGTTAAATGGAATTATTAAACACACACCCAATTAAAAAATCAGATTTAGGTTTTCATGGAAATCTATTCGGAGGAAAATTATTATCATGGATTGACGCATCAGCCGCAGGTTATGCGATGCAACTTTGCGACACACCAAGAATGGTAACAGTATCAATTGACCAATGTAATTTTGAAAAACCCGCAAAAGAAAGTCAGTTATTAAAGATTTATGGTTACCCATCAAGAGTTGGTAATACATCTATGACTTTATATATGGAGGCAAGAGCACATAATGTATACACAGGAAAACAAGATTTAGTTTTGAAAACAAACATTACATTTGTTCAAATTGATGAGGGAGGAAATCCAATCCCTTTAGGTGAAAAGGCAAAACGTAGATTAATTTCAATGATTGAAGAAGTGAATGAAAAAGCCTGATAATGTTTCTGATAATCCTGGTTTACTCCCGTATGGTAGTAATGTTGGAGCACCTGCAATAATAACAACTAATATTGAACATTGGAAGGAACCAAGAGTCTCTAACGTAAACAAACAATTTGAAGAAAGATTTGAACAATTAAAAAAAGAATATCAAAATCTAATAGATGAATACAAATGGAACGATTTAGTTTACAAATCAAAATTCAATTTTGAACCAGTAATTGGAAAAATTTATCACTTATATTATGCAAATGATGGAAAAATATTCCTATCTTTGATATCTCCAAACGAATGGAATAAAGAATATATAGGTAGTTTTAAATATAATCACGATAACAAATGGGAAAAAATCACAAATTAAGTTTTACTGAAGAGTTTGATTTCATCAAAAAAACTATGAAATCTTGTAAAACTAAAAAACAATTGAAGTCAACAAGAAACATGTTTGAAAATTTTAAAAACAAATGGAAAGATGATTTAGAATGTTTCGATATGGTGCACTTTATGTACAGATTTGAATCTGAATTTGAAAAACAAAAATATAAATTATGATACTTACAATAATTTCCGATACTCACAACAAACACAAACACATTACAGGTGATTTGAAGGGTGGTGATTTACTATTACATGCCGGTGACCTTTCTTCTATGGGGTATGAACATGAGATTCGTGAGTTTGCAAAGTGGTATAATGGTTTAAGCTACTACCATCATAAAGTGTTTATTGCTGGTAATCACGATTGGGGTTTTCAAAACAATGCTGAAAAAGTCAAAAGTATCTTATCTGAATACGATACTATTAATTACCTACAAGATGATTGGATTACAGTTGGAGATAGTGACCCACATGACCCTAATGTACAAACAGTAAAAATTTGGGGTAGTCCTTGGCAACCTGAGTTTTATAATTGGGCATTTAACTTACCTAAAAATGGTGAAGAGTTGAAAGCGGTATGGGATATGATACCTGAAGATGTTGACATCTTGATTACTCACGGTCCTGCTTGGGGTATGTTAGATGATGTTGAAGGTCGTCGAGGTGACCATTTGGGTTGTGAATTACTTGCAGAACGAATCAAACAAATAAAACCAAAGATTCATATCTGTGGACATATCCATACCGGTTACGGACACTACTACGATGGACATACACACTACTTCAATGCTGCCGTATTGAATGAACGATACTTATATTCTCATTTACCTTGGCATATTGATTGGAACCCAATAACAAATGAAATAACTTTTTTATGATTGGGAAGTGATTAATCTTCACTAGTTAACCGTTCCACATGGGGCGGTTTTTTTGTTTTTTGTTCTAAAGGTGGCTCAAGTAAAAACTTTTCATTTAACCATTTACGTAATTCATTCTCTACGAAAAATTCAGGAACCTCTTCATCATCTGGCATTGATGTTGCAACCTCAGCAATATGTCTTGCAAATTTTACTTTGTATCTATCATCTAACATATTCATTAATCCATCAGTCATAAAGAATACTTCAGATAATGGGTCACTTAAATTTAATTCACCTTCAGACAAATCAAATGCTTTCAAAACGGCCTTACCCCACCATGTTTTATAAGTTTCAGTTTCAGTAAGTGCTGGTTTTAATATTTTGTTTACTGCCCTAATTGATGATGTTATAAATCCTGCAACCGCTAATTGTGGTAAGAACCACGGAAGTAGTCTTAATGTTGCTTTAAATCCACCTTCACCAACGTGTTTGAATAATCTTTTTTTTGTTGCCGAATCAACTAAAGCTCTTAATTGACCAAATGTGATTTTTCCTTGTGCTGAACAAAACTTTTCAGAGTCACATATTGTTTGAATAGTAGACGATGATGGATTCACATCTTCATTTAACTTTTTACCAATTCTTTTGAAAATAGATTTCATACCATAAACAACCGACGCTAATGCAACACCCGTAAATAACTTACTTGCGTTTTCCATTGTTATACTTTGCTCCTCAATTGCTTGGGTCATTACTTTCATTGATGGGCTTAATAGTAATGAAAATCCTAAAATTTCAGCAACACCATAACTTACATTTAAAAACTTCTTTGATAAGGTAGAAAGAAAAGAAAACATTTTATCAGTGAATGAAACAATCTTATCTAATACACCCATTTGTCCTTTTTCTTCTACAGCATCAACTAACTTATCTGCGTTTTTATCTTTTAATAATATTGCAATTGATGTGATTAATAAAAATGCTAAATCGGTTTTAGTTAGAGAAATACCATCACCCTCAAGTAATCTACCAACAACAGGTAGGAGTGCCGCCATACCAGTACCAAATGTGAATAAGACACCTGTATTGATATTTAAATCTTTGAATATGTCTTTAATAACATTTTCAACTATTACTGTATTATATTGTTCTTCTGTTAATATTATTTTCATCCTATATGTGCTCCTGTAACATCTTTTATTGAAACATTTGGAAATAAACTATTAAAGTACTCGGCAAGGGCATATTTAAAATGTCTTGCGTAAATATGCCAAGGTATTAGTTTTTCAATACCATCAACCCAATTATAATCATAATAAAGTGTGCGACTACCTTTTCTATAATTAACTAAAATATTACCATCTGAGTCACCTAACATAATTCTATCTTCTGTTTCACCTGATGCTGTAATTTCCATTTTAATAGCAGTAAAAAACACGTCTTTGTATTTTGGATATTCTTCAGCATAAGGTGCGTCAAATCTATCTCTACCAAACGTTCTTTCAATTTCTAACAATTGAGATTCTGTTATTATAATTTTCATATATTGATAAATATTAAGAAAATGTTTATTATCTTTGTATTATGGAAAAAGTGTTATATATCGTCAGAGGAATACCAGGTTCAGGTAAATCCACATTTGCAAAGACATTTAAAACAGTTGAACATTATGAAGCAGATATGTTTTTTATGCGAGGTAATGGGTATGAATTTGACGCTACTAAATTAAAAGCAGCACATGAATGGTGTCAAGATATGGTTTTTATGTCTATGAAACGAAACGAACCTACTATTGTAGTATCAAACACATTCACCCAAGAATGGGAGATGGAACCTTACCTTGAAATGGCAAAAACACATGAATATAAAGTCTTTTCAATAGTCGTTGAAAACAGACACGGGGGGATAAATGAACATGGGGTTCCTGAAGAAAAATTAGAACAAATGAAAAACCGTTTTGAAATAAAATTATGATGAAATTTGATAAATTAATGACGAGTGGTAGGGTGTGGATAACATCGGACCCACATTACAACCACAAAAATATTTGTAGGGGAGTTACTAATTGGCGAACACAAGATGGTGATATACCCGATTGGTCAACAAGAGACTTTCCAACAATAGAACTAATGAACTCAACATTGGTGGATAACATTAATGCCAAAGTTGGTCAGGATGATACCTTAATTATGTTGGGTGATATTGCGTTTGGTGGATTTGATAGTATTAGAATGTTTTTGGACCGATTGGTTTGTAAAAACATACATTTAGTTTTAGGAAACCACGACCACCACATTAGAAATAACAGAGATAACATCAAAGATATGTTCCTATCTGTTAGTGATTACTTACAGGTTCATATTGATGGTGCTGACTTTGTGATGACTCACTACCCATTTGAAAGTTGGAATGGACTTAACAAAGGTGTTATTCACCTTCACGGACACGTTCATTTACCGGCAAGTAAAAAATGGGGTAAAGGAAAAAGATTGGATGTTGGTGTTGATGGTAACAACTTACAACCATATAGTATCACAGAAATAGTCCACATGATGGATAAAAGAGAAATAGCGTCTCAAATGGATGATGACCATCATTTAGATGATTTAGTTGGGGTTGTGGGTTAAATCACAACTCCAATATATTTATTAGTATGAAAATTATTATCACTGAAAACCAATTAAAATTTATCAACGAAGCGTTAGGTGTTCCTGATAACATCTTAGACGCTGCCGAAATGTTATATGACATAGTTGAAAGAGACCTCAAATCAATAGATAGTGTTGAAGAAGAATATGAATTTGATGGGGATATAGAACTAGAACTAGGTGATAAGCATAAAGTAATGATTGATTCATATGAACTTAAAGTTGAGATAGAAACTATCGATGGAGAAGAAGGAGTATTAGATATTATTTCAATGGGAATGCAAGGTGGATTTGGATTTAACAGAGACGTATTTATGAAAGAAAGTGAACCTTCAACAACTTTGGTATTAACAATAACATTTGCTGTTGGCGAAAATTGGGAACCTGAAGGACTTATTCAAAAAATGGAAGAGGATAGAGTTGAACACGTTGCATCTTTAGCACACGAAATAAAACATAAATACGATAAACAATCTAAAAAATTTGGTTTAATTGGTCCTGATGCTACGTACCAAGCAACACAAAGAAGAGGTAATTTTGGAATACCGGTTTTAGATAGAGTTTTCTTTAGATATATGTATTACATCCACGGGATTGAAAATCTTGTAAGACCTGTTGAAGTTGCGTCATTAATGAAATCAAAAAATATTACAAAATC
>JACCDP010914792.1_pt1 | contig 11602 bp, 14 predicted proteins | sample 7445841 | NCBI WGS metagenome assembly JACCDP01 (sample SAMN15323441, study PRJNA562643) | freshwater metagenome | isolation source: river surface water | place: USA:Blue River Watershed | collected 2017-08-17
ACGGACATTGCGTGCGCCTCAAACAAGGCGACATGGACCAGGCCACCACCTTCAGCGAAGACCCCGCGCAGATGGCCCTCAGCTGGGTAGACAAAGGTGCGCGCCGTTTGCACTTGGTCGACTTGAATGGTGCCTTCGCCGGCAAGCCGCAAAACAACAGCGCTATCAAAGCGATTTTGAAAGCCGTGGGCGACGACATTCCGGTGCAACTCGGCGGCGGCATTCGTGACCTCGACACCATCGAAAAATACATCGACGCCGGTTTGCGCTACGTCATCATTGGCACCGCCGCTGTTAAAAGCCCTGGCTTTTTGAAAGATGCGTGCTCGGCTTTTGGGGGGCACATCATCGTGGGCTTGGATGCCAAAGACGGCAAAGTGGCCACCGACGGGTGGAGCAAACTCACCGGCCACGAAGTGATCGACCTCGGCAAGAAGTTTGAAGACTATGGTGTCGAGTCCATCATCTACACCGACATTGGTCGTGACGGCATGCTCAGTGGCATCAACATCGAAGCCACCGTCAAACTCGCGCAAGCGCTCACCATCCCCGTCATTGCCTCAGGTGGTTTGTCCAATATGGACGACATCGAAAAGCTTTGCGAGGTGGAAGAAGAGGGCGTAGAAGGCGTGATCTGCGGCCGCGCCATCTACAGCGGCGACTTGGATTTCGAAAAAGCCCAAGCCCGCGCAGACGACCTCAATGGCTAATTCCTCAGGCGCGCTCGTCTCTCAAGCCGCCTTCGACACCCAGCCAGAAATTTTCCAAGGCCAACCCTGCCAACGGCTCACGCTGCCGTGCGGTGACAGCGTGTTGGTGGCGTTGCAAGGCGCACATGTGCTCTCGTGGGTGGCCCAAGGACGCGAGCGTTTGTTTTTGAGCGAACGCAATGTGTGGGACGGTCAAGCTGCCATTCGCGGTGGCGTACCGGTGTGCTTTCCGCAATTCAACCAACGTGGTGATTTGCCCAAACATGGGTTTGCACGCAATGTGGCTTGGCAGTTGGTAACAGGGCAAGAGGGTGGTAACTTTGTGGATGCAGCGCGTGAACATGCCAAGCAAGAATTAGTTGCTGCCAACACCAGAGATAACAACTTCGCTTCAGGCGCGCACATGCGCTTCCAACTTGAAGCCAATGCGCAAACACTCACCGTCTGGCCGCAACATTTCGTTGCCACCCTGCATGTGTCCCTAAAACCCAATCAATTGCAAATCACCCTGCAGGTGCAAAACACCGACACACAACCTTTGTTGTTCACCGGTGCCTTGCACACATACTTCGCGGTGCAACACATTGCCAACACGCAACTCACCGGTTTGCAAGGTGAAGCCGAATGGAACGCGGTAACCGACCAACACGGCACGGCCAACGAAGTGTTGCGTTTTGATGGTGAGTTTGACCGCGTCTATCAAGCCGCACCTCACGCTTTGCAACTGCAAGACGCGCAAGGCACATTGCAGATTGAGCAAAGCCCTTCCTGGGGCCAATCGGTGGTGTGGAACCCCGGTGCCACCAAATGCGCAACGCTCTCAGACATGCCGCCCGATGGTTACCAGCACATGCTGTGCGTCGAAGCCGCACAGGTCTACGAGCCCATCAGCGTGGCCCCCTCTCAAACATGGCAAGGCTGGCAGCGGCTGAGTTTGGTCTAATTGGGACTTCGCTCTTTCGATCGAGCAGTAAATCCATTCAAACAAAGAAACACACCATGTTGGCCAAGCGCATCATTCCTTGTCTTGACGTGACCGGCGGTCGCGTGGTCAAAGGCGTCAATTTTGTTGAACTGCGTGACGCAGGCGACCCGGTCGAAATTGCTGCGCGCTACAACGAACAAGGTGCCGACGAACTCACCTTCCTCGACATCACCGCCACCAGCGATGCGCGCGATGTCATCTTGCACATCATTGAAGCGGTGGCGTCACAAGTGTTCATTCCCCTCACCGTCGGTGGCGGTGTGCGCACTGTGGACGATGTGCGCCGCTTGCTCAACGCAGGGGCTGACAAAGTCAGCTTCAACTCGGCCGCCATTGCCAACCCACAAGTCATTCGCGATGCGTCACAAAAATATGGCGCTCAATGCATCGTGGTGGCAATCGACGCAAAGCGTCGCAACGCCGAAGATGAGCAACGCCTAGACGCGCAAGGCAAACCGATGGGCCCCGGTTGGGATGTGTTCAGCCACGGTGGACGCAAAAACGTTGGCCTCGACGCGGTGCAATGGGCCACCCAAATGGCAGCCTTCGGTGCGGGCGAAATTTTGCTCACCAGCATGGACCGCGATGGCACCAAAAGCGGGTTTGATTTGCAACTCACCCGCGCCGTGGCCGATGCCGTGTCGGTGCCCGTCATCGCCTCGGGCGGTGTGGGCAACCTCGACCACTTGGCAGACGGCGTGCAACAAGGCGGCGCCGACGCCGTGCTCGCAGCCAGCATTTTTCATTACGGCGAATACACGGTGCAACAAGCCAAGGCGCGCATGCGAGAGCGCGGCATTCCTGTGCGCTTGTAAGGCGGTTGCGTTTGGCGAATTCGCCCCTATATTCACCCTAACATTCTCTTTTCCATCCAACACTCTGTATGGCCACTTCTTGGTTAAACGCCGTCAAATGGGACGACAAAGGTCTGGTCCCCGTCATCGCGCAAGAAAAAGACAGCGGCGATGTGCTGATGTTCGCGTGGATGAACCGCGAAGCCTTGCAAAAAACCGCTGAACTCAAGCGCGCGGTGTATTTCAGCCGTTCGCGCGGCAAGCTCTGGTTCAAAGGCGAAGAGTCGGGGCACGTGCAAACCGTGCACGACATCCGCCTCGATTGCGACAACGATGTAGTGTTGCTGCGCGTGACACAAGAGGGTCACGACCCTGGCATTGCCTGTCATACTGGCAGGCACAGTTGTTTCTACCAAAGCCTAGAAGGCGAGCAGTGGCAAGCCGTTGATCCGGTTTTGAAAGACCCCGAATCCATTTACAAATAAACACCATGCGCTCGAACCCAGACAACACCCTCGACACCTTGCAACGCTTGGCCGAGGTCATCGAAAGCCGCAAGCCCGCCAACGGCGGTGACCCCGAGAAAAGCTACGTCTCGCGTTTGCTGCACAAAGGCCCCGACGCCTTTTTGAAAAAAATTGGCGAAGAAGCCACCGAGACCGTCATGGCCGCCAAAGACATCGACCATGGTGGTGATGCTTCTAAATTGGTCTACGAAGTGGCCGATCTGTGGTTTCACAGCATGATCGCGCTGGCGCACTATGGCCTCAACCCCGCCGATGTGGTCAACGAACTCGCGCGGCGCGAAGGCATGAGTGGCCTCGAAGAAAAAGCCCTGCGCAAAGCACAAGCACGCGACGCTTTAGGCGAATAACTATTTCTGGCGTGCCAGAACCTCTTTACACAACGATATTCACAACGCACCGACATGAGTCAACACGCAACCGACCCCAACTGCATCTTTTGCAAAATCGTCGCTGGCCAAATTCCATCTCGCAAAGTTTATGAAGATGAAGAGCTGTTCGCCTTTCACGACATCAACCCGTGGGCGCCGGTGCATTTTTTGATCATCCCCAAACAGCACATCGTGTCGATGGCGCACACCGGTCCAGAGCACGAAGCTTTGTTGGGCCGCATGCTGGTGCTGGCGCCCAAGTTGGCGTTGCAAGAGGGCGCAAGACCTTACCCAGAGGGAGGTTTTCGCATTGTCACCAACACTGGCGCTGAGGGCGGGCAAGAAGTCCACCACATGCACTGGCACGTCATGGGCGGTCCGCGCCCTTGGTTGCGCGGCTGATTAGAATCAAAGGTCTACAAGGAGTTTGATATGGGTTCGTTTTCAATTTGGCATTGGCTCATCGTGTTGCTGATCGTCATCATGGTGTTTGGCACCAAGAAGCTTAAAAACTTGGGCTCCGACTTGGGTGGCGCGGTCAAAGGCTTCAAAGACGGCATGAAAGATGGCAGCACTACCGAAGAAAAGCCTGCGGCCCCACAACCCGTGGCGTCTGTGCAAGCCGATAAAAACACCATCGATGTTGAGGCCAAGCAAAAGTCTTGATCCCTGATCGTTTGTTGTGATTGATCTTGGCATTTCAAAAATTGCGCTCATCGGCGCCGTGGCGTTGGTCGTCATTGGCCCCGATAAATTGCCACGCGTGGCGCGCACCATTGGCTCTTTGATTGGCAAGGCACAACGCTATGTGTCTGATGTCAAAGCAGAGGTCAACCGCTCGATGGACCTCGATGAGCTAAAAAAAATGAAAGACACGGTCGAGTCAGCGGCCCGTGATGTCGAGCAGTCGGTGCAAACCTCGGCCAGCGATTTCGAAAAAGACTGGGCGCAAACCACAGAAGGTTTGTCCAGCGACAGTTTTACCAATTCTGTGCTGTCCACCCCCGTGCCCGAATACCAGCACCCCAACAAAAAATGGCGCCTCAAACGTGGCGCCACGCCCCAGTGGTACAAAGCCCGTAACGGTGTGCGCACCAAAGCTTTGTCTGGTGCGGCGCGTGTGGCCCGCTTTCGGCCTGTGAAGCCCAACCCCCATGTCTGATACCGACAAAGACGAACTCGCTGGCACCGAACAACCGTTTGTGCAGCATCTCATCGAGCTGCGTGACCGCTTGGTCAAAGCCACCATCGCTGTGGTGGTGGCTGCTGCTGCCTTGGCCATTTACCCTGGTCCTGCGGATCTGTACGACATCTTGGCCGCGCCGTTGGTGGCGCAACTGCCCGCAGGCGCCACGCTGATTGCCACCTCAGTCATCTCACCTTTTTTGGTGCCGCTGAAAATTTTGATGATGACCGCGTTTTTGCTGGCGTTACCAGTCGTGCTCTATCAAATGTGGGCGTTTGTGGCGCCGGGTCTTTACTCGCACGAGAAAAAACTCGTGCTGCCTTTGGTCGTCTCCAGCACCTTGCTCTTCATGGTGGGTGTGGCGTTTTGCTATTTCTTTGTGTTTGGGCAAGTGTTTGCCTTCATCCAAAGCTTTGCCCCCAAAAGCATCACCGCTGCGCCTGACATTGAGGCTTACTTGAGTTTTGTCATCACCATGTTCATTGCCTTTGGTTTGGCTTTTGAAGTGCCCATCGTGGTGATCGTGTTGGCCCGCATGAATGTGGTGACCATTGAAAAGCTCAAAGACTTTCGCTCTTACTTCATCGTGTTGGCGTTCATCATTGCCGCCATCGTGACGCCTCCCGATGTGGTGTCGCAACTGGCCTTGGCCATTCCGATGTGCATCTTGTACGAGGTGGGCATTTGGGCCGCGCAAATTTTCATCAAGCACACCCAAGCGCCTGATGCTGAACCCACTCAAGACGCGCCCTAAGCGCAAAGGCAACATCCGATGAAACGCTATTGGTTGTTGTTCTCGCAAGTGGTCACGGTGCTCTTGGCCATATGGTTTGTGCTGGCCACTTTGAAGCCCGAATGGTTGAACCGCTCGGTCAATGTTTCCGGTGTCACGCTGTTTGAAGCCCCCTCAGTGGCTGCGGGCACGGTCATGCCCGGCAGCTTGAGCCCCGCTGCCAAACGTGCGGCACCAGCGGTGGTGAGCATCTCCATCAAACAAGCGGTCACTAAAAACCCGCATCAAAACGACCCCTGGTTTCGCTTCTTTTACGGTGACCGCGAAGACGATGACCCCCAAGGTGGTTTGGGCAGCGGCGTCATCGTCAGCCCCGAGGGCTACATCCTTACCAACTTCCATGTGATCGAAGGTGCGCAAGAAATTGAAGTCACCTTGAGCGACAGCCGCAAAGCCGCTGCTAAGTTGATCGGTGCTGACCCAGACACCGACTTGGCCATTTTGCGCATTCAACTCGATCGCTTGCCCGTCATCGCGTTGGGCAATTCCGACAGCTTGCAAGTGGGCGACCGCGTACTCGCGATTGGCAACCCTTTCGGTGTGGGTCAAACGGTCACCAGCGGTATCGTGTCTGCCTTGGGCCGCAACCAGTTGGGCATCAACACCTTCGAGAATTTCATTCAAACCGATGCTGCCATCAACCCCGGCAATTCGGGTGGCGCCTTGGTCGATGTGCAGGGTAATTTGTTGGGCATCAACACAGCCATTTATTCGCGCTCAGGCGGCAACATGGGGATTGGCTTTGCCATACCGGTGTCGACCGCACGTCAAGTGCTCGAGGGCATTGTTAAAGACGGTCAAGTCACGCGCGGTTGGTTGGGTGTCGAGCCGACCGAAATCACGCCTGAAATGGCCGAGACTTTTGGCTTGAAACAAACCCAAGGCGTCATCATCACCGGTGTGTTGCAAGATGGCCCCGCTGCCAAAGCGGGCATCAAGCCTGGAGATGTGTTGTTGCGTGTGGCGGGCAAGGACATTCAAAATGTGGGCGAGTTGCTCACCCACATCGCTGCGTTGCCCCCTGGGCAACAGGTGAAAGTAGAGCTGGCGCGTCGCAACGCCGCCATGACTTTGGATGTCACGCCTGCACAACGCCCCAAACTCAAAGCCTCACAGAAATAAATGACAACCACCACGACGCGCCAACAGTTGCTCGCAGCATGCAACGACCTGTTGCAGCCCCAGCGTTTCAAAGACTACGGCCCCAACGGGTTGCAAGTCGAAGGCCGTGAGCACATTCGTCACATTGTGTCAGGCGTTACCGCCAGCCGTGCTTTGATTGAAGCCGCCATATCGGCCAAAGCCGATGCGATTTTTGTGCACCACGGTTTGTTTTGGCGCGGCCAAGACGGCACCGTCACCGGATGGATGAAGCAACGTTTGCAATTGCTGCTGCAACACGACATCAACGTGTTGGCCTATCACTTGCCGCTTGATGCGCATCCCGAATTAGGTAACAACGCGCAATTGGCCAAGCGCTTTGGCTTTCGAGTGCAACGCACATTTGGCGAACAAGATTTGGGTTTGCTCGGTGAGCGTCAAGACGGTCAACACTTTGCGCGTGCAAACGATGTAGCGCAGTTGATGCACACCGTGTTGGGCCGCGAGGCCGTTTGCATCGAAGGCGATGGTCGCCCGATACGACGCGTGGCTTGGTGTTCGGGCGGCGCACAAAGTTATTTCGAAGCCGCCATTGCCGCTGGCGCAGATGCTTTCATCACCGGTGAGCTGTCAGAGCCACAAGCACATTTGGCGCGTGAAACCGGTGTGGCATTTTTGGCCTGCGGGCATCATGCGACCGAACGCTATGGCGCGCCTGCTGTCGCGCAACATGTGGCCACACAGTTGGGGCTCACCCATCAGTTTGTGGACATCGACAACCCGGCTTGAAACATCAAATGCGCTCCGCCCCCAACCTGCCATTGGCCATCACCCTAGGCGATGCAGCGGGCATTGGCCCTGAAATCATTGTCAAAGCCTTTGCCGAGCAACCTGAGCTCACGCAACACTGTGTGGTGGTGGGCGATGTGGCTGTCATGCAGCGTGCATGGCAACTGTTGCACGACCAACAATTGCTCGCGCGATCGTTACCTTTACGCATTCAAGCCATTTCAAGTTTGGATGAGCTCAGCGTCGCGCTAACTGACAACACGCAGCCTCTGGTATTGCCCGTCTTGCAAGTAGGCACGCCATTGACAAATGAGCAACTGCCCAAGTGGGGGCACATCAGCGCAAAGGCCGGTCAGCTGGCGGCTGAGAGCGTCATCTGGTCTGCGCATGCAGCACTAAGAGGCGAAGTCTCAGCATTGGTCACCGCACCCTTGCACAAAGAAGCCTTGTCGGCAGCGGGTGCACCTTACAACCAGTTTCCTGGTCACACCGAGCTGTTGCAGTTTTGTGCGGCAGCCCATGCGGGTGTTTCGACGCCTGATATGCCGGTGCGCATGATGTTGGCCAACCCAGATTTGCGCACGGTGTTGGTCAGCATCCATGTGTCTTTGCGACAAGCCATCGAGGCGGTTACTTTTGACAACGTGTTGCAAACCTTGCGCATCACCCATCAAGCTGAGTCGCGAGCGCTCGGTCGCACACCGCACATCGCCGTGGCCGGACTCAACCCGCACGCGGGCGAGGGCGGTTTGATGGGCCGCGAAGAGCTAGATATCCTCATTCCCGCCATCACCCAAGCCCGCGCAGAAGGCATGCAGGTGAGCGGGCCATTTGCGCCTGACACCGTGTTCATGCGTGCACGGGCCAAAAACGGCCAGAGGGGCGAGTTCGATGTGGTGGTGGCCATGTACCACGACCAAGGCCTCATTCCCGTCAAATACTTGGGGGTAGAGCAGGGCGTCAATGTCACCTTAGGGCTGCCCTTGGTGCGCACCAGCCCCGACCACGGCACTGCCTTCGACCTGGCAGGCACGGGCCGCGCAGACCCCGCCAGTTTGGTGCAAGCGCTTCGCATGGCGCGACAGTTGGTGGTTACTTAGTCTTTCAAGCATCACTGAGTCACGAGTGGGCTTTTGTAGGCTGGGCGTCAGTGCCTCGGCTACAATATGGGGTTAACCCATCCAGTGAAGATTGTTTGAGGAATTCCATGAGTGAGACCCCAGTAGACAACAGCAAACGCACGTGGCTGATCGCATCCACCTGTGCGGGTGCAGTGGGCGGCGTAGCTGTCGCTGTCCCTTTTGTGAGCACATTTCAGCCCTCCGAGAAAGCCAAAGCAGCCGGTGCGGCGGTCGAGGTCGATATTTCTGCCCTCAAACCCGGTGAGAAGCTGACCGTTGAATGGCGCGGCAAGCCCGTTTGGATCATCAAGCGTACGCCTGAGCAACTCGAAACGCTCAAAAAAACCGAATCGCAATTGGCTGACCCCAAGTCAGAGCGCAACCCTGCTGAGTTGACGCCTGTTTACGCGCGCAACCAAGCCCGTTCCATCAAGCCCGAAATTTTTGTGGGCGTGGGTATTTGTTCGCATTTGGGTTGCTCGCCCTCTGACAAATTCCAGATGGGTGCTCAGCCCTCTTTGCCCGACGATTGGCAAGGCGGTTTCTTGTGCCCTTGCCATGGTTCGACGTTCGACATCGCTGGTCGCGTGTTCAAAAACAAACCAGCGCCAGACAACCTCGAAGTCCCGCCTCACATGTACCTGTCCGACACCAAGTTGCTCATTGGTGAAGACAAGAAAGCTTGATAGGACACAACATGGCTGAATTCAAAGAAGTTTCTCCCAACGCCAGTGCTGGCGAAAAATTGCTCAACTGGGTGGACAACCGTTTCCCGGCGTCCAAGATGTACAAAGAGCACCTCTCTGAGTACTACGCACCCAAAAACTTCAACTTCTGGTACTTTTTCGGTTCCTTGGCCTTGTTGGTCTTGGTCATCCAAATCGTCACCGGCATTTTCTTGGTTATGCATTACAAGCCTGATGCCGCTTTGGCCTTTGGTTCTGTGGAATACATCATGCGTGACGTGCCATGGGGCTGGTTGATCCGCTACATGCACTCCACAGGTGCTTCTGCTTTCTTTGTGGTGGTGTATTTGCACATGTTCCGCGGCCTGATTTACGGTTCATACCGCAAGCCACGCGAGTTGGTGTGGGTGTTTGGTTGCGCCATCTTCTTGTGTTTGATGGCCGAAGCCTTCATGGGTTACTTGTTGCCTTGGGGCCAAATGTCCTACTGGGGCGCGCAAGTGATCGTCAACTTGTTTGCTGCTGTGCCTTTCGTCGGTCCCGACTTGGCTTTGTTGATCCGTGGTGACTATGTGGTGAGCGATGCCACCCTCAACCGCTTCTTCAGCTTCCACGTGATTGCCGTGCCGCTTGTGCTGTTGGGCTTGGTGGTTGCACACATCATTGCTTTGCATGAAGTGGGTTCGAACAACCCCGACGGCGTGGAAATCAAAGGCCCCAACGCTCCCAAAGATGCCAACGGCAATCCTTTGGACGGCGTGCCCTTCCACCCTTACTACTCGGTGCACGACATTTTGGGCGTCAGCGGTTTCTTGTTGGTGTTCAGCGCCATCATTTTCTTCGCGCCTGAGTTTGGTGGTTACTTCCTCGAGTACAACAACTTCATTCCTGCTGACCCATTGAAGACACCTGCGCACATTGCGCCTGTTTGGTACTTCACGCCGTTCTATTCAATGCTGCGTGCCATCACCAGCGAAATGATGTATGTCTTGATCGCATGCGTTTTGGTGGGCGCTTACTTGGGTGTGTCGCGCATCAAGTTGCCTCTCACTGTCAAAGCAGGTGTCATCGGTGGCGCTGTGGCTTTGGTGCTCATGATGTGGTCGATCGATGCCAAATTCTGGGGCGTGGTCGTCATGGGTGGCGCTGTGGTCATCTTGTTCTTCTTGCCTTGGTTGGACAACTGCGCCGTCAAATCAATTCGCTACCGTCCTGACTGGCACAAGTACTTGTATGGCATTTTTGTCGTCAACTTTGTCATCTTGGCTTACTTGGGTGTGCAGCCTCCCTCTCCTGTGGGCGAGCGCGTGTCACAAGTGGGCACCTTGTTCTACTTCGGTTTCTTCTTGCTCATGCCTTGGTGGAGCCGCTTGGGTCAAACCAAGCCTGTCCCTGACCGCGTGACGTTTACGCCTCACTGAGTTTGTCGGAGCACATCGTATGAAAAAAATAATTCTTAGCTTGGCTCTGGCCCTTGGTCTGGTTACTGGCGCAAACGCAGGTGGTGGTGACACCATCGCTTGGGACAAAGCCCCCAACAAGATCAACGATTTGGCTGCGTTGCAAAACGGTGCCAAATTGTTTGTCAACCATTGCCTCAACTGTCACTCGGCCGCGTTCATGCGCTACAACCGTCTGACAGACATTGGCTTGACCGAACAGCAAATCAAGGACAACCTCTTGTTCACCACCGACAAAGTGGGTGACACGATGAAGGCCAACATTGACCCCAAGCAAGCCAAAGAATGGTTTGGGGCCAACCCGCCTGACCTGACCGTCATTGCACGTTCACGTGCTGGTCATGGCGGCACCGGTGCAGATTACCTCTACACCTACATGCGCACTTTCTATCGCGACGAAACCAAGGCGACGGGCTGGAACAACTTGGCATTCCCCAATGTGGGTATGCCGCATGTGCTTTGGGAGATGCAAGGCGTTCGCCGTCCTATTTTTGAAGAGCGCCAAGAGAGTGGTCACAAAGTGCAAGTCTTCAAGGGGTGGGAACAAGTCACACCTGGCACCATGACACCTCAGCAATACGATCAAGCCATGGCTGATTTGGTGGGCTACCTGCAATGGATGGGTGAGCCGGCCCAAACCCAGCGCGTGCGCTTGGGCTTGTTCGTCATGTTATTTTTGCTCGGTTTCATGTACATTGCGTGGCGTTTGAATGCCTCGTTCTGGAAAGACATCAAGTAACACACACATCGATGGTGAGTACAAGCTCACTGTCATCTCGCGGAGTGACAGGACATCCTGTCACTCTTTTTGATTTTTAGGAGTCGCCCATCATGATGGTGCTTTATTCGGGTACAACCTGCCCTTTCTCACATCGCTGCCGTTTTGTGTTGTTTGAAAAAGCCATGGACTTTGAAGTTCGTGATGTTGATCTCTACAACAAACCAGAAGACATCAATGTGATGAACCCCTACGGTCAAGTGCCCATCTTGGTCGAGCGCGATCTCATTTTGTATGAATCCAACATCATCAACGAGTACATCGACGAGCGCTTTCCTCACCCACAGTTGATGCCCGGCGACCC
>JACCDP011565363.1_pt1 | contig 11602 bp, 30 predicted proteins | sample 7445841 | NCBI WGS metagenome assembly JACCDP01 (sample SAMN15323441, study PRJNA562643) | freshwater metagenome | isolation source: river surface water | place: USA:Blue River Watershed | collected 2017-08-17
ATCTTGACCTGAATTGTCTTTGGCATTTTTGTTATCCTTACGATTTGTAAATCGCCGTGTACCAGCAAGTGCAGCTTTCGGCGTAGTAGCCGATCTCCTGCAATGCTTTGTTCATTTTCTCGATCATTCCGTAGCATTCGTAATCGTAATTGAAGTACGGTGCGAGATCACCTCCATCATGTACTACGATCAATTGGGATTTAAGACCGTAGCTTTCTCCTTTTTCTTCCCATTGCTTGGGAGTGTAGAACGCCTTGCATCCACCACCGGAAGCACCTTCACCAGCGATAATCTTGATGACGCTGGCAATTTTCTTGGCTTCTCCACGCAACCCTTTGGTATCTAAATCTTTGCAACTAGTCATATCATGCCTCCTTAATTAAAACCCCAAGGTGGTGTGCCCTTGGTTATTGTGTATTCCCCACACCGGGAGTAGTTTGTCAATCATCCAATTCACTAAGCCGTGAACTGACTTCACTTGCAAATATTTCTGGCAAGTCTTTTGTGTCAGCAACAGCCAGAAAATCATCAATATCGCCAGTTAAAAACAACCCCCATTTGTCTCCTTCTTGTTTTTCCAGTATTGCTCCAAACCCCCGACCACGGATAGATTCCATATCCGCTAGATGATCGTCTAGCTCCTCTTCCAAGAAACGATAATCATCTTTTAATTTATTTTTGTATTCTTCTACAAGATATGCTTGTACTTCTTTTATGTCTAATTTAACCTTCATCACAAATCCTCCATAAACCTAGGTGGTGTGCCCTTGGGTTATAACATTCCCCACACCGGGATTAATTTACAATTTAACCAAATCCTTAATGTTTTTGGGAATGATGAGTTTCCCTTCTTTCATCTCAATCCAAGAAAGCAGTTGGACTACTGAATTAAGATGTTGCTGATCAGTCTTGGAAACTATTTCAAGCATCTTATTAGCTGCCTTCTTCAAATCAGCCCTTTTTTCGTTTGGGCTTAATCGACAGCAGGCAGAACCATTTCGCAACGGTTCCCATTCCCCATCCACTTTTTCGCACACATAATATCTCAAAAGAGGCACATCATTTTCATCTTCAGGATTATAATCACCATCGGTTCCTTCACCGATGTACTCCAGAGTGAGAGAAAACTTCTTGTTATGAACTTCAATCTCTTCAAATTCAATTTCAACAGTCATCTCAAATCCCTCCATAAACCAAGGTGGTGTGCCCTTGGTTATTGTTTATTCCCCACACCGGGAGTATTAAATTGAATTACTCCAACTCATTCAGTTTGTTTTTGAAATCTTCTTCAACAATTGCAACTAGACATTCCTTGCTGCAAAAATATTTGTCTGAAAAAAAATCGGCTGATGGATGTTTAGAACTGATGCAATATCGCTTTTCTCCATCTTCCTGTACCCTGCCACACCGAACACAAGTGCGGTGCTTGTGTCGCTTTGTCAAGATTGTTGATCCAAAAAATCTAAAATCCATGCTCATCATGGAAACTTCAGTATCAGTTGTCATCTCAAATCCTCCATGCCCAAGGTGGTGTGCCCTTGGTTGATTGTTTAAACCCCACACCGGGAGTAGATTAATCCTTTAACATAACAACTTCGCCATCGTCATTTTTTGTCAGAGTTAGCACATTGTCTACATCTTGCCCATCATTGACTACAAGTTCGATGTAAGCAATTTTGCCTTGTTGTTTAATGGCTTCGGTTGCATCACCAACAGCATCCTCCATGTTGAAATAACCTGTTTCTGACAGAATCAATTTCCCACCTTCGTCCTCAAAGGTTTTCCACCTGTACCAACTTGATTCGTCATCACCATCGGACTCAGTATCGATGGCAATGTCATTTGAGACAAGCCACTCCTTGGTTTCAGGGACAGCATTCTGCCCCTCTTCCAAGAGTTTTCCAAAAAGAGCGACAACATCTTCGTTGCCATGCTTAATGTGAACTGTAAACGATGTTACTTTCATTGTTTTATTCCTTGAAGTATTGTTAAAGGTACTTCGGAGCCGTATTCCCCTACGGAGGGAACCGCTAAGGCTTCTCAAATCCTTGGCGTGTTACTCGCCCACTCCTTTTCCCGAACTCAATAGAAACCAAGGATGGTGTGTCCTTAGTTATCAATAATCCCCACACCGGGAGTAGGAATTAACGCTTCCAAATGCCTCTGATGAACGAAGGAGACAACTTGTCGAACCAGAAGGCATATAAGCGATAATTCTGGTCTTTGAACTCAAACTCCGCTGCTGGCATCAATTCTTGGGCCATAGCCAGACAGGCAGCAGGGTTGTCTTTGTCAAAGTCGCTTGTCAGCTGACTGAGAGCATTGACCATTGTGCCGTGAGTCATCCAATTTTTGTTCTTCATCGGAATCCTTTCTATTTAACACAACCCAAGGTGGTGTGCCCTTGGTTTATTGAATTCCCCACACCGGAAGTAGTAATTAATCCCTATGGAAAAACAGTTCATCATAGTTAAGGCAATCAAAGCCATGCTTTCGCATTTCTTTTTCACCAGCGAAGTACTTCGTAGATCCATCGGGTTTCTCTACTTCTAGAGCCACCACGATTCTGACGATGGTTCCATCTGGTTTTTCAAACTCAGCTATTGTCAATCCATCGGCAGTTTCAACAGGGACCAGTTTATCATCAACAACAAATTTACCAGTAGCTTTGAAACCTGTTTCTACCCAAGTCAAATTAGCCATCTCAAAAATCCTCAATTAAAAACCCCAAGGTGGTGTGCCCTTGGGTATCATATTCCCCACACCGGGGTTGCTTGTATCCCTAAACCCAATTAGGAAAAATTACGCCCGAACTTTTGCGAGTTTGTCACAACGAAACCAGCTGGGAGCCAGCTTCATCAGCTTGGCCAAAAATTCAGCATCAAAACTATTACTCGATTCCTTGGTGTAGGAATCAAGCGTGTAGCCGAGGGGATGCTTCCTCTGGTTGGGACGCTTCATCCCAGCCTTGGCCATCGTCAGAAGCTCTGCCTTCTTAAGATCAGCTTTGTTCTCAAACCAAGAGGGTGCCAGCCTCTTGATTTCCTTGGTGAAGGCAGGATCAAAAGAACTCCTGCCCTCATTGATGTACTCCGTCAACTTCCCATACAAGGGATGAGTTGACTTTGGCTTGCGACAGCCATCTTTTGCCAATTTGATCAGCTGGGCCTTAGCCTTGTCGCTTGAACGAATCATCTTAAATCTCCTTCTTCCAAGCAGCATTACTAGCTGCCCTTTGTCCCTTTTGAAAACCATTTTTCTTACCAAATCGAGGGTTTCCCCCTACCCACCCCTGTTTGCCACACTTTCTATCTTTATTATGCTTGGGTCGCATCATACTTCCTTATTGTTTAGAACACTTCTCTTGGATACTTCTGACCTCCTCCAAGGAGATCTTTTTGTTATGCAAGGTGTCAAGGACATACGCCTTGTCCTTCGCAAAGTCTGGTACTCCATCGACAAAAATCTTTGCAATCTTATCTGATTGTTGGGTAGGATCGGCTTCGGTAGAGCCGGGAGCATAGATTAGTTTGTATCGCATAGTGCAATCCCCTAGTGTTATAACCACTAACCTAATTAGGAAAAATTACGCCCGGAAAAACCCAAGATGGTGCGTCTTGGGTTGTATTATCCACCGCACCGTGGAGGAATATTAAGCCATGCCAAGTGCTTTGTGCATGGTTTCCTGTTGCTCCTTGAAGTCATTCGGCCACACAGGAATAGGACGCATCTCCCAAGTCTTCTTGAAAGATTTGAACTCCTTGGACTTCTGGTCAGGGTATTTGCTGTGTGGTTCAGCAGGTATCTTTCCAGCTTTCACCAAAACTTTGGCATCCTCGATCATGCAGGATTCCATGATCTGTTGGTGGGGATTCTCCAACAGAACCAGCAGGCACAAAAGCTTGTGAGTGCCGTTGTATTTCTCCTCGAAATACCCCATGACCTCACAATCACCAAGGTTGTTCGCCTTGATGGTTCCAAAAGTGCCAACAGGAACCATCTTGTCAACGACGAACAAATCACCGTTGACGCTGACCACCCGCTCCTCTTTCTTGGTTGCGGGATTGATGATTGGGGTTTCTTCCTTGTACCCGTACATCCCTACGCCAACATGAAGGTAACCATCTGAAGGCTGTGCAATGAGTTCGTAGATGAACTCTTTAAGAACAATCTTTTCGGTAATTTCGCCTTGCTCTGCCTGCTGACGCAGCCAAGGAATGGCTCGATTGTTGAGCCATAAGTAAAATTCTTTGTTCTCCAACCCGGTGAGTTGCTGGCGGTCATGGAGGAAGTCGATAAAGGAGCTACGGGCAGGCTGGTAGATAGCCCTTGCGCCCCAATGGCTGATGGAATTGGCAACCGGAAGACCAAAGGTGATGACGCTCATAACTAACCCCTTATTGTTGAAAAACCTCGCAACTAAACACTAACCTAATTAGGAAAAATTACGCCCGGAAAAAACCCAAGGATGGTGCGTCCTTGGGTTGAGTTTCCCCCGCACCGGGGTTTGGCATCATCCAAAGACGCATTCGCCAAGGATTGAAAGTTGCAGCCAAACATCGGCTACATCAGCGTCCTCATTTTCTCTGGCGAACTCCATCCAGTACCTAGAATGGCACAACTTGGCTTCCCTCATCAGCCGAAGCCCTTCCATTGCCTTCTCCCAAGTAAGCTCATGCTTCTTGGGTTTCTCGCCATCCTCGTAATCAACGAAGATTACCAACTTCCCACCCTCGTACAACCAGCAGTTGTAGAGGTCATTATCGAACAAATCGTCAATGTTGTACTTACCACCCTTTCGGTAATCTTCCTTGGCGTGGTTGGCCGGAAGAACACACCGAACAGCGTGAATCCAGTAATTGCTACCGCCCTCAAGGGCGCAGCAAAGGAGGCTCATCATGCGCTTCTTGTCAACATTGATTTCGATTGCAGTAGCCATTTCAATCCCTTTCCTTATTGTTGAAAAACCTCGTAACCAATCATTAACCTAATTAGGAAAAATTACGCCCGGAAAATTCAATAACCTCGACATACTCTCCAGCCAATGCCAAAGCTTCAATCCAATTACAGCAACACCAGAGTCTGTCATTGAATTGAACAGACTCTGGGTACTGCTTGTTCATTCGCAAAACAAAAGTAACTCTTTCTCCAAGTGCATGGATAAACCGATCTCCAGTTTTGAATATCTCGCACTTGGGTTTTTTCATTCCACAAATTCCAGATTGTCCCATGAAATGGATTGGGCGGTACTTAGAAAACCGCCTTCTTCCTTCAGCACCAGAAGGTCACAAACCTCCATCCCTGCCGAAGTTTGATAGCTTCTCACCTTGACAGTCAAAACCAGCCCTGCCTCCATGCAGTGGCCTTGACTGTCAATGAATGGTTTTAAAACTTTAATCCTATGATTCTTATTGTGCAATTTCATTATTCTTTCTCCACATTTGCACTACCCTTGCATCCAGTAGCACGGAACAAGGAACAACCCCAGAACTCACCATTCTTTCCCTTGCGAAGAGCCATCCAACCCCCACACTTCGGGCATTGGGGTCCAAGATTCTCCTCCCAACCATCCAGCCTGTTCTGAAGGTTAGCCTTCCAACCTTCAACCCGATAAACCCTTCGGGATTTGCCAAACACCACCACTCCAGCCTTCTCGTCCTTGGTAACAAGGACTACACGAATGGCATCCTCGCCTACCTCACGGCCAGCACCATGACTGATGCTGGTGTACACCCGGAGGCAGACGGGATGATTGCCTTTGCGGACGATCTTGCCCATTACCAATTCTTGGCAACGGTCAACCTTGATTTCTGAGAAACCTTGGGCACCAAGAAATTCTCGCATTTCATGTTCGCTGATGGGCTGATACTTGCTCACTTCCGTTCTCCTTATTGTTTGAACATGAATTAACCATATTCCAACGAATAACGCCCGGACTTTCACATTGTACAATATCCGGTGATATCATTTGTTCATGGTCGAAATCTTTTGATACCGATATGAAATGTTCCAATGATCTTTCAACTTGTGCAGCACCCGGAAATCGTTTGGCAACTTCCTGAAGGTTCTTGTAACCTATTTTAGACCCAATTACTACTTTATTCCTCTCAACAAACCACCTATACCTGTGTCCACTGACCACGCCAAATATACGATATGCGACATCTCCAATCATCTCTTTAATACTCCTATTGTAAAAAACCATTCTAAAAAAACTAAAAAACCTTTGATGTCACTTGCCGTAAAGCAAACAACACCAAAGGCTTAAGTCAATTAAGGATAAGATATATCACATTATAGCAATTTTATAAACATTAAGATGTATATTTGCGATCAACTGTATCTCCTTCTACGATCTGGTTATTTTCAACTTTGACCAAGAAGGAATCGCAAATTGAAGTTGGACGAATGGAATTGATTTGTTCTACGACTTTATAAACACGGACATTGACTCTCCAGAAGCTACCAAAAACATTTGAAGCAGAGCAGTTGCAGAAGTTTGGTGGAGTACCAAGAGTCTGCATTACAGTGTCGCAAACCTCATTTGAAGTTGCAGGACGGGATTCTTTTTTCTTAGCCATTTCCAAGACTCCTTGTTCCATAATTGTAACCTCCATGTGAACTAGTATCAATTACCTTTTAGGACGGGGATTGTACGCTTTAAGGTAAGAGGGAATATGAACTGGCTTTTCATACTTCTTCATTTCAAACAAATGTGCTGGCAAGCCAGTATCTGGATCTATTTTGTCCTTTTCTGTACCTGCCAGCACAATCTTGTTGTTTCTGAAAGCCAGATTGACTCCCATGACTCCCTTGACAAACCCAATGATGAATGTGATCACCACAAACAGCATGAAGAGAACGCAAAGGAATAGCAAAATAGTTTGAAGCATAAATCACCAATCTTAACGGCCACCAAGTTGATTAAGCATATCCATATACAACAAATAGGTATGGTGAATATCGTAAGAAACTGTATGGAATTCAGGATCATCCTGAATGATTCCGTAGTGCTTACACAAAGTCTTTAGGTTCGTGTATTTCAACTTGCTTGGAATGATCTCCGCTTGCATCATTGTTTGAGCCAGCACGAATGGATCAATGGTCTTATAAGGCAAAAGATTGGAGAAATTGATGTTCTGCCTATTGCAAGCCTGTTCAATGAACCGCAAATCAAACTGGACATTGAAACCCATAAGGTAGTCAATTTGTCCTTGTTTGATAATCCAATTCATAAAAGATTGAATTACAGCCGATTCCTCCATACATGGAACGCCTTCCTTACCCCAGACGGTTTGGTTCCTTTCAGCTACACGCAGTCCATTCAATTTCAAAGCAGCTGGATCAAGTTCAAAAGCAGGATCACGCTGAATGTAATTTTCAAATACAGCAATCGGCTCAGGATTATTTTTGAACTCTTTTGAATCGTCATACACCGCTGCTCCCAGACAAAGAATCTGGTTGCGATTGGGATTCAAACCACTTGTCTCTGTATCGATAACGAGATACTTGCTCATATCATCACTCCTTAAATGAAAACAACCTTTGGCTTATCGCCGTTATTACTCAACAACACATATTCAGCACTTGATAACTCTTGATTGTCAGAGCTTACAAAAGTATCAACCTTGAAAGGGTTGTAATACGCAGCATTCTTGCTGGTTTTCAACTTTTTATAAACTTTATAAATCTCGCTGGGATCGACCACTATTTCGCCTTTAACAAAGGCATGGACGGTTTTCTGCCCAGTCTTTCGGACTTGAGCCTGACCACCCTTCCAAACGGTAAAGGTGCAATTCTTGAGAATGATTTCTGGAGTGTGCATGATGGTAAGACCTTTGTGTCTTACACTCCAAACAACCCCTTTGTGATGCAGGTTGCGAAAAACCCAAGCAACCATACTTCTCTTTTCATGGCTGTTATGCTTATTCATGGCTACCCCTTATTGTTAGGACAAATATTAACCTTTCCTATTAAAATAACGCCCGGAAATAAAAAATCCCCTGTAGTGTTGTACTACAGGGGATATATTCCGATATGGATATGGAACGCTTAGTTATATCGGCAGCAAGCGTACCACATTCCATTAGACCCTTGCGCCACACCGCTGTCCCTAAGAGGACGGCGACCATAGAAGCAACAATTAGAAATCGCTGCCTGCGGACTGCCACCCATTCCTACCCCTTCATATCCCCCTGTGGGATTTCCAAGGTGACCCATACGAAGCATACGAGCCATTCTGTTTGCCACACCTTGGGCAGAATAAAGCTCTCCATTGTCGTAATAAACAGTTTGGGAATTGGTTGCAGCCGTTTGGCCGTTGTTGCTGTAACCACCACCAGAACGCTTTCCAAACAGGCCAAAAGGACCAGCTTGAATAGAAGTGATCATGGTGAGGGCAAGAACAGCAGCAACGATAAACTTCTTCATCACATATCCTCGTCCGTGAATTACATCAGAGGGCACACTCTGACATAGTTGCCTAACATGATTCCCTGTGCCGGGAAAGATCAAAGATTAACACGGTTCACATTAACCTGTCAATCATCTTTTGTATCCAAGGGTATCTTTACACTTGGCTTTCCATTGAAAATGTGACAATAGGCAAGTTGCTTAAAATATAACGGGTCGAGTTCCAATTCATTTGATTTGGAAACTATTTTAAAAAGCATCTCCGCAGCTTCCGTCAATTGATCCCTTGGATCAGTAGCAATTAAATAGGTCTGAAGTCTTGAATAAGGAATAGCATTCCAAACCGTATAACTACGCTTGAAGAATGTCATCCTCAAAAGAGGACTATCAGACTCTGGTTCATCTGGATCTGGATTATAAACGCCGGAATATCCATTTCCATCCCAGTCAACCACAAGCATCAAGTCTTTGTTCTTGATCTTTATAGGTTCAAATTCAAGCATTGATTGACAACTCCGAAGCAATCACAAACCAATCTGGAATTTGTCGCTTACTCCAAACGGCAAAATCCTTCTTGGCTCCAATATAGTAATTCCTGTACGCTTGCACCGGATCGGCAGACTTGTACTCGTCAGGCATGGCCTGAGCGAATGGAGTCAATTCGCCTTCTGGGAATAAGTGACTTCTTTCATAACAAAAGTTAATCACCTTCTCAGAAGCATGAATTTTGTTGTATCGATATGTGTACTCCCAACATAACGACAACCCTAATTCACAAAGCCAAGTATAGTTGGATCGTGTTTCCCTTGCCCAAATGGTGCAAGGATGATTGACATGGCAAGACTTATAAGGAGTCTCAATGTCTTTTAAATTGAGATTGGTACAAAGCATCTGAGCCGATTCAAGTACCATCTTCACGCAATGTTTATCGCAATGAAAAATGGCAGCTTGCATCGGCTCAGGATGCAGAACAAAGATGTTCATAGATCATCAATGTTTTGTTTTACAATTGTGATGTTTTCTTCTCCAAAGTCACCAAAGAACTCTGGGTCTTCGTGAAGCATCTGATTTAAGTATTCGGCAATCTGTTCTTTGCTTGCCATAATACTGGTTGGAATCGCAAGCTCCATGCTAATCTTGATAATGCCTTGATCTTCAAGAATCATATCAGATCTCCTTAGTGGTTTACTAAATTGTCGCCCAATTCAACATACAGCTGGCTTTCGGTTCCTTCACAAGTATTGTTCACCCAGACATCGGTAACAATACCTTCTTGGGTGAAATTAAAGTGAAGTTCGGCTTGAATCTCCTCATAATCGGTGTCGATATGGGCATCGAATTCCTTGATGATCCTAAGACCTTGAACTTCAATCCAACTCTTCCCATCATCCAATGAGATTTTCATTGTCTTATTCCTTATTGTTTACTGGAACATAATTAAACCGAATCGCCAACAACAACGCCCGGAATTTAGAAAAAAGTTGATTCTCCACAATTCAAACATTTACATTCACGGAATATGTTTCCTTCTTCCGTGATGACAGATTGGCCCATCACAAGCAGGTTGCCCCCATTACAGAAAATGCAGGCAGTTGGCTCGTTTGGCCATTCAGAATCATCCAAAGACTTTTTCAACTCTGGTTCCATGATCACTCCATTTGATATTCAGAAAAAAATCTGACAAATTCAGGATTTTTCAAATCCTTCACAGTCAAAGAGTTGATAGACTCAATCACCCTAGTCATGGCGATATGCAACTGTTCAGCCACATAATCGGCACCTTCCATGTCTGAATAAATTTCCCATGCAGATGGAGTTTTAGGCAAGATTACAGTTGTGTCAAATGCTCGTTTGACCAACCGACGAACCTTGTAAACCACCTCGCTATCCCAAGTGCCAAACTTGGAATTATCATCAAGAACCTTGTTTAGTTCCTTGATATTGTTTTGGAAACTTTCAAAACTCATATTACACCTCTCACATCTCAGTTATTGTAAATTTGGCCTTATCTTCACAAAACTCCGCAAACTCTTGAACTACTTGCCATTCCCCTTGGTAGGTTTGGTAGTATTCGTTGTCCTCTTTGTTGTGTATGGAACCGGGAATCTCAATCAGACCAAGCTTCTTGGCCTGTTTCACAATGTCATGTTCCAATTCTTCGATGGCAGTCCAAATCACCTTGGCATACCTGTTGCCATCGATGAGTGTGACCAGATGATGAAGTCTGGCATACTCTTGATCCTCATAAGAAGATCGGATTCGTTTGTCATGCAGGAATGAGAAAGCATCCTGAATGAACCTTGCCATCTTCAAAGCAGTCTCTTGGCTAATCATCGTAATCATCATCACCTCGGGTTATTGTTGTAACAAACATTAACCTAATTAGGAAAAATAACGCCCGGATTATTTTTGCCTAAACAATTTTCCATAAAGCTCGAAAACTTCTTCTTCACTAAAAGGCTCTGTTGGTTCGTCTTCGTGATCTAATCCCAATGCTTCGTTGAGATCATCTACATTGCTCCCCATGTAGTTCAACGCAGCAATTACAATTTCCCGTTCACGATCAGTCAGTTGCATCTTAGTAACTCCTACTCGTTTTATCTGAAATACTACTTGGTCTTCTTTGAGGGACAACTTTGTAGTAATCATTATTAATAAGGCTCAGATCATCATCTTCGCAGATTGGAATCACATATCCGTGATTAGGACTCCAACCGTAATCACCAACAACCAGTTCTGCATCCTGATCTTTTGATAAGACATACTTGTTTCCATATAAGTCTTCGTATTGTTCAATTTTCTTTTTGGTTTTCTTAGCAGCCATATCAGATACTCCTAGTATAAAACCCCCAAGGTGGTGTGCCCTTGGCCATCATATTCCCCACACCGGGAGTTGATTAATTGTGTTTACGGTCAGTAAAGATTGCAGCCATATAATCTGCGCTCCATTCGTCCAAGCCAATCTGACAAAGATGACCATTGGACTCCAGATATTGCCTTGCCATAAGCACTTCTGCATAAGACTCAAACCAATAGGCAAAGGTCGCCTTCTCATCGATTGCAATAGGCTTGTATTCCTCAACGCTAACAAATCGACCGTCCTTGGATTGATTCCTCAACTCGTCACAAACATCAGTAGCAGAACTCCAAAGATGCACAAAGTCTTTAGATGAAATCTTCATCGCATATC
>JACCDP010125026.1_pt1 | contig 11601 bp, 10 predicted proteins | sample 7445841 | NCBI WGS metagenome assembly JACCDP01 (sample SAMN15323441, study PRJNA562643) | freshwater metagenome | isolation source: river surface water | place: USA:Blue River Watershed | collected 2017-08-17
GGCCCTTCTGGCCCATGAAGTCGATGGAGAGGTAGCCGCCGGTCTGGAAGACGCGGATCTCGCGGTTCTTCTTCAGCGAGACGCGGCTGGCGCTGAGGTTGGCGACGCAGCCGTTCTTGAAGGCGATGCGGGCGTTGGCGATGTCCTCGGTCTTGGTCACGACCGAGACGCCGACGGCGTCGATACGTTCGACGGGCGAATTGGCGAGCTGCAGGACGATGCCGATGTCATGGATCATCAGGTCCAGCACGACGCCGACCTCGGTGCCGCGCGGGGTGAAGGGCGCCAGGCGCTCGGCGGTGATGTACCGGGCGTCGGTGACGGCCTTCTCGAGGCAGGACATCACGGGGTTGTAATGCTCGATATGACCGACCTGGACGATGCGGTCGGCCTTGGCGGCGGCGTCCAGGATCTGGGCGGCCTCCTCGAGGGTGACGCAGATCGGCTTCTCGATCAGGAGATGCACGCCCTTGGCGAGCAGCGGGAGAGCGACGGCGGCGTGATGGTTGGTCGGGACGACCACGCTGACGGCGTCGCAATGCGCGGCCATCTCGTCGAGGGTGGCGAAGCGCCGGCAGCCGTGCTTGGCGCAGATCTCGGCGGCGCGGGCGTCGTTGGGTTCGAAGATGCCGGCGAGTTCGGCGCCGGGCAGGGTCGAGTAGATGCGGGCGTGGTGCTGGCCGAGCGAACCCGTGCCGGCCACCCCGCAGCGGATGCGCGTAGCGGTCATGGCCCCCAGACTCCCTCGGGCTTCGGATTCCTTCAATCCGAAAACCCGCCCGCCTTGACCTCGAAGGCGAGGACTTCCTTCGCCCGCTTGACGCGGACGAGGCTGCCTTCGGGGATCTCGCCGGCCAGGATGGCCTTGGCGAGAGAGGTCTCGACCTCGCGCTGCAGGTAGCGACGCAGGGGGCGCGCTCCGTAGACGGGATCGAAGCCCTTCTCCGCGATGAGGGCGAGGGCGGTCCGGTCGAAGTCCAGGCGGACACGCTTCACGGCGAGGCGTTCGTTGAGGCCGCGGAGCATGATGCCCGCGATCGCGGCGACCTGCTCGTGGCCGAGCGGGCTGAAGAGCGCGATGTCGTCGATGCGGTTCAGGAACTCCGGACGGAAATGGGCGCGAAGGTCCGCCATGACGGCTTCGCGGACGCTGTCCGTGAGGCCGAAGCCGGCCTGCTCGGCGATGTGCCGGCTGCCGATGTTCGAAGTCATGATGAAGATCGCGTTGCGGCAATCCACGGTGCGTCCCTGCGAGTCGGTCAGGCGACCGTCGTCCAGGACCTGGAGCAGGATGTTGAAGACCTCGGGGTGCGCCTTCTCGACCTCGTCGAGGAGCACCACGGCGTAAGGATGGCGGCGGAGGGCCTCGGTCAGCTGGCCGCCCTCCTCGTGGCCGACGTAGCCGGGAGGCGCGCCGACGAGACGGGACACGGCGTGCTTCTCCATGTACTCCGACATGTCGATGCGGATCATGGACTTCTCGCTGTCGAAGAGTTCGGTCGCGAGCGCCTTGGCGAGCTCGGTCTTGCCGACGCCGGTGGGGCCGAGGAAGAGGAACGAGCCGACGGGGCGACGCGGATCCTGCACGCCGGCGCGGGAACGCTGGACGGCTTCGGCGACGACGCGCACGGCTTCCTCCTGGCCGACGACGCGGGCCTTGAGGTTGTCCGCGAGGCGGAGGATCTTCTGGCGCTCGCCTTCGAGCAGCTTGCTCACGGGCACGCCGGTCCAGCGGGCGACGACTTCGGCGACCTCTTCGGGCGTGACGGTCTCACGGAAGAGGCCGGTGGCGGACTTCGCGGCGCCTTCGAGCTTGGCGACCTCCTTCTCGAGGTCGGGGATGGTGCCGTAGCGGAGCTTGGCGACTTCCTCCAGCTTGCCGGCGCGTTCGGCCTTGGTCATCGCGGCCTTGGCGTCTTCGAGCTGCGCGCGGACGGAGCGGACCTTGGTCACGGCTTCCTTGTCGGCGGTCCAGCGGGCGCGGAAGGCGGTCTGCTCCTCGCGGGCGGCGCCGAGCTCCTTGCGGAGGACGGCGAGGCGCGCCTTGGAGGCGTCGTCCTTCTCGTTACGGAGGGCGGATTCCTCGACCTCGAGCTGGAGCACGCGACGGTTGAGCGCGTCGAGCTCGGAGGGCACGCTGTCGATCTCGGTGCGGATCTGCGCGCACGCCTCGTCGATGAGGTCGATGGCCTTGTCGGGCAGGAAGCGGGCGGTGATGTAACGGTCGGAAAGCGTGGCGGCCTCGACGAGCGCGGCGTCCTCGATGCGCACGCCGTGGTGGACCTCGAAGCGTTCCTTGAGGCCGCGGAGGATCGAGACCGTGTCGGGCACGCTGGGGGGCTCGACCAGCACCTGCTGGAAGCGACGCTCGAGCGCGGGATCCTTCTCCACGTGTTCGCGGAATTCCTTGAGGGTCGTCGCGCCGATGCAATGCAGCTCGCCGCGGGCCAGCATGGGCTTGAGGAGGTTGGCGGCGTCCATCGCGCCGTCGGCCTTGCCGGCGCCGACGAGGGTGTGCATCTCGTCGATGAAGAGCAGGATGCCGCCGTCGGCGGACTTCACCTCGTTGAGCACGGCCTTGAGGCGTTCCTCGAACTCGCCGCGGTACTTCGCGCCGGCCACGAGCGAGCCCATGTCCAGGGAGAACACGGTCTTGTCGCGGAGGCCTTCGGGCACGTCGCCGTTGACGATGCGCTGGGCGAGGCCCTCGACCACGGCGGTCTTGCCGACGCCGGGTTCGCCGATGAGCACGGGATTGTTCTTCGTACGGCGGGAAAGGATGCGGATGACGCGGCGGATCTCCTCGTCGCGGCCGATGACGGGGTCCATCTTGCCCGTGCGGGCGCGGGCGGTGAGGTCCTGGCCGTACTTGGCGAGGGCTTCGTAGGTGGCCTCGGGGTTGGCCGACGTGACGCGCTGCGAACCGCGGACGGCCTGCAGGGCGGCGAGGATCGCCTTGCGGTCCAGGCCGACGGCGGCGAACGAGGGACGGAGCGAAGGCGTCTCGGCGAGGGCGAGCAGCACGTGCTCGGCCGACACGAAATCATCCTTCATGCCTTCGGCTTCGTCCTTGGCCTTGAGCAGGAGCGCATGCGTCTCGGACGAGAGGCCGGGCTGGCCCGAGGCCTGGGCGAGCTTGGGCAGGCGGGCGAGCTGTCCGGCGACCGCGGAAGCGAGCGCCGCCTCGTCCTTGCCCGCGCGACGGCAGAGCGAGGAGGCGACGCCGCCTTCCTGGGAGAGGAGTCCGTGCAGGATGTGCGCGGGCTCCAGCGAAGGATTGCGCCGCTGCATCGCCTCGCTCTGCGCCTGCTGGAGTGCTTCGGAGGTCTTTTCGGTCAGGTTGCCGTAAGGAGTGGACATGCCATCCCTCATGCACCGACCGTTCCAAAGCCGGATCCGCGATTAAGGCCTCAAACCATGCTCCGGCTCGGCGCGGGAGAGACACCTCCGCGACATTGCGTCCCTCGGGCGACGAGTTGTCGCTTCCCTGCCCGCTCCTCCGTCAACCCCTAAAAGACTTCGCCGACCGGACTCCCTTGTTGCCCAGACCCTCTCCTCGTCGGTAGAAAAGCCGCATGACGCACGACGCGGAGCTGGCGACCTTGGAGCGCCTCCTCGACGACCCTTCCCCGGTCGTCCGCCTCGCCGTGCTCGGCAAGCTCAAGGCCGCCGGCCTGCCCGGCGTGCTCTGGCTGGAAACCCTGACCAAGGACGAGGCCCTCGCCGCGCACGCCCGCACGCTGCTGGCCGACCTCCGCACCCCCGAAGCCGCGGCCCACGCCTTCCTCGCTCACCTCGAAGATCCGCACTGCGACCTCGAGGAAGCCTGCCTGCTCCTGGAACGCGCCACGCAACCCTCCTTGGCCGACGACGCCTACGCCGCCGAACTCGACCGGCTCGCCGAACGCACGCGCGAACTGATGGCGGAGCCCCTCGACGTGCGCGCCAAGTGCCGCCTCCTCTGCCGCGTGATCTTCGGCGAGGAAGGCTATCGCGGCGCCCAGGAAAGCTTCGCCGTCCCCGCCTCTTCCCTGCTCTCGCAGGTCATCCGGAGCCGCCGCGGCATCCCGATCTCGCTCTGCCTGATCTTCCTGCTCGTCGCGCGTCGCCTCGGCCTCCCCGTCGAGCCCGTCGGCCTGCCCGGCCGCTTCATGGTGGGCGTCTTCCGCGGCCGCGAGCCGCTCTACATCGACTGCTACGAAGGCGGCGCCTTCCGCACGCGCGCGGAAGTCCAGCTCCTGCTGCTCGACAACCAGCTGCCGGCCGACGAGGCCTTCCTGCTTCCCGTGACGACGCACCAGACGCTCGCCCGCTGCTGCCGCAACCTCGTCTCGCAGTTCGAAGCCCAGGGCGACGACCGCAGCAGCCGGCTGTTCCTGACCTTCGTCCACGCCTTGGAGAAAACCGATGAGCGCGCCTGACACCCTGACGCTGGCGTCCTTGCGGACGACCGACTTCGCGCCCGGCCAGCTGGGCGTGCTCGGCGACCCGATCGCCCATTCGCTCAGCCCGGCGATGCACAACGCCGCGCTCGCGACGCTGCTGCCGACGCACCCGCGCCTCGCCGGCGTTCGCTACCACCGCCTGCACATCACCGCCGAGGAACTGCCCGAAGCGCTGACGCTCCTGCACGCCAAAGGCTTCGCCGGCGTCAACCTGACCGTCCCGCACAAGATCCAGGCGCTGACGATCGCGACGACGCTTTCGGAAGAGGCGCGCCACGCCGAGTCGGTCAACACGCTGGTACGTGGCTCGGCCGGCTGGGCCGGCCACACCACCGACGGCCAGGGCTTCCTCGAAGCCCTGCGCGAACGCTCCGGCCGCACGACCAAAGGCCGGACGGTCATCCTCCTCGGTTCCGGCGGCGCCGCCCGCGCCGTGGCCGCCGCCTGCCTCGCCGACGGGTGCGCGGCCTTGCGCCTGCATAACCGCGACGCCGCCAAGGCCGCCGGCCTCGCGACCGCGCTCGGCGACCCGCGCGTCCGGGCCGCCGGCCTGGCCGAGATCGCCGACGCGCCTGACGCGGTGATCGTCAATTGCACCACGCTCGGCCTGAAGCCGTCCGATCCGTCGCCTTTCCCCGCCGGGCTCCTTGCGCCCGGCCAGTTCGTCTTCGACACGACCTACGGCGCCGAACCCTCCCGCCTGCTCAAGGACGCCGCCGAGCGCGGCGTCGCCGCCTGCGACGGACGACCGATGCTGCGCTGGCAGGGAGCGCTCGCCTTCCGCCTGTGGAACGGCATGCTGCCGCCTGACGCTCCGATGCGCGCCGCGCTCGGCGAAACCGCCCCCTGACCATGACGCTCGCCGACCTGCAGACCTTCGCCAAGCTCTACCCGGGCCTCGCGGCGCTGACCGCCGGCGCCTTCGGTGCCTGCGTCGGCAGCTTCCTCAACGTCTGCATCCACCGCCTGCCCAAGGGCGAGTCCATCGTGACGCCGGCCTCGCGCTGCGCCTGCGGCCAACCGATCCCCTTCTGGTACAACGTCCCGCTCTTCGGCTGGCTCTTCCTCCGCGGTCGCGCGAAATGCTGCGGCGCGGCGATCTCCGTCCGCTACCCGCTCGTCGAACTCGTCACCGCCCTCCTCTTCGTCGCCGCCTGGAGCTTCCTGCCGCCGGCGAAAGCCGCCGTCGCCTGCGTCTACCTTCCGCTCCTGGTGCTCCTCGCCGGTTGCGACCTCGACGACATGATGGTGCCTGACGCCCCGAACTTCGCCCTGGCCGGCACCGGGATCATCCTCGCGATGCTGGTCCCATCCCTCCACGGCGAAGTCTTCCATTCGATCGAAGCCGTGAACCGTTTCCGAGCGCTCATCGACGCCCTGCTCGGCGTGGCGGTCGGCACCGCCCTGGTCTGGTGGATCCGGACCATCGGCAGCGTGATGGCCGGACGGGAAGCCATGGGGGAGGCGGATATCATCCTCTGCGCCGGGGTCGGCGCCTACTGCGGCTGGCAAGGGGCCGTTTTCTGCCTTTTCGGGGGGTCTGTCATCGGGGTCATCACCGCCCTGCCGGGCCTGATCCAGGCCAAAATCAAGGGAGAAGAATACGCCGGAGTGGTGCCCTTCGTGCCCAGCATGGCCATCGCAGGGGCCATCTGGTTCTTCCGCGGACCGGAGCTGGTGACCCTCTGGCGGGACTGGACGGCCTCGTGAATCATTCTGACTTGTCAGCCCCCGACCCCCGTCCAATCATCGAACTCACCCCCCCTATGAAGCAGCTCGCCCTTGCCACCTTGATCGCTTCCGCCGCCCTCGTCGGTTGCACCACTTACGACACGCCTCACCACGGCAAGAACGTCTCCATGGAGCCCGCCCATAACTTCCTTGGCATCGTCAAGGTCGAGTCCGGCTCCTACGCCCCGAACGAAAAGGCCACCGTCGGCGCCAACATGAGCGAGTTCTACGGCCGCCGCATCACCTCGGGAGACCGCGTCACCCTCCTCTGGGGCGCGATCACCCTGACCGACTACTAAGCCGACAAGTAGCCCTTGCAGAAGCCCCGGATTCGGGGCTTCTTCGTTTACAGGCCATGAACGTCACCGGAAGCAATGTCGCCCGCCACCTCCGGGCAGCGGCCACCGAGCATCCGGAAGGCTTGGCCACGAAGTCGCCGACGGGCGTCAGCCCCTCGGGCGAAGTCAGTCATGAGACCCGCACGTTCCATCAGCTCGACCAAGAAAGCGACGCGGCCGCCGAGCTCTTCCGCCAACAGGGCATCGCCGAAGGCACCCGGGTGCTCCTCGCCGTCCGGCCAGGCCCCGACCTCATCGTCGGGATGTTCGGCCTGCTCAAGCTGGGCGCCGTCCCGGTGGCGATCGACCCCGGCATGGGCTGGTCCGCCTTCCTCGCCTGCGTCCGCCGCTCCCGACCGGAAGCGCTTGTAGGCGTGAACGCCGCGGTCTGGCTGAGCTACCTGCCTTTCGCCGCCTTCAGCACGTTGCGCCGCCGCGTGACCGTCGGCGACGGCGCCTGGCGCCGGGCGCTGGCGACCAAGCCGGCCTCGCCGCGTCCGCTGACGGACGTGGGTCGCGATTCCTTGGCGGCCATCCTCTTCACCTCCGGCTCCACGGGCGCCCCCAAGGGCGTCTGCTACACGCACGGGATGTTCGACGCGCAGATCGAGCTCGTCCGCTCGACCTACGGCATCCGCCCGGGCGAGACCGACATGGCGATGCTGCCGCTCTTCGCCCTCTTCAATCCGGCCCTCGGCACGACGACCGTCACGCCGTTGCTCGACCCTTCCAAGCCGCTCGCCGCCGACCCCGCGCCGCTCGTGTCGGTGCTGATCGCGGAGAAAGTCACCATTTCGTTCGGCTCGCCCGCGATCTGGGGCAAGGTCGCCGACCACTGCGAAGCCAAAGGGCTTAAACTGCCCGACCTCCGCCGCCTGCTCATCGCGGGCGCGCCGGTCTCAGGCGAACTCCTCGCCAAGCTCCGCGTCATCGCGCCACGCTGCGTGACGCATACGCCCTACGGCGCGACGGAATGCCTGCCGGTGACCACGGTCACCGCCGACGAACTGCTGGGCGAAGCCCGCCAGCTCGCCCTCCGCGGCCAAGGGACCTGCGTCGGCCGACCCGTCAGCGGCGTGGAGATCCGCGTCATCCGCAAGACGGACGGGCCGATCGCGACGCTCGCCGAAGCGACCCTCTGCGCGCCCGGCGAGATCGGTGAGATCGTCGCGACGGGCCCGAGCGTGACCCGCGAATACGACGGACTGCCGGAAGCGACGCGCCTCGCCAAGATCGCCGACGGCGACCGCGTCTGGCATCGCATGGGCGACCTAGGGACGCTCGACGCCGGCCGCCTGTTCTTCCTGGGCCGACGCATCGAAGAAGTGCGCACCGCCGCCGGCGACCTGCCGACCGAATCCCTCGAGCCGGCCTTCCGCCAGCACCCGCAGGTCTTCCGCTGCGCGCTGATCGGCCTCGGCGACGCCCCGAACCAGACGCCCGCCCTGGTCGTCGAACCCCGCGCGGGACACTTCCCCGAGACGGAGGCCGCGCGGACGCGCTTCATCGAGGAACTGCGCGCGCTGGCCGAGATCAATCCGCAGGCCGCCCTCGTGAAGCACATCGTCTTCCAGCGCGCCTTGCCCGTCGACGTCCGTCACAACGCCAAGATCCATCGCCTGCGGCTCGCCCAGGAGTGGACCGCCCGCCTCGCCCGATGAACAACCCCCCTCTCGTCCTCGTCACCGGCGGCGCCGGCTTCCTCGGCCAGGCCGTGGTCCGTCGCTGCCTCGCCCGCGGCTATCGCGTCCGCATCCTCGGCCGCACGCCGGTGACCGGCGAACTCGCGACCCAAGTCACGTTCGTGCGCGGCGACATCGCCGACCACGCCACGGTCGACGCGGCGGTGACAGGCTGTGATTTCGTCTTCCACGTCGCGGCCAAGGCCGGCGTGTGGGGTCCGTGGGAAGAATACGTGCGCATCAACATCGACGGTACCAAGCACGTCGTCGACGCCTGCAGGGCCCATGGCGTACGCGCCCTCGTGCACACCAGCACCCCGAGCGTCGTCTTCAGCGGCGAGTCGTTCCGCGGCGCCGACGAATCCCTGCCTTACGGCGAAAACTGGCTCTGCGCCTACGCCGAGACCAAGGCCATCGCCGAGGAAGTCGCGCTCAAGGCCGCCTCGGACCAGCTCAAGGTCTGCGCGCTCCGCCCGCACCTGATCTGGGGCCCGGGCGACAACCATCTCTTCCCGCGCGTCCTCGCCCGCGCCCGGGCCGGCAAGCTGCGGGTCGTCGGCGACGGCGAGAACCAGGTCGACGTCACGCACGTCGACACCGCCGCGGACGCGCATCTCGGCGCCCTTGACGCGCTCCTCGCCGGCCGCGCCAACGGGAAGGCCTACTTCCTCTCCCAAGGTGAGCCGGTGAAGCTCTGGCCCTTCATCGACCGCCTCCTCGTCGGCGCCGGCGAAGAACCCGTCACCCGCCGGATCAGCCAGCGCTCGGCCTACTGGCTGGGCGCGCTGCTCGAAGGCGTCTGGACGCTGTTCCGCCTCAAGGGCGAACCGCCCATGACCCGCTTCGTCGCCGTCGAGCTCGCCAAGGACCATTGGTTCGACGTCTCCGCCGCCCGCCGCGACCTCGGCCTGAAGCCCTCCGTCGATACCTGGGCCGAACTCGACCGCCTCGCCGCGACGCTGCGGACGAAGTGACGCGTACGCTTGCCCCGCAAGGCATTCGCCCCATCCCTTTCCCCATGCCCGCCGACGGACTCCAGCCCGACAAATCCTTCATCGTCACGATGAAGACCTGGTTCGACCAGACCGACGGCCTCGGCATCCTCCACCACTCGCACTACGTGCTGCTGATGGAGCGCGCCCAGAAGACGATGTTCGTGGCGATGATGGGCAAGGACACCCTCGATCCGGCGGTCGCTCCCGACGTCTACGTGGTCGTCCGCGACATCGACCTGCACTACCTCGCGCCCATCCGCCCCGAGTGCGACGTGAAGCTCATCCTCACCGTCCGCAAGGTCCGCGCCGCCGGCCTGACCGTCGACTTCGAGTTCCGCAGCGCCGACTTCTCCGTCCTGCACGCCAAGGCTTCCCGCACCGTGTGCCGCATGGATGGGGCCAGCCACCAGCCCGCCGCCTGGAGCGACGAGTTCCGCGCGAAGCACGAAGCGTTGGTGAAAGCGTAAACGCGGAGGACTGAATTGAGGGCAGCGTTGAGGACTGCATGGAGGGCTGAATGGATGCGAACCACCCGCTCCCATGTCTTTTGTATTTTAATCCACCCAGTCCTCAACGCAGTCCTCTATTCAGCTATCCGTTCAGTCCTCTAAGCTGCGCGTAGCGCAGCGCAGATTCCGCACGTCTTCCCGTCGCAGCCGCGAGCCGTGCAGTGCTCACGGCCGTAGAAGATGATCCGGAGGTGAAGCTTGTTCCAACTGTCCTCGGGAAAGAGCCGCTTGAGGTCCTTCTCGACCTGCTCGACCGATTTGCCGGGGCTGAGTTTCCACCGCTTCGCCAGGCGATGGATGTGGGTGTCCACCGGGAAGGCCGGCACGCCGAAGGCCTGCGCCATGACCACCGAAGCGGTCTTGTGACCGACGCCCGGAAGTTCCTCGAGCTCCTCGAAGGTGCGCGGCACGACGCCGCCATGCTTCGCCATGAGCATCTTGCCGAGGCCTACGAGGGCCTTGGACTTCTGCGGTGCCAGGCCGAGCTGACGGATGAGAGCCAGCACCTTCGCCTCGGTCATCGCCGCCATCCTGGCCGGCGTACCCGCCTCGGCGAACAGCGCCGGGGTGATCTCGTTGACCTTCTTGTCGGTGCACTGGGCGGAAAGCACCACCGCCACCAGGAGCGTGAAAGCGTCCGTGTGATCCAGCGGAATGGGCGTCTCGGGGTAGAGCTTCGCGAGCTCCTTGCCCACGTAGTCGGCTCGTTCCTGCTTGGTCATAGGCAGACCATGGGCACCACTCCGCCGATGGCAACGCACCTCGGCCGGATGACTTATTCACAAGCCTCCGAATGGGTTGCCAAACCTTATGCCGAAACCGTCATTCTCTAATACCCCCACCCTCCCTTGGTGGGCGGTTGCGACACCCGTTTCCTCCTTCAAAACCATCGTCACTTCCATGGCCCAACTGCCCTACGATCCCTCCAAGATCTCCCGCGAACTCGCCCGCCACTACATCCCGGCGACCGAAGCCGATATCCAGGCGATGTTCGCCGCCGTCGGCTCGAAGGATTTCCCGGACATGTTCGCGCACATCGACCGCGCGGTGCAGTTCGCCGGCCCGCAGGACCTCCCCGACGAGCTCGCCTACGAGGCTCTCGCCGACCGCATGGAGTCGCTCTCGCGGAAGAACTCCGTCAAGACCGCCTTCCTCGGCGACGGCCTGCAGGTGTACCACACGCATGAGATCGTCGGCCACGTCTGCTCGATCCGCAACCTGACGACCTCCTACACGCCCTACCAGCCGGAGCGCTCGCAGGGCACGCTGATCACGCACTGGATCTACCAGTCGACGCTCGCCCAGCTGACCGGCTTCGAAGCCGTCAACTCTTCGCTCTACGACCGCGCCAGCGCCCTCTTCGAGGCCGCCGTCTGCGCCGTCCGCATGGGCGACGCCGAAGCCAACACGGTGCTCGTCGCCGGCAACCTGCTCCCCTCCGACCTCGAGGTCCTGCGCACGCACGTCGCCGACACCTCGGTGAAGCTGGAATTCCTCGCCCCCGAGGAAGAGACCGGCCGACTCTCCGCCGCGGGCATCGCCGCCGCGGCCGCCCGCCTCGGCAAGCAGCTCGCCGCCGTGATCTTCCCCCAGGTCAACGCCCTCGGCCTGCTCGAGGACGTCGACGCCCTGACCGACGCGTGCGCCGACGCCGGCGTGAAGTCCATCGCCGTCATCGACCCGATGCTCCTCGCCACCGGCGGCCTCAAGGCTCCCGCCCAATACGGCCGCAAGGGCGCCGACATCCTCGTCGGCGAAGGCCAGCACCTCGCCATCGGCGCCAACTTCGGCGGCCCCGGCCTCGGCATCTTCGCCGTCCGCCATCACGCCGACAAGAAGAACGAAGTCCGCGAGACCCCGGGCCGCTTCGTCGGCAAGGCCAAGGACAACGCCGGCCGTGA
>JACCDP010435083.1_pt1 | contig 11601 bp, 10 predicted proteins | sample 7445841 | NCBI WGS metagenome assembly JACCDP01 (sample SAMN15323441, study PRJNA562643) | freshwater metagenome | isolation source: river surface water | place: USA:Blue River Watershed | collected 2017-08-17
CTACTTCAAAAGCAATATCAACATCCCTGATGAAGATTTAGATAAAGTCAGCAAAGGTGGAGAGCATTAAATTTATAAAAGTTTTTAAGGATAAAATTAAAAGTTAATATCATTAAATATTAATGCAATATATTTGATATAAAATCACCCAAACTTGAACAGATGAATAATCCGTGTGTTGCAAAATCTTTTTCGCTCAAACAGACGGTATGTCCGTGTGAATATTTAGATTGTTCATTGGTTGAGATTTTAATTTCTAGCAAACAAATTCCAAAGTATATAATTATTTTAGAGGAATTTTATGAATTATTGGATTTTACCTTGCAATCTTAAAAATTATGATGTCATCTCGGCATTTAAAAAGTTTAACGTTATTCAATGGAAACAATCATTTAATGCTTTTGTTGGTGATAAAGCTCTAATCTATGTATCAGCTCCTGAATCAAAGATAATGTTTAGTTGCACAATCGAGGAAGTTAATTTGCCATCAGTAAAAATTGATGATTCTGATTTTATAGTTGATGGAACTCCATTTGTTAACTACGGTAGATATTTAACATTAAAACTTGAAAATAAATATGAAGGTAATGAATTAAGTTTATCCACTCTTAAATTGAATGGGCTAAAAGCTAATTTACAGTCACCACTAAAGACAAATTTGCAGTTAACGAAACTTTTTAATGAAGTTATTTTTGATTTTTTTAATGAGGACAATTTGATTGAAAGCAACAAACCACGTATTCGTGATACGGAAACATGGAAAGAAATAGTTCTAATGGAATTACAAAGGGAAAAAACAAATAAAGAATCATTAATGCCATATTTTCGGTATCTAATGGAAATAGATGGTTTTGCTATGGATGCAACAAGCATCGCAAGGGTTCACGGGAAGAATGTTGGGGCTATGAATCTTGAAGTAAACCGATTTGGAGAAAGGGTAACCAAAGAATTTTTAATACCTGAACAAATTAGAGAGGGCAACAAGCAAAAACGTTTCTGGAATATTCCGTTTACAGGAAGGTACTTAAATGGTAGAAGATTCGAATATACCCTAAGAAATGAATTAGTAGAAGCACTCAAAAAACTATCTGATGAACCTGAAATATTAAAACAATCTAGTGCATTTGATGATTTTTTAGATGACTTAATAGCAGATAAAGTTGAATTCAGGGCTTTTTTGAAACATAAGGAACTTTCCCATAAGGACCTGGAACAAAAAAGAATTGATTTTACAAAGAAGTTTAGCCCAAAATTCATAGAAGAAATGACTTTGGAGGATTATGCTCTTGGTCGTATGAAGATTGATGCTGAGAAAAATAAAAAATCTTTTTGTTACGAGATAGAAACAGGTCTAAAAGATTTAGGAAGTATTAAAGGCGCTAATGCAGATAAATTTGGAGTTTATTTTGACTCTGATGAACAAGTGTTTGTATTTGCAAAAAAATGGGGGAGTAATATTACGGAGGCATTTGATAACATCAAATTAAAAATTGTTCAATTACTCAAAGATGGTGAGGAAGGCAACTACAATAAAATTCACGAAAACATAATCTCACCAATGTTAAAAAGTAAAATTTTATCAGTTTATTATCCTGAAAAATATTTGCCTTTTTTTAATGAAGAACACGTAGAGAAATTCCTTTACGCTTTTGGAATATTCTATGATCCTAAAAAGCATAATACTTTTGAGTTGAAGAAAAAACTTCTTAATAATTTTAAAGAAGGTCACGAGAAACTATCTCAGTATTCAAATGATTTATTCATGGAAATCCTTTATCACCCTTCAATGAGTGGTTTTTTATTAGGCAAGGATAATGAAAATATTGTTGTTGATGAAGAAGAAATTCAATTGATTCAATGGGATTACTTAGATTCGATAAAGAAGATAATTAGAGACAAGGAAATTATTCGAAAAAAAGCTGATTACATTAAAGCTACTGAAAACAAAATGAAAATTGGTGACCTTGGAGAAGAAACAATTTTGCGTTATGAAAAGAACAGATTAATTAAATTAGGTAAGCTTGAATTGGCAAACAATGTAAAAAGGTTAAGTGAACAGTCTGATAGTTATGGTTACGATATTCTCTCTTATGATATAAAAGATGGTGAAATAGTCGAACTACATATTGAAGTTAAGACGTCAAAGTCTGCAGATGCAATACTAAATTTTTATCTTACAGGCAATGAACTAAATAGGTTTCAAAATGACCAAAAACATGTGATTTATTACTTATATGATGTGGCAAATAGTCCAAAGCTACATATTGTTGATAAAAGTGCCTTTAAAAGTGAGTTCCTAAAGCCGGTTCTTTACAAGGTAGAAGTAAAAGTGAAACCAAAAATTATTAAATCTTGAATTTCAAAATGCCTTTAATAAGAGGACATTTCTTTTTGATATAATAAATTAATGAAAAATAAATTAATTCATAGTTCATTAATAGGTGATTACTTAATCTATATTTATCAAGGAAGTTTGTCAAAAAACGATGTTTTAATAAAATACAAATCCAACAAAAGCAATCGCCAAAGAACACCAAAACATATTCATTGGGCAATAGATTTATTATTGAAACGCCAGGGCAATCTAAACTTAACTATTAAACTCATTAACAAGTTTAAAGAATTATGGAATGTTCCACTTTCAAATACAGAAAATCATTATGAAAATATAATTTCAGTAATAAAAGATTATGAGAATTATTTGAATCTAAATGAGTATGTTGAATTAAATAATTATGGAGAATATCCAATAGAGTTTCTCGCTCCTCTAATGTCCCTAATAATGTTTCAAGAAAAAGCTAATTACCCAAACGCATATATGTTTGGTCAGGTTTTAGTTGAGTTAGCAAAAGATAATATTGATGTTTTTAAGTTGGTTTCTGTTTCTAGTTTCCGGGGAAAATAAGATGAAACCAATTTTAAAGTGGGCTGGTGGGAAACGTCAAATATCGAATCTAATTCTTCCTCATATTCCAGAAATCAAAGGGACATATTTTGAACCTTTTTTTGGGGGTGGCGCTATTTTCTTTGATCTTTCGCCCAATAAAGCTGTCTTAAATGATATTAATGCAGAACTTGTAAATCTCTATGATGTCTTTTTTGATAATCAAAAACTTGAAGAATTAGTTAAACTCCTTAGATTCCATGAACAAAATCATTCAAAAGAATTCTTTTACCAGATTAGGGAACTGGATAGAAGCTCCAATTATCTAGAAACATCTCCAGTTGTCAGAGCGGCAAGGGTGTTGTATTTAAACAAAGCTTGCTTTAACGGCCTATATCGAGTTAATTCAAATGGTTATTTTAATGTTCCTTTCAACAACTCAAAAAAAGTAAATCTCTATGATGAATTGAATTTTAACGAAATTGCTAATTTTTTCCAAAATAACTCAATTACCTTTTCTTCACTCGATTTTGAAGAAGTTGTAAAAAAAGCTAAAAAGAATGATTTCGTTTATTTTGATCCACCCTATGATTTCATTCGTGAAAAACAAAGCTTTACCACTTATGCAAAAGAATCATTTGGCGCAGGAGAACAAAAGCGATTAAGTTATATTTGTTCTGAATTAGATAAAAAAGGAGTTAAGTGGTTGTTAAGCAATCATAACACCCCATATATTAATGACATTTATAAAAACTTTACGATTCAAGTCATTCAAGCAAAACGGATAATAAATTCAAAAGCGGATCAAAGGGGGTTCGTTGATGAAGTCCTTATTAGAAATTACTAATCAAAAACCATGGTGGCATAATGACCTTTCAGTGTTAATCCAAGGGGATTGTGTTGAAGTAATGAAGAAAATGACTGAAAAATCCGTGGATGTTGTTTTTGCAGATCCCCCATACTTTCTTTCTTCCGGAGGCATATCCGTTCAATCTGGAAAAATGGTTTCTGTGGATAAGGGTGACTGGGATAAGTCTTTAACTATAAATGATAAATTGTTATTCCACCAAACTTGGATAAGGGAAGCTAGAAAAGTACTAAAGGATGATGGAACGATTTGGATTTCCGCAACCTTACATAGCGTCTACGCAATAGGCGTTGCACTTGAGCTAGAAGGTTTTTCAATCATCAACAATGTCATTTGGCGCAAAACTAATCCAGCTCCAAATATTTCAGGGAGAGCTTTTACTCATTCTACCGAGACTGTGATTTGGGCAAGAAAACAACTTACTCCAACAAAAAAAGGGAAACACTATTTTGCCTATCATGAAATGAAAAAGTACAATAATGGGAAACAATTGAAGGATTTTTGGGACTTAAATGATACAAATGTGGTATTTGAAAGTGGTACTACTCCAAAAAGAGAAAAGACTTATGGTAAGCATCCCACTCAAAAACCAATCAGTTTGCTCGAAAGAATTATTGAGGCATCTACAACTGAAGGTCAAATCATATTAGATCCATTTGCAGGAAGTGGGACAACCCTAATTGTTGCACATTCCTTAAGTCGGCGTTCAATTGGCATTGAATTAGATAAGATGTATTTAGATTTAGCAAAAAAAAGGATTGTTGGGGGAATAAATCATGGCAAATAAGTTTGGTGGCGGTGCAAAGACCAATCAAGTTGGTTTAAAATTTGAGCAAGACACATCATTAGCTGAAGCATTGCGTCGAGCATCAATCAAAGGTGTTGAGTTAGACCCTCAAGACTTTGTAATAAAGAATGGTCAGAAAATAGGTTATTTAGCAGGAAAAGGTCTTCTTTATAAACGATTTTTGAAAAATAATGATTACCATAACCTTGTCTCAAAAAAACTTTTACCGGATGAAGCGTTTGTTAACGAAGTCGAAAAAATGCTCTATGTCATCGAAAAAAAATTTCAGCATCGTGCAGGTTCAGTTGATGAAAAGCTACAAACATGTGACTTTAAACTAAAACAATATAAGAAGATAGCTAACATAAATGGATACGATGTAAAGTACATTTATTTGTTGAGCGATTGGTTTAAGCATGATCAATATAAAGACGTTTTAGACTATATAAAGAGTGTTGGTTGTTATTTTTATTTTAATGAAATTCCTATTGATTTATTGGGAATTCTTTAATTTAATCATTGTTATTTTGCAATAAACATCTACTTCAACAAAGGGGAATAAAAATGGAAAAAGGCATTATCTATGTGATGACCACTGTGGTACAAGGATTGATAAAAATCGGTCAAACTACGAAATTTGAATCCCGGATGAGTGAACTAGAACGAAATGGGTACTATAATGTTGCCGGTTTAAAAAGAAAGTTTGCCATAGAAGTTGATGATTTTATTGAAAAAGAACAACTTTTGCATCGGTTGTTTTCCAAGAGCCAAGTTGGACAATCTGAATTATTCTCTATCGATTCTGATGAGGTCATTCAATTACTATCTTCTTTCAATGGTCGAATAATCTACCCTGAAAATACTTCCAGTGAATCTATTTTTGCCGAAACGACAGAAGTGATTCAAGTTAAGGAAAAAGTAGTTCCTGATGGTTTATACACGATGCAAGTTAAAGGAACCGAGATAAATGCAACTATGCAGGTTCAAAATGGACAAATCTTTCTCAAAACGGGTTCAGTTATTGCACCTAGCCAAGAATACTCTCGGCAAGTACAAATAATTGAGAATACTGTCTCAGCTGATTTTTTATGTTCATCACCATCTACCGCCGCTTCAATTGTTGCAGGGAACAATCGTAATGGATGGCTTTCCTGGAAGGATGAACAAGGTAATTTTATTGACGTTTATCGAAAAAAAGTTATTGCCGATTAGGACTAACATCTTATACTGGCACCTATAAGCCATACTCTATGTTAAATAACAACTTAGAAATTTAAATTAATGATAAAAATAAAAAAATTGTATTTTTTAGCCCTAGATTTAAGCGCAAATGTTTGTTTTGCCTTGAATGATATAATTAATTAATGGCAAAGGTTATTAAAGGCACAGTCTACTTTACACATACAGTACCTGAGGATTTTGATTCGCTACTCAATGTAAGAGAAAAATTAACTAGCTTGTTTATTAATTTGGTAAATACTAAGATTTACCGGAAGAATTTATTTACTAATGTAAATAAGGTTATTTTTTATTTTGATGATGGAACGGAATCCGAGATTGTTATTAATAAGATAAGCTTTTATCAAGGAAACAATAAATTACCAAAAAGAATAAATAATTTAAGTGATTTAGAAACTCCTGTTAGTGCTATAGAAAAGTTTAACTCAAAGATTTACTCTAGACTCGTTGAAATATGGAATTTGAGTAACTCATATGAAGAATTAGAATTCTTACTTTTTCATATTAATGGCATGGCCCCATTAGTTGAAATAGAATTAGTCAATACAGAGCAAATGCTTTTATACAAAGTATCAAGACCCAACTCAGATGTAGTCCCTCCAATATTTGGAAGAAATCTACCAAATATATTGAGGAGGTTATCCAATTCAGAATTTGATCTAAATAATGACGATTCATTAGGTATACTTCGTGGCATGGTTAGAGAATTGTTAGAGGACAATCATCCTGACTACAAAGATAGAGAAACCATTGTAAGTTTTTATTTAGAATTATTGGGTTATGCAACAAAATCAGTTTACAAACAAAATACTAACTCTGAATTTGGAAAAATAGTACTTTGTTTAAAAAAAATCAAACAAGGATTCGATTTTATCAATAATCATAAGGATTTTTCAAAGTTTACAAGTTTCTTTAAATATTGTTTTGGTTATGAAATTACCCAAACGGACTATGATTATTACGATTTAATGGAAATGGTTTATTATCATGAGTTTGGACATTTATTCTTCGGCCATATCAATCAAAAGTCCAGTCATGTTTTGAACCCAAATAAAATGCAAGAATCGTATGCAAATTTTTTCGCTTCCATTATTTTCGATTCCCAATTAAAGTCTCTTCAAATTTTGATTAAAACAAGATTTCAACCAATTGAGTATCAAGAACCTGTGTTGGTAAAAATTAACGAAAGTATGAAGTTTTTATCAAATAATTATTTACCTAAATGTAACCTAACTTCTCCTACATTTTATGGCCTAATTGCAAAGGAAAGATTAGACCGGCAAAACAACAATGGTATACATAAATGAATAAGTTGAAACTAGCAAAGTTTTCCAATCCCAATGAAAAAACAAAACATTTTCAAAAACATGTAGTTTTTCAAAAAGAATTATTTCCAATTATTCCTAAAAACGAAGATCAATATGAGTTATTGGCTAATGGTGACCTTAATGATTTTACGTATCTCTTCATTTCTGATGACTATAATTACGAAAGTAAGTTCTCATATATCAAGCTATTCAAAGAAACAACTACATTAGTTATAACTAATAACCGAAATAATTCCAATATTCTTTTGACATATTTTGTACCTCAAGTTACATTAATTCCAGAGTATCTTTTTTTCTCCCATTTATTTAAAAAAAATAGTTTAGAATTATTTTCAAGCAATCCTCTAGAATTAGTTCTTTTTGAAAAGTTTAAATCTTTAAATAGTTACATAACTTGGGCAAAAGAGATTTTTACAGATTTTGTTGTTATAACGCCTGATCTAGAAAAACATACGACCTTAAATCTAGTTAATTTTTTTATCAATCAAAGAATGAACTCAATCAGATATTCAACTTACAATAGCTTTAGTCTTTTTCTTCTAAACATTCTAAAGCAATTTACACAAAATCCAAACTCCAAAGTAGTTTTAAAAAAAGATCAACCTTTAATAGACAAACTCTCTGATTCCATACTATTTTCAGACAATCAACTAACAAACAATTTTTATAACACAGCACCAGAAAAAACAACTTATTTAATATTTGTGCTAGCTTATTTGAATTGGTTATACAATCTTTTAGAATCAACCGCCCCCAAAATACTAAATTCACTATCAGACGACAGGGTAAATAAAATATTTACAGCATTTACTATAATTTTCAATCAAGTTAAGAATCCATAGCATCAGTCATGATTTTGTTTTGTTGTTCTATAAATGTTTAATATTTCAAATGGATTATACACTCTCGTGTTTAAAAGAAGTTACGTGAAACTGATGGCCAGTCCGTGTGTTTGATTTATTTTAAGAGTTCATTTTTCCTAGTAAGTTTTATTAATAAATTTCTAATCAAGCTATCTAAATAGTTTTGATAATGTTCCATTCAAATCTTAATTTTGTACTATAAATATCTAATTTTAATTCCACAAATTGGTATAATAAACAAATACAGGGGGATTTTTATGTCAAACAAAAAAGAAGTCGAACGTACTGAGTTGCATAGAACAATATGGCAAATAGCCAATGATTTAAGAGGTTCTGTAGATGGTTGGGACTTTAAACAGTATGTTTTGGGAATGCTCTTCTATCGCTTCATATCAGAAAATTTATCGCTTCACGTCAATACGAATCAAAGGAAGGCTGGCTTTAAGGATTTCAATTATCGAGACTTAACTGACGAAAAAGCACTTTCTGCTAAGAAGCAAATCATCGATGAAAAAGGATTCTTCATTCTCCCAAGTAAATTATTTTCGAATGTCACTAAAAACGCTGATAACAATGAAAACCTCAATATGACACTTGAAAAAGTTTTTAAAGATATCGAAGCCTCTGCGATGGGAACACAGAGCGAGGATAGCTTTAAAGGCCTCTTTGATGATTTAAATGTGAATAGCAATAAACTTGGCGGAACGGTTGTTGAAAGAAACACAAGATTAGCAAAACTGTTAAGGGCTATTGATGGATTGGACTTCGGTGATTTTACTGGAGGAACCATTGATTTGTTCGGTGATGCTTATGAATATCTTATGACCATGTATGCCGCTAACGCTGGAAAATCTGGAGGAGAATTTTTTACTCCTCAAGAAGTTTCAGAACTATTGGCAAGAATCGCTATCATTGATTTCAACTCACTCGATAGAAAATTCAAAAAGGAAGTAAATAAGGTTTATGACCCAGCTTGTGGGTCTGGCTCTCTATTACTTAAAATCTCAAAGATTATTGGTAAAGGTAAAGTAAAACAAGGATACTACGGACAAGAAATCAACCTTACCACGTATAACCTTGCTCGTATTAATATGTTCCTTCATGATATTCCCTTTGATAAGTTCAACTTGGCCTACGGTGATACCTTGATGAATCCAAAGCACTGGGATGACAAACCGTTTGATGCGATTGTCTCTAATCCCCCATACTCAATCAAATGGGAAGGAGATTCAAACTCCTTACTTATCAATGACCCAAGATTTGCCCCCGCAGGTGTTTTGGCTCCTAAATCAAAAGCAGACTTTGCTTTTGTATTGCACATCCTAAGTTGGTTGTCTTCATCTGGAACTGCTTCGATTGTTGAGTTTCCAGGCATTCTTTATCGAGGTGGAGCTGAACAAAAGATTCGTAAGTATTTAGTGGATAACAACTATATTGATACGATTATCCAATTACCTCCAGACTTATTCTTTGGTAGCACTATATCCACTATCATCATGGTTTTAAGAAAGAACAAAACTGATAGTAATATTCTCTTTATTGATGCAAGCAAGGAATTCGTTCGCTTTGATATAAAAAATAAGTTGTCCGACACTAACATAGATAGATTACTCAACACCATTCGTCAAAGAACTAAAACCGAATACTTTTCTAAGAATGTTTCTTTCGAAGAAATCGTAGCCAAGGATTACAACCTTTCCGTTAACACATATGTCTCAGTTGAAGACACCTCTGAGGTTATTAACATTAAAGAGCTTAATAAAAAAATTAACGAAATAACCTCTAAATCAGCAATCTTGAGAAAGGCTATTGATTCAATTGTCCAAGAACTTGAGGGTGATTCACTTGAATAAGATAGAAAAGCTCATTAATAAACTTTGTCCTGGTGGAATAAAACATCAAAGTCTAGGCGAAGTATTAAAAAATGGAAATGCCTTAAAGACTGTATCAAAAAAAGACTATAAAGCCGAAGGATTAATTCCAATTATTGACCAATCAATGCAAGCTTATTCGGGTTATACTAACAATGAATTGACCGTCCCGCCAAATATCCCATGTATAGTATTTGGTGACCATACTAGAATTGTTAAATATGCTAATGTTAAATTTGCACAGGGGGATAGTGGAACTAAAGTTTTTGTTCTAACTTCGCAATCAAACAACCTAAAATACATTTATTATGCTTTTAAGAATCTTGCCATTTCTTCTCGTGGCTATAATCGTCATTGGAGCATAGCAAAGAAATTGATAATCCCCCTCCCACCCCTCGAAATCCAAAATGAGATAGTTCGAATTTTGGATAATTTTACCGAGCTAGAAGCAGAGCTAGAAGCAGAGCTAGAAGCAAGAACGCAACAATATGAGTATTACCGCAATAAGTTATTAGACTTTTCTAATGGATTTGTTGGTGTACCCAAGATTGATAACATGATAAAGGAATTATGTCCTGATGGGGTTGTATATAAAAGTTTAAAATCCATTTTTAAAATCGCAAGAGGAAAAAGAGTTGTTAAGAAACAACTTTTAAGTAAAGGCAATTACCCTGTTTTCCAAAATAAGTTAGACCCAATGGGGTATTATGATAAGTTTAACAATGATGGAGATGCGGTTTATGTTATTAGTGCTGGTGCTGCGGGTCAAATAGGTTTTTTTGACAAAAATTTTTGGGCCGCAGATGATTGTTTGGTTTTTTTTGGTAAAACCAACATTAAACAAAAATTCCTCTATTATTTCTTACTTTCTCGTCAAGATTACATAATTTCCTTTGTGAGAAAAGCTAGTATTCCTCGTTTGGCTAAAACGGTTCTTGAAGAAATAGAAATACCAATTTTAGATGTGGCAATTCAAACTGAAATAGTTAAAATTCTTGATTCGTTTAGTGACCTTGTTACATCTTTATCAGAAGGTCTACCTGCAGAAATCAAAGCTCGCAAACAACAGTATGATTATTATCGCAATAAAATTTTAACTTTTCAAACTGCGTGAGCAATTTAAATAAGTTACTAAAAAAACATAAATATGAATAAAATATTCCACCTTATAGAGAAAAATAGCCCAAATGGTGTTAATTATAAAGAATTAAACGAACTGGGTTTTTTATATGGTGGGATGTCGGGTAAAGCAAAAGAGGACTTTTCTACAGGTGATTCAAAATACATTACATATATGAATGTGTACGCTAATCCCGCAACGAAGTTAAATGTTTCCGACTACGTTAATATATTCCCAAACGAAAAGCAGAATAAAATTGCATACGGTGATGTATTATTCACTGGTTCTTCGGAAACACCAGATGAATGTGGAATGTCTTCGGTCGTAGTAGAAGAAATAAAAGAAGATATTTTTTTGAACAGCTTCTGCTTTGGTTTTCGGCCAACAAGTGGGATTTACAATCCACATTTTCTAAAGCATTTATTTAGAAGTTTTGAGATTAGAAAGCAAATAGGAACTACTGCAAACGGAGTAACTCGATACAATGTTTCAAAAAAACTCTTTGCTAAAGTAAAAATACCTCTCCCACCACTTGAAATCCAAAATGAGATAGTTCGAATTTTGGATAATTTTACCGAGCTAGAAGCAGAGCTAGAAGCAGAGCTAGAAGCAAGAACGCAACAATATGAGTATTACCGCAA
>JACCDP011346469.1_pt1 | contig 11601 bp, 11 predicted proteins | sample 7445841 | NCBI WGS metagenome assembly JACCDP01 (sample SAMN15323441, study PRJNA562643) | freshwater metagenome | isolation source: river surface water | place: USA:Blue River Watershed | collected 2017-08-17
AGCACTCAATCAAGGACATAGCATCTAATTTCTCGGCCTCAGATTTACATGAAGCTGTGGATATTCTCATGGCCCCATTTTCAGAGATTGGTTTTGGAAGTGAGTTTGCTACATATGATGCGCTTTTAAAGTATGTTCCAAATTTTCCATTTGGATGGGCGAAGCACAAGGATTCTTTTGATCAATACTATGAAGCCTGTCTCGATGAATTTTCTTATTTAACGAACATCGGTAGGTATTTCAATTGGACATTTTCTGCATGCGACACAATCGCCCTGATGGAGAATATCGATTCAGAGTTTTTAAATCGCATCTTTGTCGATTCCTTCTCGCTTGAGTCACATCAATCATTTCGGGTCAGGTTGTGTTTGGCCAAGAATCCCAAAACACCGCGGGCGATTTTGAACTTCATGATTAACTATCAAAATGGACCCGAGTGGCTTTTGATGGACTTTGATCTGATTAAGAAAGTCGATGATTCATTGCTCGTTGATTCTCAAGACGGTGAACTTTCTGGAGAAATGGAGGACGCTCAAGATTATTTAAATTCGTTGCGTCCTTATGCTGATTTCAATCCTTTGTACCTTCAAGAAGTAATTGGTATTGCTTTGGAGCCTGAAAGCGGCACAGATGCCCTAAAGATAGCTTTGGCTTTCAATTCAGCCTTGACCACTGAGGAGTTAGAAGTCTTGTATCAAAATCCCATCGCCGCCGTTAGATACTTCATTCGGAAGAATCCATCCTGCCCTGACTTCCTCAAAGCCCAGTCGGCGATTGAGCAACCAAGCTTTTCATATACTCCCTACGATGTTGATCCATCAGAATCCGAGGAAGTTACACTGAACTAGGAGAATCAATGCTTACCTTTTAAATTCTTAGCGGCACCAATGTAGTGTTAAATCATAAGGGACGTTGAAAAGGAGTCTTAAGATGGGCCTGAATAGTTTTCTTGAGAATTTAAATAGAAATAATTACTGGTTTGCAACGTCCAACGTTGGGTTATTTAATGTCGAGTCTGGATGGGCTTCGTTTCGTACCAAGTGGATTTCACGATGTGAATGCTCCTCCAAAGTTTCTGGCTCGTTGCAGTACGACTGTAATAATTGCGAGAGATCCAAATCTAATTCTCTAGCAATTCCTTCTGGCGATGGTGACGGTTTATATACGGTGGTCTCATTTTTAAATAAGGAAGGGCAAGTTTTTGCATCTGCTACCTATTTCGACCCAGAATCCAAACTCGCCTCAGATTTTATTGAAGAGGTTGAGTATGAGCGCATTCGGGACTTCAATTGCCTCCCAATAATTTTCAAGAGTAATTTAGATGGGGTAATTCTTGGACATTTGAACCTTTCAGGTGACACTATTTTTTATTCAGATAACCAGGCAGGAATCGATTCTGACAATGCAACCGTAACAGTCAAAGACTGGATCCCTGGACCCATAACTGTTTATGGATTTATGGAAGATTCCTTGAACAATGATTCCTCAAGAACTGCGCTATTGCTGGGTAGTACAGCCGAATCACTCAATGGTGGTCTAGCTGGATCGTTTCGCCCGCGAGTTGTACTTTTGCTTAGCGACTCTCATCAGGAATTGAGTAATGGGATTTTGGCTCTGTCCAATATAATTCCAGACTGGAGTAAGCAGATTTCCGCATGGAGAAGGCAATTTGTATTTGCTCATGCAAATTCAAGAGCGTCAGAAGCTTTTTATTGGAATGGAAGGTTAGTAAACAATTTTGGCAACTTTGCATTACAAAATAACTTAAACACTGGAAATTATGTTATTAGTGAATTTTCTTGGTACTTACAAGGTGCAACCGTTGGAGTTTCAAAGTGCATTGAGTATGTAGATGCGATGATTGATGAAACCGGCGGTGAGCTAGGTGAGACTGATATTTTGCAATATGCCTATCTCGAGAGGGGATTGCTGACAAAGGCCCGCTCACTGGGACCAATAAGTGGTTTGGATTAATTTTTCTCACCAGCGAGTGCCAGTTATGAGAATATGGTAAGACTTATTTTTTCTTGATCATTTCCATGAGTTCATCATCGACTCTGTCGATCTCCTTTATAAAAAGATACAGCATTCGTGAAAGTTCTGTCTCGGATAGATGATCAGCGTAAAGAGTAAGAATGGCCTGGACTGTGTGGGTATTTTCATCCAACTTTTCAACGGGCTTGAACTTTGCGATCAAGCATTCAATGTTTCCTTGAGTACACATTAAGGATGCAAGTTCAAAACTAACGGATGGCATTCGAAGCGGTGCAACAACCTCAAGAATGCGATGACCATCCATTGACACAAGGTTTATTTCGACATCTACTGATGAATTACCTCGGCCAACTCCCACGCCAGTTAAGTGAATTACGTCTTTCTCGCGGCGAGGAGCAAAACCTTCATTTTCAAGGATCACCAGAATCTGTGACTCAAAAGCTTCGTCAACGATGTCGGTGCGCTGAATTGGCATACGTAGAGTGTTCCGTAAGGGCGGCTTTTCGGCAATAATGTAGCCTGGAACCAAGGGAGAGCAATGGGAACGATTGATGATTATGCAGCGACCTATAAGGTTTTAATTACCTGCGTTGCAGCACGTATCCCAGTAATTTTGTGGGGGCCTCCGGGGCAAGGTAAGACATCTGTAATCAAGCAGATTGCTGCAGATCAAAATCGTCATCTTGAAGTTATCTTGGCAAGTATTCGTGAGCCACAGGATTTTGCAGGTTTACCTATGTTGTCTAATGGCGTTGCGTCTTTAATGCCCCCTGATTGGGCAAAGCGACTTTCTGAAGTTGAAAATGGGATTCTGTTTACAGATGAGGTAAATACAGCACCTCCTAGCGTTCAGGCAGCGTTGCTTCGAGTTTGTTTAGACAAGGTGGCAGGAGATTGTCATTTAGGTGATGACACAAGTGTTATCGCAGCAGCTAACCCTCCAGAGCAAGCAGCCGACGGTTGGGATCTTGCGCCACCTCTTGCAAATCGCTTCTGTCACTTGAATTGGGATTTGCCAGCCGAAGTTGTGCGTGATGGCTTGGCTGGTAATTGGGTTTCATACTCAATCTCTACTCCCAAGGCTGAGGATTTAATGAGTGCGCTCAATGCTGAACGAGCCGCACTTTCTGGTTTCTTGGCGTCGCGACCTGATTTAACGACTGTTCTTCCAAAGTCTGCAACCGAGCAGGGAAGGGCTTTTCCTACTCCTCGTTCATGGGAGATGGTTGCCATCCTTTCTGGCTGGATCACCGCATGTAAGTTGGATTCAAGCGTTAGACGTATTGCAGTCCTTGGATGTGTTGGGCCAGGACCTGCTGCTGAATACATCACTTATCGCGAGAATATCGATCTTCCTAATCCAGAAGAGATCCTTGCTAATCCAAAGGATTTTGTTTTGCCAAACCGGATGGACAAGATCTATGTGGTTGGCGCGTCGCTGATGGCAGCAATCAGATACAAAATGACACTAGAGCGTTGGAACGCAGTAGGAATTGTGTTGGAACGCATGGCATCTTCAGGTCATCCCGATTTAGCTGTGACATTTGCACGAGACTGGATCCGTGAACGTCCACAGGGTGCAACGCCAGAGAAGTCACTTCTGCGCTCGCTAGTTCCACTACTCACAGAAGCGAAAATGATTTAGTTCCTAATGTCGACTGCAACTGCTGCCGCAATTTCTGAAGATGCTCGTCTTCGGGTGATGGCAGCACGCATCGTTGCTCAATCTCGGTGGCCATACCTATCAACTTTGCTTTTTAACTTGAAGATAGTTGAAAGTCAGGAAGTTGCCACGCTTGCTGTTGATGAGGGTTGGCGAATGTATTACTCGCCGGAATTTGTCATGAATCAAACACCAGAGGCTCTTGCAACAATGGTTTTACATGAGGCTTTGCACTGCGTCAATCAGCACGGTCCGCGGTTTAGAGCCCTGACCCAGCCATCAGAACGACATGTTGCTTGGAATAGCGCCGGTGATGTTGGAATTAATCATGTACTGGATGAAGCACATATGCCTTGGGGCGATTTTGTTCCTTTGCGTTTTTCACACCTTTCAAAATTTGATGTTAAACCAGAGATGGCCACTGAAAAGATTTATTTCACAATAGTCGATTACATTAATGAGCATCCTGATGAGTTTCAGAGCCAAAGCGATTGCGGAAGCGTAGTTGGTGGAAAGGCCCGTGACTATGAAATTGCCCGTTCAGATTCAGGAAATCCAGCAATCAAAAGTGATCAGCAAGATGTAATACGCGACCAAGTTGCACAGGAGATTCTTAATCATGCTCGAAACAAAGGCATAGGTTCTTTGCCGGGATTCTTACTTCGATGGGCCGAAGATTTACTTGAACCAAAGATTGACTGGAGAAAGGCATTTGCAGGGGCTTTTCGTTCATCACTTGCAACAGTCTTGGGTCGACGTGATTATGTCTACACGAGACCTTCTAGACGACAGAGTGCGATGAGAACCGGTTCGCACGAAATCATCCTGCCATCAATGAGAAAACCCGCGCCTCCAGCAATTGCAGTTGTCGTGGACACCAGTGGAAGTGTCAGCATTGATGAGATAAAAATGTTTCTTGCAGAAGTAGATGGAATTGTGAAAGCTAATGGCATCTCCTCGGGCGTAACAGTGATTCCATGTGATGCGGAGGTTGGAGAGGTTCAAAAACTTCGATCCCGTGGTGCCATTACGACCTTGCGTCTTCATGGCGGAGGAGGCACCGACATGGGGGTGGGAATCGCTGCGGCAGGACTACTCAGACCCACTCCAAAGATTATTGTTGTCTTTACAGATGGCTACACAGGATGGCCAGATGGATTGCCCAAAGGAGTTGAGACCATGATTGTTTGCTTAACTGCCAGTGAGTGCCTGGAGACAACGCCCTCTTGGGCAAAGAAGATTCTTATTGAGAGGGATGAATAGTGCCTCTGGATCTTCGTTCAAAGTTGGATGGATTTAGTGTTGATTATTTAAAACATCAACTTAGCCAGATCGATAACGATCCGAGGTATTCCTACTACGCTGACATTCTCCGTGCCTACTTATCTGAAAATGCCGAAGAGGTAAGGCGATTCCAAGAGGATAGTAGAGCTTTAGTGTCAATAGCAGCATCAAGTAATCAACTTGCAGATTTGTCTTTGATAGCAAAGAACATCAAAAAATTTGCCCTTGTAACAGCAATCAATCCAGCGCTGGACCATAAACTTTTAAACAGCCTTCAGAAATTTGAGCATCCTGCTATCCCCGTGTTTTTGTCAGCAAACTCAAGTACCGATCCTGAATTAAAGGTTTTCTCCCTGTTGGCACATGGACAAGCAAGTGATGTTGACGAGGATTCTATTGATAGTTGGTTTGAGTATTCTTTGGATGAATACGAAGAGTCACCGTCACAAAGTATTGCTGAGATTTCCCAACTGCTAACACTGGAGATGCTTGGATATTTCAAGGAGGGGGGAGGATTTCCTTTCTGGCAGATGCTGGAAGACATTGATCTAGAGCCGCAAGATAAACTTTGGAAGGTACTTGGCGCACTACCGAGAGTACCTGAGCAGATCTATTCTGAGACCCCTGTTGCAATCAATATTCATGTGGCCCGCGAACTTGCAGCCGAAAAGTCTTTATCCAAGGATGCCATTGAAGAGTTGATACAAGATGATTGTCCTTTGGGTGAAGGCATTAACAACAGCGATTCTTGGTTTATCAGCAGATCTCCAAGAGCCTCGGTGGCCTTCAGCCAATTTGTTAATGATGAGATTCTGACTCGATTGATTCAAGAGGAGATTTCTAAGATCGAAGCTGCATCTCATTACAGACATGGATCAATGGCAGTTTTGTGGCGAATTGCTGGAAATGTGAAGATAAAGCCGGCACACATTGGTTTAATTTTTGATTTCGCATCTCGCAACCTTCCAAAATGCTTTGATGAGATGCTTAATTATGATCTGCTCAGCATGTTGACAGGTGGGGCTTATGTAGATGCACCATTGTTGAATAATGAAGCCTTTCCTGAAGAACTAACGAGCAAGTTTGAATCTTTGATTAGCGATATAGAAAAGGCGGGCAAATAATGGCAAAAATTGCCCACGAATCCCTTGAGTTATGCAAGAGGGTCGATACTCTGTTGCAGAAAGCCACTGCGGATCCAGACGCCTTTTATGAATATGCTGTAGAAAATGAAGAGATCACTAGGTATGCCTTTCTTGCTCGCGCAGTTGTAAGAGAACTAATTAGCCCCCAACCAGCGCTGCTATCTGCCATTGCGGAAATTGAAGAAGAGTTCGCAGAATTTGCGAATCAAGTAGAGGCCGTTGAAGATGACGAAGATGACGAAGATGAGGAAGATGAGGATGAGTAATGTTTGAAAAGAAACTAGATACTGATCCATATCTTGATCGATTAGAAGCGTCAGACCCAGGTCTTTACCAAGAAATTTTGCTGGAGTTTTTAAAGCGACCAGAAACCAGAGTGGCTATAACTCGGCATGAAAAAACACCATCTGAGATATTGAAGATAATCGCAAGTGACAATGGAGCTCTTTGGAGCGCAATACTTTCTCATCCAAACTGCCCTCCAGATCTCATTGACCAAAGGTTAAAAAAAGGGAATGAAGATGAATTGATTTCAATCGCGCAGAATTGTTCTATTGATGATTCAACTATTAGGAACCTCGCAAAGAGCACATATTCAACAGTTCTAACTTGGATCAGCCGAAGACCAGATTGTCCAGCCGATCTTTTGGAAAGTTTTTTTGCAATATGTGAAGAGCAATGGGAAAGTGCTCTTAAACGAATTCAAGATGAGTCAGAAGCCAATAACGGTGTGGATGTCATCTACGGTGACGATGTGTTTGGTGGGCTCGATGAATATGCCATGTACTACGAAATAGATGACTATTTGTTAGAAGCAATCGCTTCAAATCCAAATACGCCACAACAAGTCTTTAGCAAGATGATGAAAATGGATTTAGATAAGAAATGGTTCAGCGATGGAACTTTAGGTTCGACATTGTTGAGCAATCCATCTGTATCAGCTGAGGATAGAGCTTTCATAAACCTTCAGGGAATAACCAAATACGAAGATAATTCATCGCGGGTCAGTTCTATGATCGAACACTACGGCTTGCCAACATCCCAGGCATTCGAGTATTCCAAGTTTCCTTCAAAGTATTTAGAAGCGCTTAATGAATTGGGCCATCCATCGGGATTGCTACACCCGAATCTGAAGATTGTGGATCAGGAATATGACTTTAATGAATTTGTAGATAGCTGGGTCAAGTACGAGACGATTTATCGTACTTTGTGGCCCGAACTAACTGAACGCAAGGACATCTATTTTTGGTATTCGCGAAGCAGTTACGATGGAGATAATTTTTACTTTAGTACGCCTGGCCTAGAACTGGAGCATGAATTTTCTCGCGGCTCATATACATATAACAGCATGTCTTACCCGTTCATTGACAGGGCTTGGGCAGAGACGGTCGAAGACATGGATTTAGAGATGAGTAATGAGAACTTCTCATATCGAGATGTTGAAGAGCTCTTTGACTATAGCGATGATGACGAGCAATACGATCTAATTTTGGCTGCCATCGTTTCGAAGAATTCCTGGTCTGGAGAAGTTACTACTTACAGTTCTAGTGAACCCGATAAGAAGCAGTACGTCTCCGCGGAATACGCGCTTACAGCTAAAGGCGAAAAATTTGTTTGCGAGTGGGCAGAGAGTTTCTTCCAGGATGATCGTGAAATGAAGATCCGAGTGTTTCCTGAAAAAGCACTTCCGTACAGTTGGAATGCCATGCCTCTTGAAAAAAAAGAGAAGATCACTCAAATCATCATTCAAGGCTTTAATGCAAAGGTTGACACTAAGTACCAACTCGCCGAACACTTCTTGATTTGTATAGCTTTACATCCGGGCACCCCAGAATCTATCAAAGAAATGTTGAAGGAATTAGAGTCAAAGATGATTAGTCAGGCGCTAGCTGTTTCGCCAAGGAAGGAAGATTGACAATGGGTTCATCTATTACAAAGGTGTGTGATCAGCTGGTCGAGATAAGGGATCAGTTCGAAGAAAATGAAGAATTGGTCGAAGCAATTATGGGTAGTGACAACTCTGAGGATCTATTTGTTGCGATTGGAATGGCTATCGCCTACACCGAAGGCGCGATCACCTTGAGCAAAAAAGGGGAAAGTCATTTGAAAGCATCACTCGAAGAGATCAATCTGATCACGGAAGATTTCGATGATATTGATGACGAAGAGGATGATGACGAATGAGCAGAGGTTTGTATTCCGATCCTTTCCTAAAGGCTCTACTTGAAAAAGAGCCGAAACAGGCCAAGGAGTTTTTCCAGATGATTGCCAAATCAGAGTATGTAGCAGAGCCTGAGATTGTCTCATGCCTCGAGGTACCGGATTGGGTTCTGGAAAAAGCAGGAGTAAACGGTTTTGTTAATCCCAATTTTCCATCAAAGGAATTTGATAAGTTTCTTGAAGATGAAAATTTAGTATCAAAGAATTTTTGGTCAGTTTTTAGAAACCCTAATTTGAATCAAAAGCAAATTGATAAATTGATCAAAATCCAAGATGAAAACATACGTGCCTTAGCCCTAGCGCATCCTCTTGGTGATCCTGTGGTGTTGCTGACGCATCTTAAAGGAATCATCTCAAATCAGTCACATTCTTCCTATGTCATGATCTATATTGCTCAAAATGTTAAATTAACTGATGAAGTTTTCGCGTATTTATTCAGTGTTGCTGATTATGATGGAATTTCCAAGACTATCGGCCAAGCTTTAATATTGAATCCGAGTTTAAGTGATGAACAAAAAGCTGTGTTGGTCTTAGCCGGTATTGAACCTAAAGATGATTCTGCAAGTGATTATTGGGGTGAAGACATTCACTATGTTTCATCTCTCCCATATTTTCAGTCCTTAAGGGTAAATCTTGGCCAATACAAGGGTAAAAAATTTGCAACTATTCCAACGATAAAGCAATCAATTGGTGAATTTTTTACAGACCAAGGTCATCACTTGTCATTAGTTTTGCCGCAGCCAACAAAAATAGCGATTCAGCCTACTATTTATGGATTGCATGAATTAATTTCACTGCAATTATTCCATAGGTTATTTTGGACTGATCTATGTGAGCGAGATGATTTTGAGATTTATCGTAGAAATGCTTATAGGACAGACGATGTTTTCATTTCACATCCTATTTTAGGAAAAGAGTTCGAAGAAGCCTATTCAGAAGATGCAACTAGACTAGGTGGGGTATTGTATTTTGATAATCAAAATTGGCTCTATGGTGAAGAGGAACTATCCCCAGAGCAGGCAGCACATGAATTAAGGGCCTACGAAGAATCTTTAGTCACAATAATAGAAGACGGGGATTACGACCACATCGGACAATCCTTGATTGCCTTAACTTTTACCATTCCTGACTTTGCGGAAAAGTATGGTTTCGAATTAACCAAGAATGCAGAAGATTGGATGATAGATGCAGCACTGGAATTTGCAGAGCCTGATAGCTTCCATGTTTCAGCACAGCTAAACCCTATGTTTGGTGAAACCCTCGGTTGGGCAAAACTTCCAGATGCAAAGAAAGAAACAGTATTTGAGTTTTTGAGTCTTGGTTTCAATTACAAGGATTCTAAGCTTCGCAACGATTCAGTTCACTTTTTAGGTTGTATGGCGCTCCATGAAAGCACTCCAAAATCTCTCCTTGAAAAGCTGGCAAAACTCAATGACCCCTTGATCGATGAAGTTTTAGCTAGTCGCGAGTGAGTTTAAACTTAATAGTCAAAGCTCAAGCCTTTTCGTTGTCGAAGACCTCCAGCGGCGCCCAGTCATAGGCGTATTTTTCTAACTCTTCTTTTAGGACAATCTCTTTGAGGATTTCCTCTGATCGCTCCTTTGATTCAGCCTCAATTTCAAATTCATAGAAAACTTCTCTGCTGGCGAGTATTTTGAATTTTGGCATTTCGGATGGATTCCAATCTAGAATTTTCACGGTCAGAGTGGACTATAGAGGATGTTGTTTTTTCTGGGTAGTATCCTCCTGAGGAGACGCGAAATGAGCACAAAGCTTTTCACTTTTGGTAAAAGCTGTCTTTACCAAGGAGATTATTTGGAAACGCTCACTGAGTTTAAAAATGTTCGATTAGTAATCACTTCACCGCCTTACAATATTGGCTCTGCAGGTAAACGTGAAGACGGAATGCGAAGGCAAGGTAAGTTTGATCGAAAGTCCTTTAGTGGAATTAATTCATATGATGACAACCTGCCCGAGGTTGCGTATCAAGAGCAGCAGAAGAATTTTTTATTGTGGTCCTTAGAAAGATTGAAATCCGATGGCGTAATTGCCTATGTGCACAAAAATAGGCACAAGGATAAAAAATTGATTACCCCTTATGAGTGGATTTTGCCCCTTGTTGAGCAGGGTCACCTAAAGATTTATGAAGAAATAGTGTGGGACAGGGGTAGTACCCACAATCATGACAAAGGGTATTTGTATCCAGAAACAGAACGGATCTACATTCTTTGTAAACCTGAAGCAAAGCCATACTTTCAGAATTACGATCCAGAGGGCCTTCACAAAGGGATGTCAGATGTGTGGCGGATTAGCAGGGCTAGAAATAGCTTTCATGACGCCGCCTTCCCTCTGTCTTTGGCTGAGAGGATCGTCATGTGTTACTCAAAGCCTCGGGAGTTAGTCATGGATCCTCATTGCGGTAGCGGAACATCCTTTATAGCCGCCCACGCCTACAAACGCCGCTTTGTGGGAAGCGAACTATCCCCCATCCACTTTAAGAATGCACGAGTTCGGATCTTGGAAACCCTCCAGCGAAAAGAGGACTGACCAGCCACCTCCCTGGTTCTTTGGCATGAGCGCCTTAAAATTGTCCGTAAGTAGTGGACAAGTGAATTTGTCAGTGGTGGTCTATAGCGTACTTAGCCTAGAGATAGGAAGGTTCCTATCTCCGTAAGGGGATTAATTAATGCGTAAGAATGTAACCCACAGAGTCCGATTAGCAGTTGTTGCGCTGCTGACCATTTTCGCTCTTAGCTCCACAATGGTGCCAACCACCGCGTTGGATTTGGGCGCAAAGGCGAAGTACATCATCTCAGTATCGCCATCTGCTAAGGCTGCTATTGAAGCGACTGTAACCAAGAATGGTTGGAAGATCGATAAGAAGTACAACTATGTATTTGATGGTTACACAGTCGAACTTCCTAAGTTGGTTGCTGGGTTACTTGCAAAGATCCCAAATGTTTTAACAGTTGAAGAGGATCGCGATGTCTTTGGTCTTGCGATTCAAAATACGCAAAGCCCAACTCCCGCCTGGGGATTAGATCGCGTTGATCAACGCGAGAAGGTTGGTTTACCAGGTTCAACTAGCGCATACGGATACCGAAGCGCAGGAGCTGGTGCAACGATTTATATTGGCGATACCGGTATCTATCCTCACAATGATTTAGCAGGACGTATTTCTACATCGGGTTACTCATCCATCAATGAGGGAAATGGCACAGTTGATTGCAATGGCCATGGCACACATGTGGCTGCAACAGCTGCTGGTACTCAGTATGGCTTGGCAAAAAATGC
>JACCDP011142654.1_pt1 | contig 11600 bp, 10 predicted proteins | sample 7445841 | NCBI WGS metagenome assembly JACCDP01 (sample SAMN15323441, study PRJNA562643) | freshwater metagenome | isolation source: river surface water | place: USA:Blue River Watershed | collected 2017-08-17
AACAGTATGTAATCTTTTGAGGAGGCCGGATTAGATTTAAGTACCAACCTACCAGAAAGAGCTTCTCGAATTAAGCTCATTAGAAAGTTTTCTGAGTCGGAATCATAACCAACCACATTCGACAATCGCACCACCTTAACATTAGGTATGCCACAAGACAAGCAAAGCGACTCACCAGCAAGTTTGGTTATATTGTATAAATCCGAAGGATCGAGAACATCCACCATAAGGGATGCCCGCTCCCCCCCCCAATTGCTTCGTGCATAAACACGTGTAGATGATAAGTAGACTAACGACTCAAAATTGGCTCTTTCAAGCACATCTGTTAATACAGAAATATGCGCACGAGAAGTGTCAAAAGGGCGACTGCGAAAATCAGAAGTAAGGCCGATACAGTAAATTACATGCCCTAATTTATTATCATAAACATCGACATCTTCACGGCTTGGCGCATACACCTCATGCCCCTCACTCTCTAAATAAGCAGACAAGTACCGTCCGATAAACCCGGTCGAGCCCAAGATGGTAAATTTCATCTCCATTATCCAATCTGATTAAAGCGTGAGTAAGGTTTTCGCATGCTCATTTCCAATCTCCAATGAGTTTTGGGTCACAATCTTTCTCCAATTTTCTTTATTGGATTGCCTGCGTAAACCCCGAATGCATCAAGCCTCCCTCGGACAATCGATCCAGCACCAATTACACAACCACGTTGAATAACCGCACCATCCAAAATCACACAATTCGCACCTATCCAAACATCATCTTCAATTACAATGCCACCTCTGCTCTTTTTAAATCGCTGATCTCGTATGAGTATATTGCGTTGAGAAAATTCATGGTTAACCGGAGCGAGCACACAATTTGCGGCAATTGCTACATTGTCTTGAATGCTAATACCGTTGCCGCTGTAAAGCACACAGCCTGAGTTGATGACCGAGTTACTGCCAATCAGGACATCACCGCAGCCACCAACAGGCTTAATCTTTACAAAACTATCAATAACAGAATTTGCACCCACAACAACTCGCGTCCCTCGAATCGAGTCTTCAATATCTGCCAATACTGATATGCGTGCTGTAGGATCTAATAGGATCGCCATTCAATTATCCAACTACTTTCAGTTGGGGGACCGCCACGAAGAATTCAGCATTCGAATTTTCTAAAGACTTTAGCTGAGCAACAACTTCTTCCGCAATATTCCAAGGCAGAATCAAGACAATATCTGGGCATCTTTCAATCAATGCCTCAGGAGCGAGAATAGGAATATGACTGCCGGGCATATATTTACCCTGTTTTGATGCCGCAGCATCACAAACATAAGGCAACAAATCAGATTTGATTCCAGCATAATTAAGGAGAGTATTTCCCTTAGCTGCTGCACCATACGCTGCAACTTTTTTTCCGCTTCGTTTTTGATCAACTAGAAATGCGACTAAGTCATTCTTAACTTTATCTGCGCGAGGCTGAAATGCCAAATAAGTAGATACTTTCTGCAAGCCGTTTCTTTTCTCCTCTGCAAGCATGGCTGAAACTGCAGGCGTGCTCGGACGTGCGTCCTCTATATGACATCCATAAATGCGAAGACTTCCCCCATGGGTTGGGAGTTCATCGATGTCCCACACACGCAGACCTGCTTTGGCAAAAATATGACTTACAGTATTCAAAGAAAGGTAGGAAAAATGTTCGTGGTACACAGTATCGAACTGCGTGTGTTCTATCAAACGCATTAAGTGAGGAAATTCCAGCGTGAGCGTGCCACCAGGCTTAAGGGCAACTTTGAGGGCAAAAGTAAAATCATTGATATCTGGGACATGGGCATAAACGTTATTGCCGATTATCAAATCGGCTTGTCGTCCCTCACCGACTAGACGCTGCGCCAATGCCACCCCAAAAAACTCACTTAAAGTAGGAACGCCAATTTTTTCCGCTGCTGCAGCTGTACTTGCTGTCGGCTCGATACCCAGACAAGGAATATTAGAAGCAACAAAATTTTTCAGTAGATAACCATCATTTGAAGCAACTTCGATTACAAAACTTTCTTTTCCAAGCCCAAGACGAGGCGTAATCATTTCTACATAGCGTTTAGCATGCGTCAGCCATGATGTCGAAACTGAAGAAAAATATGCATAGTCATTACTGAATAATTCATCCGCTGAGGCGTAGTCTTCCGTCTGCACCAACCAGCAATGAGCACAAACAAAAAGCTTAAGTGGGTAATAGCTTTCTGGCTTCTTCAGATCTGCATCCGATAAATAAGCATTGGATGGTGGCGCAAAGCCAAGATCAAGAAAAACATGCTCAAGCGAAGCGCGGCAATGTCGGCAGTTCATACGGCAAGTCCGATAAAGTCATCTGTAATATAAGGATAAGCACTGTCGCGTTGTGAGAGATCCACTACCGGCAGCGGCCATGTGATGCCTAAACGTGGATCTGAACTGGATACCCCCCCCTCAGCCTCCTTTGAATAAAAGGCCGTATGCAAGTAAAGCAGCTCGCTATTCGGTTCCAGTACTTGAAAACCATGGGCACACCCCTCTGGAATAACTAACATGCGCATGTTCTCTGCAGAGAGCTCTTCTGCATGCCATTGCAAAAAGGTCGGAGAACCGACCCGCAAATCTACCGCAACATCCCATACCCTACCTTTGACACAACGAATCAATTTCATTTCTGCATGTGGAGCGCGCTGAAAATGCAATCCACGCACTGCACCTAAAGTACTAGTCTGAGAATAGTTGATCTGAAGGATATGACGGTTGCCGATGATCTCCTTCAATTCACTCTCGCAATATAGGCGAGAAAAAGCACCCCGATGATCACGAAATGGCTTAGATTCAACTTTCAAAACACCTAATAAGGCCGTATAACAAATCTTCATTCTTGGCACCAAAAAATGCCCTTAGCAGTTGCTGCTGCAATATATTGATCTAACTGTTCTCGACTTTGTAATGGACCTTGTTTGGCAAGAGAGCGATACCACTCTGCAGTTGCTTGTAACGTTTCAGCCAAACTCCATATTGGGAGCCATCCTAAATGCATTTTGGCTTTGGTACTATCCAGATAAAGTAAGTTTGATTCATGAGGCTGAGGACTTGTTGCTATACCCCAATCCAATTCTGGCCAATACATATTAAGCTGTTTAAGCACTTCAGCAACGGTTTGGTTGGCTTCCGTTTCAGGTCCGAAATTCCATCCATCTGCTGCGGCTACATCGCCTTCCAACAGTTTCTGTCCAAGAGCCAGATAACCGCTCAGTGATTCCAATACATGCTGCCACGGACGAGTCGAATTTGGGGAGCGGATTTCGAGTTTAGAGCCTGTCACAATTGAGCGCACAACATCTGGAATCAGTCGATCGTCAGACCAATCACCTCCACCAATCACGTTCCCCGCCCTAGCAGATGCTAATAGTGCCCTATTGGGAGTACTAAAAAATGATTTACGGTAACTAGCCACTACTAATTCTGCAGCTGCCTTTGAGGCGCTATAAGGATCGTTGCCACCAAGACGGTCATTTTCACGATATCCCCATGACCACTCCTGGTTTTCATAACACTTATCGGTGGTAACAACTACGATGGCCTTGATACAGTCCAAGTTTCGGCAAGCTTCAAGAACATTCACGGTACCCATGACATTGGTAGACCAGGTCTCTATGGGTTCGCGATACGAGCGTCGAACCAGCGGCTGCGCTGCAAGATGGAAAACCACTTCTGGGTTAGCTGCCTCAATCGCATTCAACACCGCGGATGCATCTCGAATATCTATGCGCTTGTCTACGATGTTCAGTTGCAGTAAATCCCAGTGATTTAGTGATGTTTCAGGGTCCAGCGAGAGGCCAGTGACTTCTGCACCAAGCGCTTTCAACCATAAGGCAAACCAACTCCCTTTGAAGCCGGTATGTCCGGTCAGAAGAACGCGTCGGCCATTGTATTGACCTCCGAACAAATTTAAAGCCATACTTTCCATGGTGGATTACTAAGCCACATATCTTCCAACTGATTTTTGTCCCGCATGGTATCCATCGCTTGCCAAAATCCAGAATGCCTGTAAGCCATCAGTTGTGAATCAACTGCCAATTTTTGTAATGGCTCAGCTTCCCAACTTGTCTGATCGCCCTCGATCAGGTCCAGTACTTTGGGTTCTAGAACAAAAAAGCCACCGTTAATCCATGCGCCGTCACCAGCCGGCTTTTCCTGGAAATTCAAAACTTTTTCACTTTCAATATTAAGCGCTCCGTAGCGACCAGGTGGTTGAATGGCTGTCACCGTTGCCAATTTTCCGTGCTTGCTATGAAATGCAATCTCCTCGCTTATATTAATATCGGATACACCATCCCCATAAGTCAGGCAAAAGGTTTCGTTCTCCACATACTCTTTAACTTTTTTCAGGCGGCCACCAGTCAGCGTAGCTTCACCAGTATCAACCAAGGTTACACGCCAAGGCTCAGCATACTTCTGATGCACTTCCATCTGGTTATTTGCCATGTCAAAAGTCACATCTGACATATGCAAAAAATAGTTAGCAAAATACTCCTTTACTACATAACCCTTATACCCCAAACATATAACAAAATCTCTTAGCCCATAATGGGAGTATATTTTCATGATGTGCCATAGAATTGGTTTACCTCCGATTTCAATCATTGGTTTTGGCCGCAAATGCGACTCTTCGCTAATTCTCGTTCCAAGTCCACCCGCAAGTATCACTACTTTCATATTTAATGTCTTAGCTTATGGAGTTTATAGGTATGCCGAATACAATTCAGGAGTTTGCTTTAAAGCATACTTTAACTCTTCACACAAATTGTTCCCCATAACTACTTTAGGATAATAACAGCCAAACAAAGAGTTACTGAATTGAAGTTGCAAAATCAAACGATCTCCAGCTCCCACATGTTTGCCTTTGTGTAATCCTCGCGTGTCCTCCGCAATAACGGTTCCACGAGGAGCAGCAAACTCAATGATTTTATTTGCATCGTACACAATTCCTACTTCCTCATCTGTCAACCGGGCATAACCCTTTTTTAGAAGATTCGGAGGAATACCATTCGTCTTATGCGATCCAGCGACAAATGAATGGGGGCCATTGGCGAATTCAACATCCGTTAAATAAATAAAGAACTTCAGCCATTTAGGCCGATCCATATCAAAATGAAAGTATTGAGCAGCCTCCATATCTGGGCTGTCTGAGAAGGCAGTATGCCACCATAGGCCCATTACATCCAACGCTGGCCGAGCACCTAAGTAGTCTTGTGCTACTGCGGCAAATGAAAAATCTGCCAGTAATTTTTGAATATCTTGATTGCTTAGTAAATCCTGAGTTTTAAATTCATATCGAACCGACTGAGGATTGCCACGGTGATAAATAGCATTTACCGGTTTCCCCGAACGATCTCCATCCATAGGTCGCATGTAACAAGTATTAGTAGTTGCATAAGCAAGCATCCGGTCACATAGCTCATCAGATAGTCGATTAGGAAATACGTAATAACCTTGATCTCGTAACGAGGCAATTGCTACATTAAGTTGTTTTTTATCCTCCATGTTGCCCAATACCCCTTTGGAATTGGGCAATATGATTGGGGGATTAAATACGCTGATGATTCTTGAAATTACATCATTTGAATGTCCATTTGTCAGACAAAAAAGTCTAATCATGCTTTGATAGGCAAACGCAGGGGTTTTTCGAAAAATCAAATAAACTGTAAAGCCAGTTACCAGTTTCAACCCATGTACCAATTTCCTGAACAACTCCATAAACTGACTCCTACCTTCTGATGGCTCTACAATGTCTTACACCAAGCAGCAATGTGCTGCTCATAAGCTGGTAGCAAAGCGATTTTTTTTAAACGTGCAACCAGATCCTGAGAATTTGAATCTGGTTCAGCACAATATCTACGGAAATTCACACATGAATTGACCAATAATTTTTCATCTTCATTAAAATTTAAATTGTGCATGTAGTAGAAAATGAGGCTTTGCTGACGCATTTCAGATATATCAATTCTGTGATCCCAGTAATGTCGCAACATCTCTGCATATTCTGATTTGCTCTTTGCTGTTTTGCAGAATTCAAAACTAATATGTGGGTGACGCGCACAACCTATCGTGGGAATTCCTAAATATGCCATCTCATGTGCAACCGTTCCATATACAGTGATCCCACAGGCCATCCCTGCTTCTGCAAGCTGCTTGTTTGTAATGCCTGATGAGATGAAGGATACGCCTGGATAAAGTCGCGTGACCTTGTTTAGAACACTTTCATTTAGACTAATCTGGTTAGGGTGAGGTTTAATAAAAAACCTGACGTTGGCACTGGTGAGTGTCTCAATGGTAAAGCAGAGCCACTCCCAGAAATCGGGAAAAACCATGTCATAGTAAACATTAGGACTGTCATAAAAATCATGGAGAAAAATAACAACAGAACCTTCCAAATCAGGTACAGCATGCTCAGATATAGTGTAGGCCGATTTTTTCATATACAAGGTCGCGCTGTCGACAAACCCATTGATTCTCGATGAAAGTGCTGCATCAGCCAAAGCTAAATTTTCCTTTTGCTTATCAAATTTAAAAAAATCATGTGCATATTTATCTACTTTTTTACTATGCAACCAATCGGTTAATGACAACTCTTTTGTAAATTCCTGATAACTGCCAAACGAAAAAACCTTAATCCCATATTGCAAGGCAACCCTTACGGGCACCCCATGCTGAGTGTAAGTACTGTAGGAAGTAAGATACAGACTTGGCTTAACTCGCCCAAAATACCAGTTGGCCCGACGCACGTCACACAGAGCCTGCCAAATCATAATCAAAAGATAAGCATCTTTTAAATCGACAGTAGGTGCTGGCTTAAAACGCAAAAAACTATCATTGACGAGATCTCCAACCGGCACACCCTTCACCACAAGATTGATCAAATCTTCCTTTGTATTCAAGCGCCTCCAAAAATTCCAGGCATGATACAAGTCGATTAAATCTGCGAATACGTGCATCGAAGAGTTGCGGTATGCCACTCGATTACAAAAAGATTTGTACAACCCAATCCATTTGCGATTCAACAGGCGATTTGAAATTAGTCGTAGCTTGGTGAATTTCCAAACAGAATCAAACTCCCCAACGTTTAAACTGCGCAATACAAACTGATCGACTCGAACGGATTGACGCTCGCGCATTGAAGATACAATTTGACCAAACAGTCCAAAGTAAAATGGATCTTCCACGCACTGAACCACCACCACAGCAATAGTTGGCTCTACTGCTTTCTGTATTCCTCGAAAATACTTTGCAAGCGAATCCTCCTGGGAGGTCAAGGATAAAATTGCATTGATAGCAACAGGTAACTTCAGCAGCTTCATTAAGAAACTGTTCATTGTTAACGAATCACCCTATCAACGACCACGACATAGGGGTGCCTATCTTGACATCGCTAACCAAGCGCTTCCCAAGAAGAATCGGCAAATATTTTGGTGGCAGACCATGCCCAGGACGAACCGCACGTAAATTCTCTTGAGTCAAAATATCGCCAGCCTTGGCGTCTTTCGCAATATATAAAGACCGCCTAAAGACTAGGGATTTCTTTTCCTTTTCAGTGGGGCCATAACTTATATTACCGAGTGCCTGCCAGGCACGCTCACTTTCAACAACCAACGCGGCCATTTCATCCGGCTCCATTGAAAAAGTACTATCCACACCTCCATCGGCTCGATTCAACGTGAAATGTTTTTCAATCACTGTTGCCCCTAGCGCTACGCTCGCTACAGAAACACCAATACCCATTGAATGATCTGACAACCCTATTTCACAACCAAACAATTCACGCATGTGAGGAATAGTTAGAATATTGGTATTCTCCGGCGTTGCTGGATAGGTGCTTGTGCATTTCAACAAGACGATATCTTTACAACCTGCTTCCCGCGCAGCACGAACTGTTTCATCCAGTTCAGCAATTGTCGCCATGCCAGTGGAGATAATCAATGGCTTGCCTGTCGCCGCCACTTTACGGATGAGTGGAATATGAGTGTTTTCAAATGAAGCGATTTTGTAGCAAGGGACATCTAACTCCTCAAGAAACTCCAAGGCTGAATCGTCGAAAGGCGAAGAGAATCCAATGATTCCACGCTCGCTACAGCGATCAAATATTGCCTTGTGCCATTCCCATGGCGTATAAGCATCCTCATACAGTTTGTAGAGAGATGTACCCTTCCACAAAGAGTTGGGGTCGGAGATGAAAAATTCACCTTCATTAATATCCAACGTTATTGTTTCAGCGGTATATGTCTGAATTTTCAGTGCGTGCGCTCCCGTCTTTGCGGCTGCGTCGACAATTTCCAGCGCTCTCTCTAATGATTGATTATGATTGCCAGACATCTCGGCAATAATAAATGGAGGCTTATCTACTCCAATCTTCTTACCAGCAATTTTGACAGTCATCTTTAGCGCTCACACAAGTTGCATTACAAAAATATCTCAGTCTACTCAACCATTAAACTTCCAAAATATAGTACCCACATTCATGATCATCGCGATCAAGCAAAAAACCACATCTCGTAAAGCATCTAATGCTTGCAATATTTGTTTTTTTTATTGTTGCCTTCAAAGCAATTTTATTTTCCTCAGTAAAAACTTCAATTGTTGCAGAAAGTAGTTGTGAAGCGAGATTTTTACCGCGCATTTCCGGATTCAAGTTAATTGAAACCTCCGCAATATTTCTTGTGGCATTTATATCAAACCGACACACACCAACTTTCTCACCATTCTCCAACTCGCCAACATATAGAAATCTGTTGACATCTTTGGCTAATTCACTATACCAACTGGAGTGCTCATCCCAAGCAATGTAATCAGAGACGATGGAAAATGTCCGCGTCAGCAAATCATTTCTCCATTTCCAAATATCTACAGATTCTTTTTGTGTCGCCAAATAGATGCGCATTTTAAATTGTTAAATAATTCAGAAAGGCTTGCGCTTTTCTATTTAGGGAATTGGGAATGCGGCGTGTTAAGTATTGCGAACCGATCTCTGCATTATTCCAATGATATACATTAGAAAATAATCCAAAGAGATAACGCGGATCAATAATAATCTCGCTTCTTGGTTCAGGAAGCTGATTGCCATAATCAATAATGCTTATAGCATTTTTTGCATTCCTATTAGCATTCACTACTGCATATTGATTAGATGGAAGATTAATGCAGAAAAAATAATCTTCTTCGCATTCAGAATTATTGATTGCGTTTTTTGCCGCCGAAAAAAACAATCTTTTTAAAGGCAATTGGTGAATTTCTTCTTTTGATATTAGCCTTTCATAGTCCATCTTCAATCCAGAAACATCCTTTATGCGATTTAGAACATCTTCTTGATTGTACCTTTCAGTACGCACTCTTGTCGGGACAAGGCTAACCGTATCTATTTCACCACCATTATCCGCAAGAATTACTGCATGTTTATCAAAACTCAAAACTTCTACAGGGTCAGCTACACCTCTGTACTGATTCAAGTGGCAAAGATTGCCTCCTAAAACATATTTTCCTGCAAACGGAATATTTACCTTTGCATCTATACATTTAATAAGCAATTTATATCTTTCAAAAAAAGAAAATTTCTTCTTTTCTGCCTCACTGATAAGTTCAGCATCATCAATATCAAAGTAAGTTTGCGGATAAGGGCCGGCTCCCGTGTACCCGCATAAAAGAATATCAACATCACCCGCCACATTCTTCAGGTGTTTTCGCATAACTTGATCGAAAATTATGTCATTTGCATTCAATACACAATGAAGTTTCTCTGCTGATTTATACTTAACGATAAGCGCTGAATCAATGTCAGAAATGCTACCGGTTATATGCGGGACGATGCAAACGGTAGTATTTCCAATCAAAAAATCCTCACCCAAAATAGTTGGGGTGATACCATCGGCGCGCATCTTTCGAGCCAAATGATTTGGCTGATGATCAGCAATAAATATTTTTTTAGTCCCAAAACGGTGAAAGTATTGTTTTAGAAAATGGCTATCGTAGTGATCGGGGTGGATATGTGACACATAAATCGCATCCACATCTCCGATGCTATTTATTGGATTTTTTATTTTTGGATATTGAAACCAAGATCCATCGTAAATCCCCTCTGTGAACCAAGGATCGCACAAAATTTTTGCATCTGCAGTAGATATCACAACACATGCAGAATATATGTACTTTACATTTATTCCTGCATCTACGTTCAATCCATCAAATGGATCAGTACGAATTTTTAAATTAGTATTGTTGATCATAATTGACAAATAAAACTACATATTTATTATCTTATACCTGTAAATCTATAAAATTTTGAGACTTATTTTCTGCAAGGAACTCTATCCTCACTCCAAAAAAACTTATGCGACTCTAGGATTTATAAGATTAAATCTGCTTTTTGCGTAAGACATATTCGATGGAGCGCACACAAAAATATTTTTATTTATAATTTTAAAAATATTAATAAAAAGTGCATCGGACTTAATATACGAAGTAAATATGCTATTTTTCATTTATTACTGCCGAAACCTTATTAACACCTAATCCATCGCATATGGACGCACTTTTAATTGAGAGTTTGCGTAAGACATTTAAATCTCTTGTGCTTGAAAACGCATTGCTCAACTTGCCCTTGATATCATCAAAATCCGTATTCAGCAAAATTACTGCATTTTCCTTTTGTAGATTTAGTGCAACCATTTTTTGATTCTCGGCCAAAATTAGCATGATGGTCGGCAACCCCAGACAGCATCGCTCCCAGGTGGTTGATCCTGCAGCACCAATTGCCAAATCGCTCTGGGCCATCAGTTGTGCCATATTATTTACTCCTACCACTACATCGGTTAACCATGGCATTTGCGATGCTTGCAACTTCACATCAACCAAATATGGCGCTAAAGCACCCATGACGACAATTATTTTGCAATTAGTCGGCAAAGAACAATCGTTCAATTCTCGAAGGATTTGACCAGTTACATTATTACTATCCATCCCTCCAAACGTAATTAGTAGTTGTCGAAGTTGTGGTATTTCTCTTCTTTTAAGACTGCTCATTCGTAACGCAGAAAACTCCGGACGAAGTAATGCATATTGGGATCCACAGAGAACCGTACAATCTTCATTCACCAAAGTTTGATACTCTTTTTCACCTCGCCCGTAAGTCTGATCAAGCAACACTTCACAATCATGTCTTCTATCCGCCAGATCATCAATTACCAAGATTCGTTCAGCATATCCGCGTATCGCAATTTCCCACTCAACGTCCAGTGAATAGTGATCAACAATCAAATAATCTACACGTCCTATCGACTTCATCGCTGCGATTGTTTGATAAGCATCGTCCTCCTGCGTCGTGCCAAGAAAATGAGCGTGTGCTAAACGTCCCGTTGATAACAAGTTTGATGAGGGTAGAGGAATTACAGTGTGGTTTGATGATTTAATCAAATTGATTAAGTTACCTAAGTGATGTCGGCAAATAAAAATAATCTCAGCACCGTTATCATGCAAAGCATTTGCCAACGTCAAACAGCGCATTACGTGTCCAATTCCGATCTGAATGGATGCATCGCAGCGAATAAC
>JACCDP010366750.1_pt1 | contig 11597 bp, 5 predicted proteins | sample 7445841 | NCBI WGS metagenome assembly JACCDP01 (sample SAMN15323441, study PRJNA562643) | freshwater metagenome | isolation source: river surface water | place: USA:Blue River Watershed | collected 2017-08-17
GTGTAATCACGTTAGGAATAATTAAGTCGGGATCTTTTACATTGATTACTAATGAATATGAATCCTCACAACCCTGCTGATCGACAACTGTTAAGGTTATGGTATAAGGGCCACTAATTCCAAAGCTAGTTGTTTGATCCCCGTTATTATTTAATGTGTAGGTTGTATCGCTATTAATATCCCAAGTCCAACTCACAATCGGACTAGCGATGAAGGTTGACTGGTCAGTAAAAACTACCGGGTCATTTTGATCTACAAGCATTGGATTCGCTGTAAAATTTGCATCCAATCCGTCGTCAAACACCGTAACCGAATCAAGAACGGTAGTAATCTCACACCCATCCGGGCTAATAAGTGTAACCGTGGCCTGATAGGACCCTGGGGTTTCGTAATTATAGACAAAATTAGTTTCGTTGTAAACAAAATTACCGTCACCCATATTCCAAATTAAACTGTCTACGTTTACAGGAGCTTGCACCAAAAAGGAGGCACCTTGCACGCAAAGATTTGGGTTTTGAACAAAACCTGGAACCCCTTGAGGACCACCTATTGTTACGTGATTGTCTACTGTTGTGTCATCAACACATCCGTATTGATCGGTAATTTGTAGTGTAAGATCAAACGCGCCATTAATTACAAAGGTATTACTTGGGTCTTCTAAAATCGAATTATTTCCATCACCAAAGCCCCAATTCCATGCGGTGATATTTCCATAAGCTTGAGAAGAATCTTGATAAGTACCGAATAACGGTGGACAGGCATACTCTCCATTGGCATTTAATACAGCCCCACTAAAACTATAGGTAGGAATCGCATGCGGTAGAGAAACAGTAACTAACTGGGTTAAGGTATCCTCACACCCATTGGAATCAATAGCTACTAGGGATAAATTAAAGGTACTACTCAATTGACTCACCGGGAGATTCGGTGAAACAACTGAAACAATGCCTGTATCCTGAGCAGTTCCATACGCCTGATTATTCACATACCATTCATAAGCCAAGGTTCCTACGCCCGTGGATGAATTTAATGTGAGGTTAGTGTCTGATGCACAAACTACCGATGGGAAAGTAAAATTAGCGGTTGGCTTTGTAATGGTAATTGGTACGGTAGCCGGAGTTGAAGAACAACCGAACACATCATAAACCACCATAGTAGCATAATACGTCCCGTTGCCATTGAACGTGTGATTTATGGGCTGATTCACAGCATTCGTGGTCACAGAACTATTGTCATCAGAGAAGGTGGTTACAAAATATGACAAGGGCATTCCGTTTCCAACAGCCATGGAACTGTTAGTGAAGGTAACCGGAAAGGGAGAACAACCCACCGCGTTTTGTACAGAAATAATTGGGAATGGAATGTTCAATACACGCACAGGGTGCATAATTTGTGCGGTACATCCAACACTATTTGTTACGGTAAGCGTAACGTTGTAAAGACCTTGCGTAGTATAAACATACGCAGGATTCGGTCCTGAAGTAAGTGTTTGCCCATTCCCCATGGCATAAGACCAGTTGGTTAATGGGTGGGCATTCCAAGAAGTACTGGCGTTAAAAAGAAGCAAACTATCATTTCTACAAACCGTATCATTCGACATGGTAAACTGAGCCGCAATTTGCGAAATATTTATTGTCTTTGTAATACTATCATGACACCCAGTGGTGTAATTATGAATTACTTGCTCAACCGTGTAAGATCCGTATGTTGCAAAGCTGTGAGCCGTATTTCCATTATTCACACCATCTAACACAGCGTTTCCGATGTTTGTGTTCGGAGTTCCGTCACCCCACTCCCAGGTCATACTCACATTGTCTGGCTGTTCGCCATGGATTGCATTATCGGTAAATGTAATATTCACGGGGAAATTCCCTGGATTACAAACCAATTGCTGAGATGGGTTAAATTGAGCAATAGGAGCCAACACATATACCGCAGAATCAATAGTAATTGAATCTTTACATCCTCGGAAATCCACAATTAATTGAACAGAGATATACCCGGTATCTTGCGTAAATTGATGCGTAGGATTTTCTTGCGTTGAAGTTCCATCACCAAAATCCCAGAAATATGTAACTTCATTTGGTTGATGCGGAACTGAAATCACCGTTCCATTTGTGAAATTTACGTTTTGTTTAACGCATGTCACCAAGGGACTCAACGTAAAATCAACTAAATCAATGTCGCCAACCGTAACGTAATCATTCATAAACATGGTGTCAATACACCCTGACTGTGACGTTACCACTAGGGTAACATCGTACAATCCTAAACTATATGTTTGATTCGGTGGGTTTTGTCCGTTGAACGTTTGCCCATTCCCGAAATTCCACTGCCAACTGACGATAGGATTTGTAGGATTAGGACTTGAGGAGGTATCCGTAAAATGTACTGTATGTGGTGTACAACCTCCCGGTTCATCTGCAAAAAAACCAGCCTCAATATTAACGATGTTGATGTAATTATTTTGAGTGGTACTGCCTGTACATCCTGCTGCCGTATTCACTGAAAGTGTTACATTATACTGTCCACTTGAATTATATACTTGCGGGGGTGGCGTGGTGCCAGTGTAAGTTTGACCATTGCCAAAATTCCACGTATAGTTTCCAGCAATACCGGTGGTGTTTGTGAATGTTACCGAAGATGGGGCGCAATTAGTCAGAGGGGTTGCCGTAAAAGAAGGAGTAATACTATTTTGTATCGTAATTTGTTGCGTAACATTATCCGTGCATCCTGAACCGGTATTTTGAGAAGTTAGTGATATCGTATAGGTACCTGCGGTATTGAAGGTAAAGGTGGGATTTTGCTGTGCGCTATTACCCTGACCGCCAAAATTCCAGCTCCAAGCGTTTGCACCGGCTGTAGAGTTATCTTGAAAAGATATTGCTGTTCCAACACAACCTGCTGCTGGAGCAGTAATTGCGGCTTGGAAATTACTCACAACAATGGAATCCGTATAACTGGCAACACAACCCGTAGTAGTATTTGTAACTGTTAACTGCACCCCAAAATTTCCTGCAGTATTATAAGTAACATTAGCAGGATTTTGACTGTTAGAATTTTGACCGTTTCCGAAATTCCATGCATAAGAAAAATTAGCGCCGCTTGAAGAGGTATTTGTGAATCCTACGGTTAAGGGGACTGTACATCCAATACCAGTTACATTAAACCCAACATTTGGTGCGGGCAAGACGGTAATGTAATTTGTTTTAATTTCTGAATCAACCGCCCCATTTGCATTTGTAACAACGAGCGTAATGGTAAACGTTCCTGCTGTTGTAAATACGTGAGAGGGGTTCTGTGTTGTCACGGTAATACCGTCACCAAAATTCCAGGAGTATTGATTAATCGCTGGACCACCATTGGACGTGGAGGTGGAGGTGAAGTTCACCGGAACACCGGCACAAACACTGAGTGGTGAAGCAGTAAAATTTGCCGTGGGCGCTTGCGCCATTGCGGTAAAAAAACTGCCAATAAATGCGATAAATAATATGTTGATTTTCATAGGCCCTTCAAGGACACCAAAAATACGTAAATAGTTGCTTAAAAGCACATTATTTTTTCATGAAGGGAAACCATGAAACGTGTTCATCTTTATTCACATTTCGACGCTCGCAAACCGACAAAAACTGATCTTCTAAAATGGCGGTAATTCCAAAATATTTGGCATTCGGATGAGCAAAATACCATCCAGAGACCGAAGAAGCGGGATGCATCGCTAAGGATTCAGTTAAAGAAACACCAATTCGCTCGGTCGCATTCAACAAATTGAAGATGCCAAGCTTTTCATAATGATCTGGACATGCAGGATATCCCGGCGCAGGTCTTATTCCTTTGTACTTTTCAGCAATTAATTCTTCATTTTTCAACGGTGTTTTATCGTAACCCCAATGCGTAATCCGAACGCTTTCATGTAACCACTCGGCCAATGCCTCGGCCAGCCGATCCGCAACCGCTTTAATCATAATGCTCGTGTAATCATCATGAGCTACTTCGAATTGTTTACAGACGTCTGTTACATCACCAGATGTAACTGCAAAGCAACCGATGTAATCGGCTATACCACTTTCCTTGGGCGCAATGTAATCCGACAAACACAGATTAAATTGCCCTGAAGTTTTTTCTATTTGTTGGCGCAGGCCAATGGAACGATGTATTACCTGATTCGTTGTTTCATCATAAATTTCAATGTCATCACCCACTGCATTCGCACTAAAAATCCCATAAACATAAGCAGGGTGAAACCATTCGTTTTTAATGCCATCTGATAAGCATGCTTTTGCGTCATCAAGAAGTTTTGTTGCCTCCACTCCAACCACTGAATCCGAAAGGATATCAGGATATTTGCCATGTAAATCCCAACTTCTGAAGAAGGGGGACCAATCGATATAAGGAATTAATGTTTCCACATCAATTTTTCCATCAAAAACTCCAAGCTGCGTTGGTTTCACAATAGTGTAATTAGAGAAATCGAGCGTCAACTTATTATTTCTAGCCATTTCGATAGGGACCATTCGTTTTGTTGCATTATGCAATTCATGGTGGGAACGAATGCGTTCATATTCCTCCAATACGGTATCGTGATAGGCCTTGGAATCGCCTCCCAACATTTTTTCGGCGACAGTAACAGCTCTTGAAGCATCGGGAACATAAATCACTGGACCCTCATAATTAGGCGTAATCTTCACCGCGGTATGTACTTTAGATGTAGTTGCCCCCCCAATGAGTAAAGGAATTTTTAAATTTCGTTGTTGCATTTCCGTGGCAACTTTCACCATTTCTTCAAGGGATGGCGTAATTAACCCACTTAATCCAATGATATCTACACCTTCTTCAATCGCCCGATTAACTATTTCATTACCAGGGACCATAACCCCCATATCTATAATTTCATAGTTATTACAAGCTAGAACCACCCCAACAATATTTTTACCAATGTCGTGTACATCTCCTTTTACGGTAGCCATTAAAATCTTCCCCGCTTTTTGAATTTCGCCATTCTTATCGGCTTCTATGTAAGGCTGAAGAAATGAAACCGCCTTTTTCATTACACGTGCCGATTTAACCACTTGGGGTAAGAACATTTTCCCCTCACCAAAGAGGTCACCAACAACATTCATACCCGCCATTAATGGACCTTCAATAATTTGTAGCGGCTTCGGATAAAGCGGTAAACACAGCGCCACATCCTCTTCAATAAACTTATCAATTCCTTTTACTAAGGCATGTTCGATGCGTTTTACTACGTCCCATGCTCTCCAAGCCTCATCAACTACTACTTCTTTTTTACCTTGCTTAACCGTTTCGGCGAAATTAAGTAAACGTTCTGTAGCGTCTTCACGGCGATTAAACAGCACATCTTCAATATGTTCTAACAATAAGGGGTCGATATCGGAATAAACGGCGAGCATCGTTGGATTAACAATCCCCATATTCATACCATGTTGTATCGCATGATAAAGAAAGGCTGCGTGCATTGCCTCACGTACCGCATTATTTCCACGGAATGAAAACGATACATTCGAAACGCCGCCACTAACATGGCAACCCGGTAAGTTTTGGGTAATCCATTCGGTAGCCCTAAAAAAATCAAGCGCGTTGAGTGCATGTTCTTCCATTCCCGTGGCTACAGGGAAAATGTTGGGATCAAAAATTATATCATTCGGATGAACATTGGCTTTATTGACCAATAACTCATACGATCTGGCACAAATCTCAATTCTTCGTTCGTAGGAATCTGCTTGTCCGTGTTCATCGAATGCCATGACCACCATGGCTGCTCCCATAGATTGGATAAACTTAGCTTGTTGAATAAATACCTCCTCCCCTTCTTTAAGCGATATGGAATTGACTACTCCTTTACCTTGAAGACACTTAAGGCCTGCTACAATAATTTCCCATTTCGAGCTATCAATCATGATAGGAATTCTAGCAATCTCAGGTTCAGAGGCAATGAGATTAAGGAAATTCACCATAGCATATTTACCGTCAATCATGGCTTCATCCATGTTCACATCTAAAATCTGTGCACCGCCCTCTACTTGTTCCCGAGCAACCGCCAATGCTTCTTCATAGCGATCCTCTTGAATCAACCGTAAAAATGCTTTTGAACCCGTAACATTAGTTCGTTCACCAACATTAACAAAATTACTTTGTTTAGTGGCGATTAAGGGCTCTAATCCTGAAAGCCTAAGAATTCGTTCCATCTGTTATTTTTCGTGGTGAATAGTGTGCAGCAAGTTCAGCTATTTTTGCAATGTGTTCAGGCGTCGTTCCACAGCAACCTCCGATGATGTTGACTAAGCCTTTTTTAAAGAATGATTCCACCTTTAAGCCCATTATCTCAGCCGTTTCGTCATATTGACCAAAAGCATTTGGAAGACCGGCATTCGGGTGAGCGCTTACTGCAAAGGGGCTTTTATCGCTCAACACCGCTAAATACGGTTCCATAAGCTCTGAACCGAGGGCACAATTCAATCCGATAGAAAGCAACTTCACATGCTGCAGTGAAATCAAAAATGCTTCTGGGGTTTGACCAGATAAGGTTCTACCACTGCGGTCTGTAATCGTACCGGATATCATTATTGGAAGTGCAATCTTTCGGTGCTCAAAAACCTCATTCGCTGCAAAAAGCGCAGCTTTCGCATTGAGTGTGTCAAACACCGTTTCAATCAAAAGCACATCTACTCCTCCATCCATGAGGGCTTCAATTTGCTCTTTGTATGCCGTTTTTAAATCATCGAAACTAACTGCGCGATATCCAGGATTATTCACATCCGGAGAAATAGAAGCCGTACGATTCGTTGGGCCAATGGATCCGGCTACAAATCGCGGTTTATCGGTAAATAAATCCGCCGCATTCCTTGCTAATTTAGCACCCTGGAAGTTAATGTCATATACCGCATCCTCTAACTGATAATCGGCTTGAGCGATGGTAGTTCCTGAAAAGGTATTGGTTTCAATGATATCGGCACCAGCAGCCAAATACTCCTTATGAATGTCAAAAATGATATCCGGTCGTGTAAGGTTTAGTAGATCATTATTTCCTTTCAATGAAGAAGCATGGGAGGCAAATCGATCACCTCTAAAATCAGCCTCCTCCAACGGATAACGTTGAATCATGGTTCCCATGGCACCATCCAACACCAAAATATGGTCTTGAAGTTGTTTTTCAATTGCTGTCATTGTTCATTTGGGAAGAAAGGCACAAGCCAAAACTTATCTTTTTCCACTATAGGAATAGGATTTGGCACCTTATCAGTTCAACAGGTTGCCAAGGTTTCACAGGGCCGGTCCCTCCACCTTTCTTCATAAGTTAAATTAGTAAAGAACTGTTGCAAAAATAGGGAGATAATAAAGATATCATATCAAGAATCAAGAGTTTTTTAGCTTAATTTCGATAAAAAAAAGCATGGAAACATTTATTAAAGGATTCGTTCACGCCATCGAAGGGATTTTTTGTAGCTGGGCCTTAGGTAGAAATTTTCGCATCCAATCGATTATAGGACTTGTTGCGTTGGGTCTTTGCATAACCTTAAACCTTCTGATTTGGGAATGGATTGTTGTGTTTATATTAATTGGTGGAGTGCTTTCCTTAGAAACCATCAATACTTCCATTGAAAAATTGTGTGATTTAATTTCTATGGATATAGACCCTAAAATAAAAACAATAAAAGACTTAAGCGCCGGAGCAGTACTCATATTCTCTGTTATCGCGTTGGTAATCGGCTGCCTGATTTTTATTCCAAAGATTATTTTACTTTTTAGTTGATTCGATACTTTGTCCCGGAAGTTCTCCCAATTTGCCCCTTTAATTCCAACCCTAAAAGTAATCCATGAAGTTGGGAAGTAGGCATACATGAATGAATGACTAATTCATCCATATACAGTGATTCATGTTGTTTTAGAATGGAAATTATTTGTTGTTCATCTGTCGATAAATTCACAGGCAAAGACAGCTCTTGTTGTCTAGATCGTGGCTTATCCCAACCCAACATGCTTAGAATATCTGATGAATTCGTGACAAGGTGAGCCTTTTGTTGTCGAATTAACGAATTACATCCGGCAGAATACTGCTGATGTACTGATCCAGGATAAGCAAAAACATCTCTGTTATAATCATTGGCTAGATCTGCGGTTATTAGGGCGCCGCCTTTTTCTCTACTTTCCACAACGATGGTCGCATCGGAAAGACCCGCAACAATTCGGTTCCTTACGGGGAAATTCTCTCGTACAGGCTTAGAGAACAGAGAATATTCAGAAAGTAAAGCCCCGCCATGTGCTAGAATTTCTTGTGCCAATTTAGTGTTTCGTTTAGGAAATACTTGATTCAATCCACTTCCCAATACCGCAACCGTTGGTATGTTGTTCTTTATAGAATAATCATGAGCAACGCTGTCAATACCCATCGCCAAGCCTGAAACAGTAATCACGCCGGCTTCCGATAGGCCCTGCATTAATTCCTTAATTAATTCAATTCCATACGTGGTGTGCATCCTTGATCCAACTATTGCTAAAGTTCTCCGTGAATTTAATAGGTCTTGCCCTCGGTAGTATAATACAATAGGGGCATCAATACATTGTTTTAATCTTCTCGGGTAGTTTGGGTCCAAAATAAAAATAGGCTCGATGCCATGGGTGCTACAAGCTTCTATTTCCTTAACTGCTAAATCCAGTGCGCGATTCCGCTCCATTGATGCTAATTGATTTGAAGAGATTCTTGTACATTGTTTTACATCGGAAATACTCAATGTAAAAAATTGCGCGGGATTCAGTTCAGATAGAATATTATTAATCCGTATTGGACCAAGACCTTTTAAAAAACTCATCGCCACTTTATAGACTAAGTCCTCACCCCTCATTTTTTTATATCTTCGTTAACTCTAATTTACTGAAAAATTAACTAGACATGTGGCGATTATTACTTTTTAACATCTGTCTTTTCTCTGTATTACAAGGCTTTAGCCAAACACTTACAGGAACCATTACCTCATCAGAAGATGGTAACCCGTTGAGCGAGGTGAAGGTGATTCATGAAGGTTCAAATCAAGCGGTAAAATCAGATGTTACAGGGAATTTTATACTGAATAACATACAAGTACCAGCCACAATAACCCTACGTGCGAATGGATTCATAACTCAAACACTTGAAATAACGACGTTCGATAGGCTTACTATCCAATTGGTGCCGAAGCAACGGGTAATGAATACGGTGGTCGTAAGTGCAGGCAGACGAGACCAACAATTAGAAGAAATTCCAATCTCCATTGAAATAATAAAACCTGCGTTGGTAGCAAATAAAGGACTCACAAACCTTGCCCAAGCAGTTGATCAAAGCCCAGGTGTTTATGTGATGGATGGTCAGGTGAGTATACGGGGTGGCGGTGGATATGCCTATGGGGCGGGAAGCAGGGTCTTATTGTTATGGAATGGAATTCCAATGCTTTCACCTGATATTGGTGACGCGAAATGGAATGCCGTTCCAATGGAACAAGCTTCTCAAATAGAAATATTAAAAGGTGCATCTTCTGTGCTTTATGGAAGTGGTGCATTAAATGGAATTATAGCCTTAAACGAACGTGAGCCCGGTCCAGACGGTGTTATTGAAGCGAAAATTCAAAGTGGAATTTATGACAATCCGAACCGTAAGTCGCTACAGTGGTGGGGTAAGGGAAAGGAACAAGCCTTCAATCCAACCTTTCATATGACTGATTTGTATTACGGAAAGTCAATTAAAAACATTGGGTACACAATCGGAGCTAACGTATTTTATAACGAGGCTTTTCGCCAAGGCGAACAAGAAAAACGCGCTCGAATTAACGGAAGCTTTTACTATCGTCCATTGAAAGAGAATAGCAAATTGAAAGCCGGAATAAGTTACAACTTACAGCTACAAGATGCGGGTGTTTTCGTGTTATGGAAAAATGATTCTATGTGTTATCAAGCCATGGACAATACGATTTCAAGGCAAAAGGCCGTGCGATTTAATGTGGATCCTTACCTTAAATTTATTGATAACAAAAACAACAAGCACCACTTTAGAACGCGATATTATTTGGTTACGACCGGTAATGATACCAAGGTATATGATGCATCATTTGCTCAGATGTATTATTTCGATTATCAATTTCAAAAGAAAATAAATAGCGCAACAAATGTGACACTTGGAGCCACTAACACGCTCAATAATATTAAAAGTTGGGTCTTTGGAGATCACATAAGTGAAAATGCTGCTGCATATAGTCAATTCGAAATAAAAGCAAAAAAGTGGGATTTTACAACCGGCTTAAGGTTAGAATTTTGCAAATTAGATACGCTACCCTTTGATTCTCAATTCAAAGTGGGGGCATTTGAATCTCCCATATATCCGATTTTACGCGCAGGGGTTCATTATGAGCCATTTAAAGGGACTCACTTTCGAGGATCTTTAGGTCAAGGGATTCGTTTTCCTTCCATTGCCGAGCGCTTTGTTTCTACCTCCGTAGGTGGCGTAGTGATTTTTAAAAACCCTTCGCTTCGACCGGAAACTGGATATGCCGCAGAACTTGGCGTGAAGCAAGTATTTAAAATTGGTGGATGGAAAGCGATGGCCGATGTTGCTGGATTTGCTAATTATTACTCGAATATGACAGAATTCACCTTTGGATTGTATAAACCAGATAGCATTACGGTATTACAAACAACAAATCCCGACACGATCAATTACTTTTACAATTGGGTAGGATTTCAGGCACAAAATGCAGAACAAGCCTTTATTGGAGGAGCTGAATTTTCATTTAACAGCATGGGGAAAATTGGTGAAGTAGATTTGACCACCTTATTGGGGTATACCTATATGTATCCCATTAGCCTTAATAAAGATTCCATATACAAACTCTCCTTTTCTGACCCAAATACGAACATGTTAAAATATCGATTTAATCACATGGCGAAAGCCGACATACAAGCGAGTTACAAAGCGATTAGCATAGGGATTTCTTCACGGTATAATAGCTATATGAAAAACATTGACCGAGTCTTTGAAGACGGGGTACTGGGAGAGGAATTACTGGTTGGGATGGCTAACTATCGATCTGTTTTCAATAAAGGGGTAGCTGTTTTTGATGCGCGCTTTGGGTATCAAATCAATGAAGCCTTTAAGGTTAATTTTATTGCTAATAATCTATTCAACAAGGAATACGTCAGTAGGCCTGGTGATGTTCAAGCACCAAGAAACTTCATTCTTCAAATGCAGCTGGCTTTGTAATTTTTTGTTTCTTTAAGCCCCAAAACCTTACTTATGCGTTTATTTTTATCGTTGCTCATATCGTTTTTATATGTTTCTCATTCCTTCGCACAACTTAATGGCGTAGTTACCGATCAATCTACAGGGAAACCTTTATATGGTGTTAAAATATATGCCTCAACCGGAGAAAAACAACTTTCTGATTTCGATGGAAAATTTAGTTTCAGCAATACGACACTACCGTTAAAATTGGTGTTTAATTTATTAGAATACCGAATTGACACCGTAGTTATAACCATCCTCGGCACCATAAATCATGCCATGCGTGTGAATGAAAAAACAGAGCAAACCGTGGTAGTATCCGCAAATAAAC
>JACCDP011030901.1_pt1 | contig 11597 bp, 8 predicted proteins | sample 7445841 | NCBI WGS metagenome assembly JACCDP01 (sample SAMN15323441, study PRJNA562643) | freshwater metagenome | isolation source: river surface water | place: USA:Blue River Watershed | collected 2017-08-17
GTGATTGCGGTGGCCGGCGACGACCATGTGGCCAAGAGCTCGACGGCTGCGCACCAGAGCGACCATATCTTCAAGGCCTGCGGCCTGCCGGTGTTCTTCCCGGCGAGCGTGCAGGACATCCTGGACCTGGGTGTGCACGCGTTGGCGATGAGCCGCTTTGCCGGCGTGTGGGCCGGCATGAAGACGATCCAGGAGATCGTCGAGTCGAGCGCCACCGCGATGATCGACCCGCAGCGCGTCGAGGTGGTGCTGCCCGAGTTTGCGATGCCGCCCGGCGGCGTGCACATCCGCTGGCCCGACACCGCGCTCGAGCAGGAGGCGCGACTGTTTGACTACAAGTGGTACGCGGCGCTGGCCTACATCCGCGCCAACCGGCTGAATCACAACGTCATCGAATCGCCCAACGACCGCTTTGGCCTGATTGCCAGCGGCAAGGCCTACAACGACACGCGCCAGGCGCTGCTGGACCTGGGCCTGGACGACGACACCTGCCGGCGCATCGGCATCCGGCTGCACAAGGTGGCGGTGGTGTGGCCGCTGGAGGCACAGACCACGCGCGAGTTCGCCACCGGCCTGCGCGAGATCCTGGTGGTGGAAGAAAAGCGCCAGGTCATCGAATACCAGCTGAAAGAAGAGCTCTACAACTGGCGCAACGACGTGCGGCCCAACGTGCTGGGCAAGTTCGACGAGGCCGAGGGCGACTACTCGGGCGGCGAGTGGTCGCAGCCCAACCCCAGCGGCAACACGCTGCTGCGCGCCAATGCCGACCTCACGCCCGCCATCATTGCGCGCGCGATTGCGCGGCGCCTGAAGCGTCTGGGCATCGATGCCGACACGCAGGCGCGGGTGGATGCGCAACTCGCGATCCTTGAGGCAAAAGAACGTTCGCTGCAGGTGCTGGAGGTCAAGGCCGACCGCATGCCCTGGTTCTGCAGCGGCTGCCCGCACAACACCAGCACCCGCGTGCCCGAGGGTTCGCGCGCGATGGCTGGCATCGGCTGCCACTTCATGGCGCTGTGGATGGACCGCGGCACCGCGGGATTCACGCAAATGGGCGGCGAGGGCGTGCCCTGGGTCGGTCAGCAGCCCTTCAGCAAGGAGCAGCATGTCTTTGCCAACATCGGTGACGGCACCTACTTCCACAGCGGCACGCTGGCGGTGCGCCAGAGCATCGCCGCGGGCGTGAACATCACCTACAAGATCCTCTACAACGACGCGGTGGCGATGACCGGCGGCCAGCCGGTGGGTGAGCGGCCCGAGGGCCACAGCGTGGTGCAGATCGCGCAAAGCATGCGCGCCGAGGGCGCGAAGCGCATTGTCATCGTGACCGACGAGCCCGAGAAGTACGACAGCGTGGGCCGCAACGGCGCGCCCGGCGGCGTGCTCGGCCTGCCCGAGGGCATCGCGATCGAGCACCGCGACGAGCTCGACCGCATCCAGCGCGAGCTGCGCGAGGTCAAGGGCACCACCGTCATCATCTACGACCAGACCTGCGCCACCGAGAAGCGTCGCCGCCGCAAGCGCGGCACCATGGTCGACCCGGCCAAGCGGGTGCTGATCAACGAACTGGTGTGCGAAGGCTGCGGCGACTGCGGCGTGCAGAGCAACTGCCTGAGCGTCGAGCCGCTGGAGACCGAGTTCGGCCGCAAGCGCACCATCAACCAGAGCACCTGCAACAAGGACACGAGCTGCCTCAAGGGCTTCTGCCCGAGCTTTATCACCGTCGAAGGCGGGCAGATGAAGAAGAAGGCCAAGGGCGCTGCGAAGGCGCCGTCGCCGTTCGAGCTGGGCACCTTGCCCGAGCCGGTGCTGCCGTCCATTCCCGCTTCGGGCGGCTGGGGCATCGTGGTGGCCGGCGTGGGCGGCACCGGCGTCATCACCATCGGCCAGCTGCTGGGCATGGCCGCGCACCTGGAAGGCAAGGGCATCGTCACGCAGGACTCGGCGGGCCTGGCGCAAAAGGGTGGCGCCACCTGGAGCCATGTGCTGATTGGCGAAGGGCAGGACGACATCCGCACCACGCGCGTGAGCATGGCTGCGGCCGACCTCATCATCGGCTGCGACCCGATCGTGAGCGCCGGCAAGGAAACGGTGCTGCGCATGCGCGAGGGCCGTACCCATGTGGCACTCAATTCGCACAGCACGCCGACGGCGGCCTTCGTGAAAGACCGCAACTGGCAGAACCCTGCCGAGGCCTGTGCGGCGGACATCGCGAAGACCGTCGGTGCGCAGGGCCTGAGCGCCTTCGATGCCGATGCGGTGTCGGTCAAGATGCTGGGCGACAGCATCTACACCAACCCGATGATGCTGGGCTACGCGTGGCAGAAGGGCTGGATTCCGCTGCAGCGCGCGTCGCTGCTGCGCGCGATCGAGCTCAACGAAGTGCAGGTCGACAACAACAAGGCCGCCTTCGAATGGGGGCGCCGCGCCGCGCACGATGCGGCCTCCGTGATGTCGCTGCTGGCGCCGGCGCAGGTGATCGAGTTCAAGCCGCGCGAGACGCTGGACAGCATCGTGCAGCGCCGTGTCGAGTTCCTCACCGGCTATCAGGACGCCGCATACGCCAAGGCGTATGAAGACTTCGTGCGCCGCGTGCAGCAGGCCGAAGCTGGCGCGGCTGCGGGCAAGACGGCGCTGAGCGAGGCGGTGGCGCGCAACCTGTTCAAGCTGATGGCCTACAAGGACGAGTACGAGGTGGCGCGCCTGCACACCGACGCCGCGTTCCTCAAGCGCATCACCGACCTGTTCGAAGGCGACTACAAGGTGTACTACCACCTGGCGCCGCCGCTGCTGGCCAAGCGCAACGCCAAGGGCGAACTGGTCAAGAGCAAGTACGGCCCGGTGATGCTGACGGCTTTCAAGCTGATGGCGAAGCTCAAGGGCCTGCGCGGCACCGCGCTGGACATCTTTGGCCGCACCGAAGAGCGCCGCACCGAGCGTGCGCTGATCGGGGAATACCGCGCCACGGTGGAAGAACTGCTGAAGTCACTGGGTGCGGCCAACCACGCGCAGGCGCTGGCGATTGCCAACCTGCCGGATGGCATCCGCGGCTTCGGCCATGTGAAAGAGCGCAACCTGAAGGCGGTGCGCCTGCAGTGGGATGCGCTGATGGCGGCGTGGCGCGATCCTTCGGCGCCTGTGGTGTCGAGCGCGGCGTCGAAGGCCGCCTGATCCAGCGGGTGCCAGCGCCCGGGCGGCGCGCCGCAAAACAGTCGGTGCCGTTCAGCCGCTGACGGCGCGCGCCGCCGCTGCGTCATCCAGCACGATGGGCTGGCCGTGCGGTGTGCGGTCGGCGGCGTCTTCCCAGGCGTGCTCCAGCGCGTGGATCTGCTCCGGGGTGCCCAGCCCGCGCTCGATGACGAGCTGCTCCAGCGCGTCGAGCCAGTGCCGGTAGTAGGTGCTGCCGTCGTCGGCATCGCCCGCAGCCTGCGCCGCGCGAATCTGCGCGGTGAGGGCTGCAGCCCACTCGGGCCAGGTGAACACGCCGCGCTGGTGCAGCAGCACCGTCATCGCAAAGGCCTGGGCCTGCCAGGGCTCGGCGAAGGGTGAGCCCTGTGCGTCATTGGCGGTGGACGGTGGCAGCGGCAGGCCGCCCGCGCAGGCAGCGCTGATCTGCGCCAGCGTCAGTCGCGCCGAGTCGCCCTCTGTCATGCGCGCCCTGCCCGCTCCAGGTAAGGCTCCCACGCGTCCACGCTCACGCTGACCGTCGGGTCGGCTTGCGGGCCCCACAACTCGCGCGCATCGAAGCGCACGCTGTAAAGCCAGTGGCCTTCGTCGGCTGCCGGCACGGTGGCATGGGTGTCGGGGTAGACATGCACCCCATGCACGATCTCGATGGTGCCCACATGCCCGCGCACATAGCGCGGCAGCCGGGTGTGGCCGGCGGGCTGCATGTTGCACAGGCGCACGCGGTCGCCCACCGCGAAGGCGGCGGGGCGGGTGACGGGCCGGTCGGCCGGCGTGCCGCGCGCCAGTGCCGCGTCCACCCGGTCGCGGGTGAGCGGGCGGATGTGGGCCGCAGGGGCGTTGAGCGCTTCACCGCGCGCCAGCTCATCCGCGCTGACCATCCCGCGCGCCAGCATCAGCCGCTCCAGTGCGCGAATCCAGATTTCGTAGTAGCTGCTGTTGAGGTACTCGCGCGGCGGCAGCGACTCGCGTGCCGAGCGGCTCTGGTCGATGTTCCACTGCCCGGTGGCGCCCACAGCCACGGTGAGCGCCATCGCGCGTGCTTCCCACGGCGCGTGAAACAGCGGCTCGTTCGCTTCAAGCTGCACCGGGCCGTAGTGCTGCATGCCGCCCATGTCATGCAGGCCGTTCATCGGGCTGCCTCCGCGTACGGGCCGTTCATCGGACGGCCTCCAGCACCCCGGTGCCAATCATGGAATCGCGGGTGACGATTTCCGCCAGCCGCTCCGCGCTCCAGCCCTCGGTGCCGGCCGGGCGCATTGGCAGCACCAGGTAGCGCACCTCGGCGGTGGAGTCCCACACCTTGATCTGCGTGTCGGCCGGCAGCGTCACGCCAAAGTCGGCCAGCACGCCGCGCGGGTCGAGCACCGCACGCGAGCGGTAGGGCGCGCTCTTGTACCAGACCGGCGGCAGGCCGAGCACCGGCCACGGGTAGCAGCTGCACAGGGTGCACACCACCATGTGGTGCAGCCCGGGGGTGTTCTCCAGCACCACCATGTGCTCGCCCTGGCGGCCGCTGTAGCCCATCGAGGCGATGGCGGCGGTGGCGTCCTTGAGCAGCCAGGTGCGGAATTCGGCATCGGTCCAGGCGCGGGCCACCACCCGGGCGCCGTTGTGCGGCCCCACCTCGCGTTCGTAGGTCTCGACGATGCGGTCCAGCGCGGCCGGCTCGACATAGCCTTTGCGGGTCAGCAGGCTTTCAAGGGCGCGCACCCGCAGGTCCATGTCCCCGAGGTGGCTGTGGTCGTGGTCGTGGGCGGCCGTCATCCTGACTCCAAGGAGGGGTTCGCTGCGTAAGGAGCCCAGTGTAGGCCCCCGCGCATACAATTTCAGGCTCTTCGCGCAACGCCCCGGGCCGCAGGGTCCGGCACGGCGCTGCGCGGCTGTGTTCAGACCTACATCGATGGGGATACCCGTGTTGTTCATTACCTCTGCCCATGCCCAGACCGCACCGGCGCCCGCGCCGACCGCCAGCTTCAGCGATTCCCTGATGGGCATGCTGCCGCTGCTGCTGATGTTCGTCGTGCTCTGGTTCGTGATGATCCGTCCGCAGATGAAGCGCCAGAAGGAGCACAAGGCCATGATCGAGGCCCTGGCCAAGGGCGACGAAGTGGCCACCGCCGGCGGCCTGCTGGGCAAGGTCAGCAAGCTTGGCGATACCCACATCGGCGTGGAACTCGCCGAGGGCGTGGAAGTGCAGATGCAGCGCAGTGCGGTGGTGCAGGTGCTGCCCAAGGGCACCATCAAGTAAGGCCAGCCGACCGTGAACCGCTACCCGTTGTGGAAGTACGCCATCCTTGTGGTGGCGGTGCTGATCGGCTTTCTGTACACCCTGCCCAACTTCTTCGGCGAGGCGCCTGCGGTGCAGGTCTCGCCGGGCAAGGCCATGGTCAAGGTCGACCTGGCGGTGCAGGGCCGGGTGGAAGAGGCGCTCAAGGCCGCAGGCGTTGCCCACCAGGGCCTGACGCTGGACGGCACCTCGGTGAAGGTGCGGCTGGACTCCACCGACACCCAGCTCAAGGCCAAGGACGCGATCCAGAAGGCGCTGATCCCCGATCCGGGCGACCCGGGCTATGTGGTGGCGCTGAACCTGCTGTCGCGCTCGCCCGAGTGGCTGCGCGCGATCCACGCCGCGCCGATGTACCTGGGACTGGACCTGCGCGGCGGCGTGCACTTCATGCTGCAGGTGGACATGCAGGCGGCGCTGACCAAGCGCGCCGAGGGCCTGACCAGCGACCTGCGCTTTGCGCTGCGCGAAAAGAACATCCGCCACGGCGGCATCACCCGCAACGGGCAGACGGTGGAGATCCGCTTTCGCGAGCAGCCGGTGCTCGAGCAGGCGCGCCGCCTGATGGCCGAGCAGTTCCCCGACCTGCAGGCCAACGAGTCGCAGGACGGCACCGACTGGAAGATCACGGCCACCATCAAGCCCGAAGCCGCGCGCAAGGTGCAGGAGCAGGCGCTCAAGCAGAACATCGTGACGCTGCACAACCGCATCAACGAGCTCGGCGTGGCCGAGCCGGTGATCCAGCAGCAGGGGCTGGACCGCATCGTGGTGCAGCTGCCCGGCGTGCAGGACACCGCCAAGGCCAAGGACATCCTGGGCCGCACCGCCACGCTGGAGATGCGCCTGGTGGACGACAGCGCCGAGGCGATGGCCGCGGCCACCGGCTCGGGCCCGGTGCCGTTTGGCACCGAGCGCTACTTCGAGCGCACGGGCCAGGCGGTGATCGTCAAGAAGCAGGTCATCCTGACCGGCGAGAGCCTGACCGATGCGCAGCCCGGCTTTGATTCGCAGACGCAGCAGCCCAAGGTGGACCTGACGGTGGACGCCAAGGGCGGCCGCATCATGAAGGAGACCAGCCGCGAGAACATCAAGAAGCGCATGGCCATCCTGCTGTTCGAGAAGGGCAAGGGCGAGGTGCTGACCGCGCCTGTCATCCAGAGCGAACTGGGCAACCGCTTCCAGATCTCGGGCTCGATGAGCACGGTCGAGGCGAACGACCTGGCGCTGCTGCTGCGCGCCGGCTCGCTGGCCGCGCCGATGGAGATCATCGAGGAGCGCACCATCGGCCCGAGCCTGGGTGCGGAGAACATCGCCAAGGGCTTCAACAGCGTGATCTGGGGCTTTGTGGTGATCGTCGCCTTCATGGGCATCTACTACATGCTGTTCGGCCTGATCTCGGGCATCGCGCTGGCGGTCAACCTGCTGCTGCTGGTGGCGGTGCTGTCGATGCTGCAGGCCACGCTGACCCTGCCCGGCATGGCCGCGATGGCACTGGCGCTTGGCATGGCGATCGACTCCAACGTGCTGATCAACGAACGCGTGCGCGAGGAGTTGCGCAGCGGCGCGGCGCCGCAGGCGGCCATCCACGCCGGCTACGACCGCGCCTGGGCCACCATCCTCGACTCCAACATCACCACGCTGATTGCCGGCGTGGCGCTGCTGGCCTTCGGCTCGGGGCCGGTGCGCGGCTTTGCGGTGGTGCACTGCATCGGCATCCTGACCAGCATGTTCTCGGCGGTGTTTTTCTCGCGCGGGCTGGTCAATTTCTGGTACGGTCGTCAGAAGAAACTCAAAAGCGTGTCGATCGGCACGGTGTGGCGGCCCGACGGCGCTGCCGCGCGCGTGGACTGAGCACAGGGGGAGAGGGCATGGAATTCTTCAAGATCCGGCGCGACATTCCGTTCATGCGGCATGCGCTGGTGTTCAACATCATCAGCTTCGTCACGTTCGCGCTGGCGGTGTTCTTCCTGTTCAGCCGCGGCCTGCACCTGTCGGTGGAATTCACCGGCGGCACGCTGATGGAGGTGAGCTACAGCCAGCCCGCCAACATCGAGAAGGTGCGCGCCACCGTCGGCAAGCTCGGCTTCACCGAGGTGCAGGTGCAGAACTTCGGCACCGCGCGCGACGTGATGATCCGCCTGCCGGCGCAAAAGGGCGTGAGCTCGGCGCAGCAAAGCGAGAAGGTCATGGCCGCGCTGAAGGCCGACGACCCTGGCGTGACGCTGCGGCGCACCGAGTTTGTCGGCCCTCAGGTGGGCGAGGAACTCGCCGCCGACGGCCTGAAGGCGCTGGGCATGGTGGTGGTGGGCATCATGATCTACCTCGCCTTCCGCTTCGAATGGAAGTTCGCGGTGGCGGCCATCATTGCCAACCTGCACGACGTGATCATCATCCTCGGCTTCTTCGCCTTCTTCCAGTGGGAGTTCTCGCTGGCGGTACTGGCCGCGGTGCTGGCGGTGCTGGGCTATTCGGTCAACGAGTCGGTGGTGATCTTCGACCGCATGCGCGAGAACTTCCGCCGCTACCGCAAGATGAACACGGTGGAGATCATCGACAACGCGATCACCTCGACCATCAGCCGCACCATCATCACCCACGGCTCGACGCAGATCATGGTGCTGTCGATGCTGCTGTTCGGTGGCCCCACGCTGTTCTACTTTGCGCTGGCGCTGACCATCGGCATCTGCTTTGGCATCTATTCGTCGGTGTTCGTGGCCGCGGCCATCGCGATGTGGCTGGGCATCAAGCGCGAAGACCTGGTCAAGGGGCCGGTGCGCAAGGAAGGCGACCCCAACGATCCGAATGCGGGGGCCGTCGTCTGAGTCGCTGCCATGGCCAAGGCTGCACCCGCATCGCCCGCACCGCAGCCCGCGGTGGCCAAGCGCGTGCGCGAATTCTTCGTGCAGGAGTGCAGCGCGCTCCTGCCACCGCTGACTGAGGCGATCGAGAAGCGGCTGGTCGAACTGACCGACGCCGCCATGACCACCACCGACATGCAGGTCCGGCGTGACCTGCTGATGGCGTTCGGCAAGGCCGGCCCGGCGTGGTCCAAGGCAGTGGCCGCAGCCTGGAAGCGATCGCTGGTACCGCCCACCGCCACCGCGCAGATCCGCCTGGACGCGATGGACCTGTCGCTGCTCGACGATTCGGTGGTCGAGAAAAAGATCGTCAGCTCGCGCCTGGCGCAGGCGGTGCTGGAGCGCGTGTCGTGGGACCTCGGCGAACTGCGCCGGCGCATGGAGGCGGTCGAGAGCACCAGCGAGCAGTCTGAATGGGATGTGATGCGGCCCGAGGTGGTGACGCGCCACATGGTCGAGCAGTGGATGCATGCGGGCCTGACGCTGGACAACTGGGCGATGCTTGGTGACGTGATCCAGCAGCAGACGCTGGCGCACCTGACCGAGGTCTACAAGTCGGTGAACGCGCTGCTGGCCGACATGGGCGTGCTGCCCGATCTGGAAGGCGGCGGCGGCCGAGTGCGTCGTGCCGCCGACGCGGGCCGCGCGAGTACGCCGGGTGCGCCGGTGGCGCCGTCGCAGCCCGCATCATTGGCCGGTGGCGATGTGGGCGGTGCGGGCGGCGGCGCGGCAGGCCAGGCAGGCGGACACACCGGCGGATATGCAGGTGCATATGCAGGTGCATATGCAGGCAGCCCGCAAGCCAGTGGCGGTGGCATGAGTGGTGGCGGTGCAGCGGCGTCTGCCGGCTACCCCGGCGGTGCAGCCGGTGCGCAAGACACGCCGCTGGGTCGCGCGCGCAACGCGGCGGTGGCGGTGGTCGGCCAGTTGCGCCGGGTGCTGACCGACCGCGTGCCGGGCTACGACCCGTCGCGCCCGGTGGTGGTCGCGCCGCAGGTCAGCCAGCTGATGACCGAGCGCATGCCCACGCGGGCGGCAGGCATCGGCGAAGTGGACATCGACGTCGGCTCGGTCGATGACGCCACGCGGGTGGTGCGCGAGCGCACCCGCGAGCTCAAGGACCAGGCCGGCAGCGAGGCCGAGAAGGCCACCATCGAGATCGTGGCGCTGATGTTCCAGAGCATCCTGGCCGAGGAGCGCATCTCGCCGGCGGTGCGGGTGTGGTTTGCGCGGCTGCAGATGCCGGTGCTGCGCGTGGCGATGGCCGAGCCCGAATTTTTCGGCACGCTGCAGCATCCGGCGCGCCAGCTGATCGACCGCATGGGCGCCTGCGTGCTCGGCTTCGAGGGCGGCGGCGTGACCGCCACCGCACTGGAGGGCGAGATCCGCCGCATGGTGCAGATGATCGAGCAGTACCCTGAGACCGGCCGGCGCGTGTTCCGGCTCGCGTTTGACGAGTTCCAGCGCTTCCTGGCGAAGTTCCTGACCGAGCGTGACGAAACGCGGCGCGCGGTCAGCGTGGCGCAGCAGGTCGAGCAGAAGGAAACGCTGTCGGTGCAGTACACCATCGAGATGCGCAACCTGCTCAAGGACATTCCGGTGCATGACCAGGTGCGCGACTTCCTGTTCAAGATCTGGACCGACGTGATGGCGGTGGCCGCCGTCAAGCAGGGCGCGCAGCACCCCGATACCCTCACGCTCAAGGCCGCGGCGGCCGACCTGGTGTGGGCGGCCAGCGCCAAGCCCAACCGCGAAGACCGCGCCCGCGTGATCCGCGACCTGCCTGAGCTGCTGCAGCGGCTGCGCCAGGGCATGAGCCTGCTGGGCCTGTCGCCCGACGCGCAGGACGAGCGCCTGAAAACGCTGGGGGCGATCCTGGCGCAGGCCTTCCGCTCGCAGACCAAGTCGATCGCGCAGGCCGACATCGACGCGCTGGGCAAGCGGCTGGCCAACCTCGAAGACTTCGTCACCGACGACATGGCCGGCGACCTGGCACTGGACGCGCACAGCCTCGAGATGATGCTGGGCATGGACGCATCGGCCATCGAACTGGTGCCCGATGGCGATGTGCAGCCGTCGGCGGCGATGCTGGGCTGGGCGCGCGAGCTCGAGCTCGGCCACTGGTTTCGCCTGGACCACAACGGCCAGGTGCGCCAGGTGCAGTACGCCTGGAGCAGCGCACGCAAGCAGCTGCACCTGTTCGCTGCAGCCGACGGCCACAGCGTGCTGATCCAGCACCGGCGCCTGGCGGCCTATCTGCAGGCGGGCCTGATCGTGCCGGCCGAGCAGGAGTCGCTGACCACGCGTGCCACGCGCGATGCGCTGGCCAAGCTCGAGGCCAACCCCGAGCGGCTGCTCGCCTGAAGCTTCGTTCCTGGATGGGGGAGCGCGCGGCCCGCAGCCGCGTCAGCGGTGCATCAGTGCGGCACGCGGTCGTGCGTGTCGTCGCACAGTTCGTCGAGCACCAGCGCGTCGGGCTCTTCGCCAAAGCTCCAGTACACCATCATCACGATGATCTTGAGCTCGTCGATGGCCACCGGGTCGCCGGGCGCAGCCATCGCGCGGTCGATCACGATCTCGCGCATCGGTGCGGGCAGCACGCCTGCGCTGTCAAGAAAGCTGATGAAGCTCAGCGCCTGGGCGCCCAGGTGCTGCTGCTCGGCGCTGGTGTACACGCGCAGGCTCAGCGATGAAGGGGCCAGGGGCAGCAGGCTGGCATCGTGCTGTGCGTCCTGCGCGCTGCGGGCCGCGAAGTTCAGCCCGTTGAGCCAGACCAGCGCTTCGCGGATCTGGTCGCTGTCAAAGCCCGCCGAGCTGAGCTTGCGCTCCAGGTGCTCGAGTTCGGGGCATGCATCGCCGCGCCAGTAGTTTTCATACACGTAGACGAGCACTTCGAACATGAGCTCATTCTGGCACAGGCCTGTGGCCGCCGTCTTGCGCGGGCCTCTGCCGCGCAGCCGCGCACCCATCCCGCGTTTCTGGCTTGCACCTCACGCTTGCATCGGTCGCAGGTCACAGCCGCTGAAAGCGGCCGCCGGGCATGCGCGCAACCAGCCCGTCGAGCTCCAGCGCCATCAGCTGTGCCTGCAGTGCTGCGGCATCCAGTCCGCTGCGCTCGACCAAAGCATCCAGCCCCACCGGCTCATGGCCCAAGGCCTGCAGCAGCGGGGCGAGGCTGTCTGTGCCGTGGCTAGAGCCCGGCCGCGAACGGGGGCCCACAGCGGCGCCAGCGGCCTCGCTCGCGGCAAGCCACGGTGCCGCCGCAA
>JACCDP010575100.1_pt1 | contig 11595 bp, 4 predicted proteins | sample 7445841 | NCBI WGS metagenome assembly JACCDP01 (sample SAMN15323441, study PRJNA562643) | freshwater metagenome | isolation source: river surface water | place: USA:Blue River Watershed | collected 2017-08-17
GACATAAAGCGATTATCGGTCAAATGGATCAAACCATAATTCAAGCCACTAGCGCCCGACATGCTCATGCATCGTACCCGGACTGTATTAAAGGCCAAAATCACCCCGTCCTTGGAATCAGGGTTGGTCGTCGACGTATCTGAATACCCTTCAACCAGAATAGGGGAACCCAAACCAAAAGTGGACGTTGGATTAAACGAAACATTGATGGCATTGTTGTAAATCCTGGTAGGCTGTGATAAACTGTCGTTGGCATTGGTTAGGCGAATTTGAGGATTAAAAATCTCCCCATTGAAGCGATTGGTATGGATCTCGGCCGAGGAGACGTCCATCAACCAAAGAGCCGCATTCCCGTTGGGCCTTTGATTGCTAAAAACATTGCCTGCCACCAACATTCCGCTTTGATCCGAAGTGTTCAACGCATCAAGATATCCTTCGAAATTGTTATTGATAACCTGATTGAGGCTCATGGGCTGACCCAAGGAATTCCAAAAAATGGAAGTATAAAATCCACGAAATGTACTGTTTGAAATGACCGCATTGGACGAATTGGACAATAACAAACCAAAATTATCTCTTGTAACAAAAGCCTGAACCACCGAATCCTGGAAAACACATTGATTGACCTGCAAGAAATCGGTTCCGACCCCTTCAATATGGGCCGTATTAAAAGATCCCGTTGCGGAGCCATTTAGCAGGTAGCGACGCAGCGTCAAATTTTGAAAGGCGACGTGAGGGGTTTGGTTTAGCTTGAAGATGCTTCGCTGCGTGCCCTGTACACTGGTATCCCCTACCAGCACCACATCGGCCGCATTACCTGTAGCCGAAGTGATGGTCAACGAGGACGAAGCCGACAATCCAGGAAAAGCCCCCAAGCTGTAGGAACCCAGGTGAACGCCACTTTGGAGTTGCAGGGTGACGGGACCTGTGATACCCCCGCATTGCATGGCCTGAAAGGCGGCCGTCAAAGAAGGAAACGCAGCTCCTGCACCGGGACCCACAGCGTAAGTGCCTCCTGGCAATGCATAACACAAATTAACAGCGAATGTATCGTTTCCTGCATTGATGTCTGGACCAGGCAACGGATTGTTGACCCAAGCCTTGACTAGAGCGGGCTGGGTCAAGGGCAAAGTAAGGTTGGTATTGAAGGTATGCGTGGTCGATTGACCTGTGGGCAAAGACCCGGTCCAAGATTCAACAACCGGCGTTCCATTGTTGATCGAAAAACCAACATTGGCACTGGTAATGGTATTGGCGGCGTAATTGGAGATACGCATCACCACCTGCCCACTGGTTCCGCCCAAAACGGGAGATGCAGGGCTCAGCAAACCGGTAGCCGCTGCGTCGGTCCCGGTCAATGGCAAAAAATTCAACTGCATATTGGGCCGCTGTGTACTCTCAAAAAAACCAAAAGACCCACCCGGTGACGCGGTGCAGGTGCCCAACGAGTCCCTCCGGAAATACAAGGTCCCGTTGTAGCCCACATCGGTTTGTTGAAAGACCGCATTTCCATTGTTGACCCAAGAGTTGTTATTAAAACAAGTTTCGATGATCAAGTTGGTCGTGCCGTTCCAAAAGAAAGGCTGGGCAAAAACATGGGTATTCCAACCCACTACGTCGGTATAGGTAGGGACGCTGTAAACCTGCGTAATACCGGAGACAAAACCGGCATTGGTGCTCAGCACCGAATCCGATGTCGTTCCAATCGAAATAGTGAAATTTTGCAATGGAATTCCCGATGGAGTCACCACCATAAAACCAACCGAGGTCAACCCCCCACCGGATACACCCAGTGCATTGAGCTCGGATGCCCTTATAATCATTTGGTGACGTGCGCCCCAATAAAAATTTCCGTAGGGAGCTGGATAGGACGTGGGGGTGTTCTGCAAGGTTCCACTACCCACGGTCACCGAAATCTGAGACCAGCCAAGTTGGGGAAAGATGGATCCAAAAACCAAGAGGGTCAGAAACCAAAAATTGCGGGGCATAAAGGAGCTTTTTAACATAAAAGAATCATTGAATAACGCAAAATAAAACCAATAAACACCCCAAAAATCCCTGATTGGCGATTAAATCTCAAAATAGCTTGCCGAGTCGCCCAAGCAACCCTTGCCAAGGCCGGATTTAGGCTTCTCTAACGATCAAAAGCCAAAGGCTGAGCACCACCACTTTCGACCCATCGACCGTCGTAAAACGCCAAATGGCCGTTGAGCAGGACCCCATGAACACTGTGCGAGAATGTAACGCCTGTTACCGGAGACCAACCGCAACGGTATTCCAAGTCCTCCGCTCGTACCAAGGTGGGTGCTTTCCTTAGCAACACCAAGTCAGCGGCATACCCCTCCCTCACAAAGCCCCTTTGATGAACCCCAAAGCGCAGGGCCGGGGCATGGCACATGGCCTGAACCACCCGTTCGGGCGAAAAATGGCCCTCCATGGCCAGATCCCACATCATCAACAAGCTATGTTGTAACAACGGACCTCCGCTAGGAGCCTCCGCGTAGTGTCTGTTTTTTTCGTCAACAGTATGAGGCGCGTGATCCGTAGCGACCACGTCAATCCAACCCTCGCGAACCGCCTCCAGCAAAGCCTTTCGGTCCTCCGCGCTTTTGATGGCGGGATTCCATTTGATCCGATTCCCCAATCGTTCGTAATCGTTTTCGTCAAACCACAAATGATGAACGCAGGCCTCGGTGGTAATGGGACGAAACCCGGAAGGACCCACCGTTGTACGACCTTTATATTCCACAATATCAGCCACTTCCGCCTTGGTGGTCAAGTGCAGAATATGAATATCCGCCGTACAGGCCTCCGCCAATTCCCGGGCCAATCGGCTGGAAACATAACAACCTTCGTGATTTCGAATACGAGGGTGGTCGGCAGCTGTCCATGTATCACGGGGCTTGATGGCCTCGTAGGCCTTGGCGGCTTGGGCAATCACTTGGTCGTTCTCGCAATGCAAGGAAATCGGAACGCCGGGATGATGGGAATGCATTTTGCAATAAACCTCTCGAAGAATTTCGGGGTGGTCCACCAACAATTCTCCGGTCGAGGATCCCATAAAAATTTTGACTCCCGGTACCCTACGGTAATCGGCTTCCAAGAGGTTGCTCAGGTTGTGACCATTGGCCCCCATGTAGAAGCTGTAATTCGCCGCCGAATCCCGTGCTGCGGTAGCCATCTTCCAATCCCATGCCGCGCGATCGCAAGTCGAGGGGCTGGTATTGGGCATCTCCATGTACGATGTAACACCGCCGCGCAGCGCGGCCCGGCTTTCGGTGCCTATGCAGCCCTTGTGGGTCAGGCCCGGCTCCCGGAAATGAACCTGGTCATCCACCAAGCCCGGTAATAGGTAGGCCCCCGCCCCTTCCAGGGTTCGATCCGCCACTTTGCGGCGAATCACCGGATCAACGGACCAAATCAGTCCGTCTCGAACCTCTACATTGACTTGGCGGATTTCTCCTTCATTGACCAACTGAACATCCCGGATTGCCAAAGTAGCCATGGTGTTAATTTTGGATTTAAAGATAGAGAGATGAAATCAGAACCCAATCGCGTGATGGCGGACCAAGGCTCGCATGGACCTCTCCGAATGGGCGCCTTGGGCCGCCTGCTGGCCTGGTTCCTCGTAGCGTTGTGCGTCGCTGGACCTGCCCTGCCCGGGGTTTCCGCAGCCAACACCCCATGGCCTTTGGAACCGGCCCTGTACCAGCAATGGCTGCAGGCCCGCGATGCGAGGGGCTCCGGCCATTTGGTGGCCGAAGGTCATCAGCGCATGCGGCTACTTTTGCGGGACCGGGTTCGGGTCGATTCGCTGGAGAACCTCTTTGATCGCGAAGGAACCGACGCCCAAAATCGTCTTCTGCAAACGGTGGGACTCCTGCGTCAATACAACAGCCGGATTGAACCTCTGTGGCTGGAAAGACTCACCGCCTTGGGTGCTGCCTTGGGACCAGGCTCCTTGAAATCGGTCCAGTGGTATTGGATTAGCTCGCTGGGGGTCTTGGAAGCAAGCCCCACCTATTTTTTGGCCCTTCTGGAGACCTACGGTGACCAAATCGAGTGGATCGAAGCCGATGCCGACCCAGGCTTTGGACCGGATCCGGTAACATCGGGGCTTGGCGAAGGTCGACCCGAGAGCCTTGGCGGTACCGAGCCCGGCCTGAGAGCCACCCAAGCCCCCTTGATGTGGGCCCGGGGTTACCGAGGCCGGGGGCGACTGGGGATGAACATCGATACCGGGGTTTGGGGGACCCATCCGGCCTTGAGCAGTCGTTGGAAGGGTCTGCAGGTTCCTGCATCCCAAGCCTGGTTGGGAGCCGGCAATACGCCCACAGATTGCGGAGGAAATACCCCCCATGGAACCCATGTGATGGGCACCATGGTCGGCATGGATGCCCAAACCCAGGACACGGTGGGCATGGCGGTCCGGGCTCAATGGATTGCGGCCGGGGCCCTCTGCGCTGGCGGTTCGACCACCGCCGCCTTTCAATGGGCCTTGGACCCGGACGGGAATCCGTTGACCACTTCCGATGTACCCGATGTGATTAACAACAGCTGGGGGGGCTCCACCCAGGACAGTTCCCAATGCAACAGCCCTACCTATCTACCGATGTTCAATGCCCTCTCTGCGGCCGGACTTGCGGTGGTTTTTTCGGCAGGCAATAGCGGCTCGGGGCTCTCCACCATCACCGCGCCCAAGACTATTAACCTAAACGAAGTCAATGTGTTCTGCACCGGGAATGTGAGCGTTGGCTCCAACGGAAGCCTCAGCATTGCATCCTCCTCCAGCCGAGGACCTTCGATTTGTTCCAGTCCAGACTCCTCCCTTTTAATCAAACCCGAACTGGTCGCCCCGGGGACCTCGGTCCGTTCCACGGGCAACAACGGGGGTTACCTGAACTTAACCGGTACCTCCATGGCTTCGCCCCATGTTTCCGGGGCCGTTCTACTCCTCAAAGAAGCTTTTCCAAATCTCCCCGGCAGCACCATCCTGCGCGGTTTGTACCAATCCGGCTTGGACCTAGGTCCCGCCGGCGAAGACAATACCTTCGGAAACGGATTTCTACAGGTGGATTCGGCTTTTCGTTACCTGACCCGTTTTCACACCCCGACCCCCCCCTACCGAGGCGCCTATAATTTGAGCCTGCAAGGACCGATTCAATCCGGCGGATTGCTTTGTGCCGATTCGGTGCGCTTGCGTTATCGGGTGAGCAATCTGGGGGATTCAATGATCGCAGCTTATCGCGTGCGTTGCCAAATAGGGTCGGGCACTCCTTTTTGGGTTGCCCTCAATCAAAATCTGGGCTCCAACCAGTCCGATACCGTGGACCTGGGTCTGCGGCCATTGCCTACAGGAGGTGTACCTGGTGCAACCCTGGTTCAGGTCCAAGTCTGGCCGGATTTGGTCTTTGACGAAGACAGCACCGATAACACGTTGCAGCACAGCCTCAACCAACGGGCCCGCTGGTCCTTACCCCTGCAGCAAACCTTTGAGACCGGCAATCTGGCCTCTTTGGGTTACCAGGTACTGAACCCCGACAACGGTTTGACGTGGAATTTCTCCACCACGTCGGGACTGGCCACCGGCTTTCGATCGGTCACCATGAATGGGCATGCCTACACCGCCCTTGGCCAGCGTGATTACCTCGAGACAGGTCGCTTTCCCATTCCGGACAGCGGCCTGGCTCTTCTGCGCTTTCGGAGAGCCTATGCTCACAATCCCCGCTACCGACCTCAACCCGCCACCGCCTACGATTCCCTGGTGGTTTGGGCATCCACCGACTGCGGCTTGACCTACCGCCGTCTCTGGACCGCAGGTGGACCCGGGCTGGGCACCACGACCCCCGATTCTCTCGCCTTTGTCCCCTTGCAAAGCCAACAATGGCGAAGGGATTCCATCGACCTCTCGATTCTCCGTCCCGCCCAGACGGCTTATTTGCGCTTTGAATTTTTTAACCAAAACGGAAACAATCTCTATTTGGATGATCTCCAAATTTTGGTGGATTCCATGCCCCCGGTCGTTTCGTGGGATTTATCCATGAGTGGGTGCAACCCGGTCCTGGTTCAAGTTCAGGCCGATGCCGCCCTAGCCGACAGCCTTCGCTGGATCCTACCCCAAGGCCAAACCTCCACCAACACCCTCATAACCCTCAACCCTGGACCCGGAACCCATACCGTCACCCTGTTGGGCTACAACCGTTACGGGGTCGATTCCCTCACCCGGAGCTTTACGGTTCCCTTCGGGCCCGTTGCTGGTTTTTCACTGAGCAGGGATACCATCCTTCGGGGTTCTCTCCTGGGCCTGCTCAACCAAAGCCAATACGGTTCCTACTATGTCTGGGATTTTGGGGATGGAACTCCGTTGATGACCGGATTTGCGCCCCAAAAGCGTTACAACCAAAACGGGAATTACACAGTAAGCCTTTGGGTTACCGGAGCCAACCTCTGCGTGGACTCACTCATCGATCACCGCACTGTCGTGGTCATCTCACCGAGCGGGATACGGGAATACCGTATGCAGGCACCTGGTCTCTTTCCCAATCCAGGTAACGGGTTCCTCCACCTCCAAACGGGTGATTTTGAATACCCCATGGGACTGCAAGCACGCCTGACCGACGAAACGGGAAGGAACATCGATGGTCATTCATGGGGACCGGAGGAATGCACTGACCCCAAAGGCCTTCGCTGGGAACTACAACCTCAAATTCCCGAAGGCATGTATTTCCTTCAATTCAGTGACGGACGCGGAGGCAGCGCAACCTTGCGCTACATCCTACGAAAACCATAGCCTGAATAGGCTTACGCTTGGGCAGTTGGCCCGCCGAAAGTCATCGGCAAGGAACCACCGCCTAGGGTTTCACCTAAATCAATTTCGCCGTGGACTTGTTCAAACTTGTCCAAGTTATCCGCCAAAGCATGCAGCAGACGCTTAGCATGCTGAGGAGTCAGGACAATCCGTGATTTGACTTTCGCCTTAGGTAAACCGGGCATCATCCGCACAAAATCAACCACAAATTCTGCGTTGGAGTGCGTGATGATGGCCAGGTTACTGTAGATTCCTTCGGCCATTTGCTCGTCTAATTCAATGTTAATTTGATTATCGGGAGCTGGATTATTCTGACTCATGGCAGGACAGGCAAGAAGGTGAAAGATTCAAAAACGATCGAAAACGAAGGGACTGATGAGCGTTGTTATTGGTTTTGGATTAAGCAGGATTGGACTCCGAAATCAACGATTCCTCGGTTTCAAATTCCTCCTTGGAAGCCATCAGGCGCTGGTACTCTTCCAAAGAACCAACCACCATTTTCTCATAGGCCCGCACCCCGGTTCCCGCAGGAATCAAGTGACCCACAATAACATTTTCCTTGAGGCCCAACAATTCGTCAACTTTACCAGCAATCGCCGCTTCGTTCAAAACCTTGGTGGTTTCCTGGAACGATGCCGCCGACACAAAAGACTTGGTACCCAACGATGCCCGCGTTATCCCTTGAAGCAAAGGCTGCGAAGTGGCTGGCAAAGCGCGAACAAATTCTACTTGTTTGAGATCCTTGCGTTTTAGCGCCGAATTCTCATCCCGAACTTTTCGCATGGGCACAATATCCCCTTGACGCAGGTTGTTGGAATCACCGGCATTCAATATCAGTTGCTTGTCGAAAATTTCATCATTGAGGCGCATGAAATCCTGCTTGTTAACCACTTCCTGCTCTAGGAATGAGGTATTGCCCGGATCAACAATCACAACCTTCTGCATCATCTGACGAACGATGACTTCAAAGTGTTTGTCGTTGATTTTCACGCCTTGGAGACGATAGACTTCCTGAATATTATCAACTAAGTATTCCTGTACAGCACCAGGTCCTTTGATCCCGAGAATTGCGGCCGGTGTAATGGCCCCATCCGAAAGCGGATCACCTGCTTTGATAAAGTCGTTGTCCTGTACGAGAATGTGCTTGCTGAGCGGAACCAAATACTTCTTGATTTGACCATCCTTGGACTCAACTTGAATCTCACGGTTACCCCGCTTGATTCCACCAAAGGTGACCACCCCATCAATTTCGGAAACCACCGCAGGATTGGACGGGTTACGAGCCTCAAAAAGCTCGGTAACGCGGGGAAGACCCCCGGTGATATCCCGTGTTTTGGTGGTCGATCGTGGGATTTTGGCCAAAATGGTTCCTGGCAAAATAACATCCCCTTCATTCACCTGAAGGTGGGCTCCAACCGGAAGGTTGTAGGTGCGTTGATTGTTTTTCTTGGAGTCCAATATCTTCACCGCAGGGTTTTTGGTCTTGTCCTTGGTGTCAATAATAACTTTCTCCTTGTGACCTGTTTGTTCGTCGGATTCCTCGCGATACGTAATACCGTCAACAATGTGTTCGAAGTCCGCTTTGCCCTTAAATTCAGAAATAATCAAGGCATTGTAGGGGTCCCATATACAAATAAGATCGCCTTTCTTGATTTTGTCACCAGCCTTCACCGAAAGCGTCGCACCATAAGGCAATACATTGGTCATCAAAGGCAAACGGGTCTTGAGATCCATGATCTTGATTTCACCTGAACGGGAAACTACCGTTTCAACCGGTAGATTTTTGTCAGAGGTTGCATTGGTGACCGTTCGGACTTCGTCAAACTCGACCAGACCGTCAAACTTGGCGACCAATTGTGATTCCGTAGCAATGTTACCGGCAACACCACCCACGTGGAATGTACGCAGGGTCAACTGTGTTCCGGGTTCACCGATGGACTGAGCCGCTATAACACCCACAGCTTCACCGATTTGGACGGTACGATTGGTGGCTAGATTTCGTCCATAACACTTCACGCAAACGCCACTAACAGAAGCACACGTCAAGACCGAACGAATTTCAACAGCCTCCACGGGAGATGCCTCAATCATGGAAGCCACGGCTTCGGTGATTTCTTCGCCCGCAGCCAACAAAACTTTGTTATCTAACGGATTCACAACATCGGAAGCCGCAACACGGCCTACAATACGCTCCTTCAGCGGCTCAACCACTTCCTCGTTATCCTTGAGTGCGGTGACTTCAATGCCACGCAAGGTGCCACAGTCCTCTTCGTTAATGATGACATCTTGAGCCACATCGTGAAGACGACGCGTCAGGTAACCGGCATCCGCCGTTTTGAGGGCGGTATCCGCCAGACCCTTACGGGCACCGTGGGTAGAGATGAAGTACTCGAGTACGTTAAGTCCTTCTTTGAAGTTGGACAAAATCGGGTTTTCAATGATCTCACCGGCACCGCCACTTTTTTGGGGCTTGGCCATCAGACCACGCATTCCGCCTAGCTGACGGATCTGTTCCTTGGAACCACGAGCTCCAGAATCCAACATCATATAAACCGAATTGAATCCTTGTTTGTCAGAGGCAATCTCCTTCATCAAGGTGTCGGTGATCTTGGAATTGGTACGGGTCCAAATATCAATAACCTGATTGTAACGTTCGTTGTTGGTGATGAAACCCATGTTGTAGTTACCGGTCACCTCTTCGACTTCGCGCTGAGCAGCTTCAATCAAGGTGACTTTGTTCTCCGGAACCATCACGTCGTCCAGATTAAAGGAAAGACCCCCTTTGAAGGCCATTTTGAAGCCCAACTCCTTGATTTGATCCAAGAAATCAGCCGTGGTAGGAATATCGGTTTGACGAACAATGACGCCAATCAAGTCCCGCAGGGATTTTTTGGTCATCAGCTCGTTGATAAAACCAACGGCTTGGGGAATCGAACGGTTAAATAGGATCCGGCCCATCGTGGTATCGACCAACTTGGTGTCCAATCCACCGGCCTCGTTCCGAACCTGGGTACGTACCTTGACCCATGCATGCAGAGCGACCATGCCTTCGTTGTAAGCAATGTTGGCTTCTTCTTCGGAATAGAAAATCCGACCTTCGCCCTTGATAGGATGCTCCGGCGTGGACTTCCGACCTTTGGTGATATAGTAAAGACCCAAGACCATGTCCTGCGAAGGAACCGTGATAGGTGATCCGTTGGCTGGATTCAAAATATTGTGCGATGCAAGCATCAACAATTGGGCCTCCAGAATTGCCGCATTGCCCAGCGGAACGTGCACGGCCATTTGGTCACCGTCAAAGTCCGCGTTAAAGGCCGTACAGACCAAGGGGTGGAGTTGAATCGCCTTGCCTTCAATCAATTTGGGCTGGAAAGCTTGAATACCCAAGCGGTGCAGGGTTGGGGCACGGTTCAAAAGAACCGGATGACCTTTGAGCACATTTTCCAAAATATCCCAGACCACCGGCTCCTTGCGATCGACTAATTTCTTGGCGGACTTAACCGTCTTGACAATACCTCTCTCGATGAGTTTGCGAATTACAAATGGCTTGAACAATTCGGCCGCCATGTCTTTGGGAAGACCGCATTCATGCAATTTCATTTCAGGACCGACCACAATGACCGAACGACCCGAATAGTCAACCCGTTTTCCTAACAAATTCTGACGGAAACGACCTTGCTTTCCTTTAAGCATATCACTCAAAGACTTGAGGGCGCGGTTCCCATCGGCCTTCACCGCATTCACTTTGCGGCTGTTGTCGAAAAGAGAATCCACGGCTTCTTGAAGCATCCGCTTCTCGTTACGCAGAATCACATCGGGCGCTTTGATTTCCATTAAACGCTTGAGGCGATTGTTCCGAATGATCACCCGGCGGTACAAATCGTTCAAATCCGATGTCGCAAAACGTCCCCCTTCCAAGGGTACCAGCGGACGAAGCTCGGGCGGAATCACAGGAACCATGCGCACAACCATCCACTCGGGGCGGTTGATACGGTTCTCAGCGTTCGATGATTTGAAGGCTTCAACGATTTTGAGGCGCTTCAAGGCATCGGTTTTGCGTTGCTGCGATGTTTCGGTCGCGGCCTGGTAACGCAATTGCGAAGAAAGTTCGTCCAAGTTGATGCGCTCCAACAAATCACTGATCGCCTCTGCGCCCATTTTGGCGATGAATTTCTGCGGATCCCGATCGTCGAGGTGCTGGTTGTCCCTGGGCAAAGAATCCAAGTGATCCAGATACTCTTCCTCGGTCAAGAAATCCATTTTTTGGAGTTGACCTTCTTTGATACCAGCCTGAATAACAACGTACCGCTCGTAATAAATGATCATGTCCAGCTTTTTGCTGGGCAAACCGAGCAGGTAACCGATTTTGTTGGGCAACGAACGGAAATACCAAATATGGGCAACGGGTACCACCAATTTGATGTGCCCGATACGATCGCGACGCACTTTCTTTTCGGTGACTTCTACCCCGCAACGGTCACATACAATGCCTTTGTAGCGAATGCGCTTGTACTTACCGCAGTGGCACTCGTAGTCCTTTACCGGACCAAAAATGCGCTCACAGAACAAGCCACCCATTTCCGGCTTGTAGGTCCGGTAATTAATGGTTTCGGGTTTGATGATCTCCCCTTGGCTACGCTCCAAGATGGCTTCCGGCGATGAAAGCCCGATGCGGATTTTGGTAAAATTGCTCTTGACCTTCCAATCTTTTCTAAACGACATGGGCGTTGATTAATCGAGTTGAACATCCAAACACAAACCGCGAAGCTCGTGCAACAATACATTAA
>JACCDP011551908.1_pt1 | contig 11592 bp, 7 predicted proteins | sample 7445841 | NCBI WGS metagenome assembly JACCDP01 (sample SAMN15323441, study PRJNA562643) | freshwater metagenome | isolation source: river surface water | place: USA:Blue River Watershed | collected 2017-08-17
GAACTCTGGAGCGACATCAGTGACACGATCTTCAAGGCCAACTTCACCTCGGCCAACTGCAGCACCAAGGACAGTTGCGCATAGTGACTTTGAGACGCTCATGAGAAGGTGGCGTGATGCAGGATCTTTCGCGGCAGCTTGATGGGCACCAACTACACCTCGAGGGTTCCACTCGTAACGCACGACGCCATCACGTACGACGCACAGCCCATCACACGCCGTTCGGCGGAGATGCTCAGACAGCGACTCACCTTGGTCTTTTCCGTCCGACGGGACTACTACCCCATCAAGATTGACAAGACTTTCGGGAAGTCGATGAACCCGACCAGACGAATTCTGTATGGACTTTGTTGGAGCGATTTCTCGGACGCGCCAGAACGCTTCGCGGTTCTGTGGGGCTTCAAGCCACGTTGCGAGCGAGGGGCTGGTGATGAATCACACCCTAGATCGTCTGATGCGTGAGACCACTTTGAGAACTTGGCCAGATATGCAAAATGGGTGGCTGGACCAATGGCCCAGCCACCCATTCGAAGAGCTACTAGAGAGCAGCCAAGTCGACGGTCGGCGGAACGATCACCTTGTCGATGACGTGAATGACACCGTTGCTCGCCTCAACATCAGCGAGGATGACCATCGCGTCATTGACCTGAACGCCGTCGGTCGTTCCGAGTGTGATCGAGGAGCCCTCGACGCTCGGCACATCACCTGCGACGACATCCATCGAACCAACCTTGCCTGCCACTACGTGGTAGGTCAGGATGGCGGTAAGGGTGTCGACATTCTCTGGGAGCAGCAATTTGTCGAGCAAGCCCGCCGGGAGTGCAGCAAATGCTTCGTCGTTCGGCGCGAACACGGTGAACGGCCCTTCGCCCTGCAGGGTCTCAACAAGACCAGCTGCTGTGAGCGCTGCAACCAACGTGCTGAATCCGTCCGTTGTGCTTGCAACGGCGACAATGTCGCTCTCCATCGGGGCTTCCATCGGCGCCGTCGTGTCGACAACGGTCGACTCATCGGTACCGCATGCAACGAGCGAAAGACAGGCCACAACGGCGAGTCCAAATACCTTCTTCATTTTGTTCTCCTAGTGATTGGGGGGATGGTGGTTGAACCACCGCAAGGAGTTTCTTCCATCCACCATCACGGAGTGATGTCGAGAGCAAGGAAATCTCAAATTTGTGATCGAAATCACCGTGGGGATGCTGGGTATTTCCATACTCTGCTCTTGACAGGAAGTTGTCTCACTATCCCATGTGTGTTACGTCACAACTCGCGGTCAATGATTCATCGGCGACGCACTTCGACGGGAATCGCCGTCTGCACGACCATCCCCGTCAGTTCATCCACGTCGTCTGCCGAGGTGAGCATCGACACGTTCGCCTCGCGCCAGCCATGCGTGAGCGAGATGCTGTCTGGATGAACATCTGAGCTGAACTTCGCTCGTATCTGAAGCGACCCCGACGACGCAGACACGACGACGTCGTCACCGTCGGCGATCCCCCGCACGGTCGCAGCTTCAGGGTGGATGATCGCAATGACGCCGTCTGCATCATCGTGCTTCATCGGCGGATGTTGTGAGTTGAGATGACGAAGTTGGCGCCGACTCGTCACCAGGAGTCCGCTCGGCGGAACGAGATCTCGCCATTGATTGAGTTGACCGACGAACTCTCGAGGAGCAAGCCGCCAACGACCATTCGGCAACACGGTGTTGAGAACCCAACCGAACGTCGGCGCTCCTGACACGTATCTCTGTTCGACGATCTCGTCGAACGGCACCGCGGAACGTTGGGAAAGGAATCGCAGGAGGTCTTCGTCGGTCGAGGATGTCGTGAGCGAGGAGGGAAGTATCGACGAACCCATCTCCTCGGCGACCCGAGCCGCGATCCACCACATGCTCTGAGACTCCCCAACCGGGGAGACAATTGCCGGTGTGAACTGTGTTGAAAAGTCGAGGTTGAACTGGTCGTAATAATAAGGAGTGTCGGCGCGCTCGAGCTGGCCCCTCGTCGGAAGTACATGCGTCGCACAGTCCGTCATTTCGTTGTCAATCACGTCGAGGACGATGAGTGCTTCGAGCTTCTCAAACGCGCGTTGGGTTCGCTGTGCATCTGGGAATGCGCTCAGCGGATTACCACCGAACACCACGAGCACGCGAAGGTTCCCCGCCTCGATCTCACTAACCATCGCCGAACACGGATACTCATCCCCCCACACAGTGAGCTCAGGCCGGCTCCGTGGCCCCGGACGTGCAGTGGGCAGGGCAACGTTCTGCTTCACATCACGCTGCACCTGACGGAGGAGTCCGGGATGGAACCACATCCCCCCTGGGGCGTCGTATGAACCCGTCACTATGTGCAACACCCACACCAACCACTCAGTGAGATTGGCTGCAGCCGTCATCGTGCTCCCGGTCCCGGTCTGCACCGACACTCGACCGTGTCGGCGAACAGCAGCCACCAATTCACCGAGATCATCGACGGAACAGCCCGTGACGCTGCTCGTCTGCTCCGCGGTCCACTCGCCGAGCAATTCCCTAAGCAGGCGCACGTCGTCTGCATGTGCGTGCTGCGACAAATATGTTTCATCACTACCGCTGTCGTCGAGAAGCTCCCGGATGAGGAATGCCAGAATCGCAAAGTCAGTGCCAGGTCGCGGTTGCAGTGATCGCGTAGCGAGCCGACTCGACTCCGTCACACGCGTGTCAATCACCCACAGTTCTCGTGGTGCCGTGGCGAATTCACGTAATCGCACTACCGGGTCGGGAAGTCCATTCAGATGTCCGTGAGAGACAACGGGATTACAACCGATGAACATCGTGAACGTGCATCGTTGGTCGTCGACCACTGGCACGAGGCTCTGGTGACCAGACATGAGGAGTGACACCAGCGGCTTACACGGGTTGTCGATACTGATCGCCGAATACTTCGAGCGTGACCCGAGTGACTTCGCGAGTTGCTCGGCTGCCCACTTCCCCGCCCCATCAAGCGACGCAGCCGTGCCGCTGTACACACCGATCGAGTCGGGTCCATGAGTCGCGATGCTTCGCCTCATGATCGACGCAATCTCTGCACTTGCCTCCGACCACGACTGTTTCGTCCATTCGGACCCGTGCCGACGACGTGGCTCGAGAATTCGATGCGGATGGTGATGCCAACGGCCGAGTGAACGGCCCTTCGCACACGTGTATCCGCGCGATCCAGGATGCTCGGGGTCGCCCTTGACGGAGACAACGGTCTCGCCGTCAGTCATCACCTTGATGCCGCACAAGGCAATGCAAAACCGACAGAAGCTTCGAGCCTCGAGAGTCATCTGTGTCGATCGCCTTGGCTTCTTGGACTCGTGCTACTTGCTGCGAACCAACGTCACGGCGTTCGGAACGGTGCGCCAGCTGCCTCTTCATACAGTTTGACGACCGACATCTCACCTGACTTGGGGCCGTACTTCTGCAATGCCCGCTGGTGAAGCTCCTCGACGAGCCGCGACACCGCGATATCAACACCAGTCCGCTCACCGAGTTCGAGTCCCAGCTGGATGTCCTTGCATACAAGGTCAAGAGTGAAACCATCGTCGTAGTTCCCCATCTCGAACACGCTGTTGATGTCGTATTGCAGGAAGTTCGACTGCGTCGGTGAGGCACACAGCGCTCGCTGGAGAAGTCGCAGATCAATCCCGAGCTTCGAACTCAACGCGAGAACTTCCGCGGTGCCGGTCGCGTAGATGAACCACAACAAGTTGAGCAATACCTTGATTCCGTATCCTGCGCCATTTGGACCGGCGTAGTAGATCTGGTCCGGTAATCCGCCGAGCGAACGAAACAGCGGCAAGTACTTGTCATACAACTCTTTGCTTCCGCCCACGAAGATCTGAAGGGCGGCCGACGTCCGTGATTCACCGATTGGCGCCTTGGCGAGGAACGACACCGGGGCTTCCATCACCGCCACACCTTGTGGATCGGCGACCGCCTTGATTTCGTTTGCGATCACCACCGATGACGTACTCATGTCAATAAACGTGCATCCAGACTTCATCCGTGCAAGTGCCCCACCCGAGCCGATCATGATCTCTCGAACTTGCGCGGGACCGGGCAAGACCGTGATGAAAACGTCGACTTGGGACGCAACCTCTGCAGCACTGTCGGCCCACACCGCTCCCCGTTGCACGAGGTCATCTGCCTCGGCCCTCTGCAGACTGTTGACCACCATCCAATAACCGGACGCCAAGAGACTGAGAGCCATTGGCTTCCCAAGGTTTCCAAGACCAATGAGGCCAACGACCGGCTTTGTGTCACTTTCCGTTGCTTCCATGGCTCACGAACCTACTTCATCACACGCGCGATGAAAGAGCCCCGAGCAAAACTGGGAAAATGTCGCGAGACTCTTCTCGCAAATGAATGCTGGAATTAGAAACTGTGACAGATCTACTTAGATTCTCGAACAGGCCCTAAAACTTCATGCATGACCTCGTCGAATAGCAAAATTGAAGAAGTCTTTTATCCCTCTCGAGATTAGTTCGGTGCCGAGAAACATTGACCAGACTTTGCGGCGGATCTTCGGGGGGATGAACTGAAGTGAGTGTCCCCCACCAAATCCAACGCATTCTCGAAGTCGCGCGCGGAGTACACGTCATCAGCGTGATCAAACTGAGGCGATCAGTATTCTGCTCAACTGAAAAGGGTTTAGGGATGGGATCAAGCACCCAGGTCGAAGCAGGTGTAACAACTTGTTGACGGGAGAGTTTGTAAACGAACCATGACTTCCATGTCCGCACGACAATCTCGTCACCAACGGCAAGATTTTCAAAGAAGTAGAACGGAGCTCGGGACACAGTTCGATGTCCAATCACGGAGAAATTGCCCCTCTCGCCTGGACGCGCAGATTCAGGAAACCATCCGATACCCAAATCAAGAATGTCTGCTGACACCCCGCTAAAGACGGGGAACCCCCAAACTTTGGCGCTCAGACGAGGAATGAATACCTGAGCGACTTCAATTGGGTCTGCACCGTCAGTTACAAGTTGCTCTTTCGCGAGCGCCCGATGTGGGAATGCAAGCACCAATGACACTGCGACTAAGACATACGACCAATTCATCGGCCTGCATCGTTGACGCACTTCTGTCGAGTGGCACACTACTTTGCGAAGTCGATTCATCGAGCAACTGGAAGTGAATTGACTCGGACGACTCCAAAATCAAGCGTCATGTCTCTCGTTCCAGACAACAGAACCTCAGAAACAGCTCGATTGGATGACGAGTTTCGGCCCCGGTCGCGACGATCTCGTGTCGTTGGGATGAATCCCTTCGGATACGAAATGTTTACAACGTACTGCCCTGGCGGAAGTCCCCTGAATAGATAGAACCCGTTCTTGTCTGTAAACAGAGGTCCAACGAGTCGGCCAAAAACGTCGACAACCGGCAACTTCCTTGCAGTCGAAATTTCCAATTTGACTCCAGGAACACCTACGTCGTCTCTCCCTTGCAAACCATCGCCATTCCTGTCACGCCAAACGAAGTTGCCCACCGAAACTGAAGCAATGGGTATAAATCCGGCATCAATCGTAGGATTCGCCCACACAGCTTTTGTCTTAGGATCAATGTCAACAGAGGTTTCGCTAGAGCGCGACGTCCCAATGACAAACACGGGTGTCTTGCCTGTTTGGGTATCTGGGTTTGAGTCGTTTTCGATGGTCGAGCCAGTCGAGGCGCGGGCCGTAAAGGTATAACCGACTGGGGGCTCGAATTCAGCAAAATAGGATCCTGCTGCAAGGTTGTCGATGAAGTAGTAGCCATTTGTGTCTGTTGTGGCAAGTGCGAGTCCATTCGACAGGTCTCGAGCTACCGTGCCGTCTGGATTGCGCAAGGTCACTTTTACGCCCGCGAGTGGGCTTTCATTCGGATCTTGGACTCCGTTTTTGTTCGCATCTATCCATGTGTAATTCCCCATTCCAACGGCAATCTGGGTCAGCGTCATGACAGTCCTCACGGTGGAGGTTGGGGGAGACGATTCAATTATCCCTGCCGAGGGCGCCACCGTCGTGGGGGGCGCCACCGCTGGATTGTAGAAACCGACGTCATACGTATGGTTATTTACGCCAGCCTGGAGAACAGCCGTCACCAATTGAGGATACGACGCCACCATCGATCCGTTGCTATCAACAGATGTATCAAGACTTGTCACCGCGTCAGTAGCCATCGTTGATGTCAACGAATATCCAGCGAGTAGACCGCTGCCCGTGAAATCAGTTGGATTGTCCAAACGAATGATGTAGGCCGATCCCGGTGAAATTCCGCCTCCGACATTGTCACCGGTTCCAGCTGCAACTTCGTTGACGTCTGAAGCGAAGTAGTAAGTACCGTTTGCATCAGTGACTGCAGTTCCAAGGAGAGTCGTACCATCACTTGCATAAAGTCGGACTGTTACGCCAGCAACTGAGCTTTCTCCTGCATCCTGAATTCCATCTCGGTCAGAGTCGAACCACACCCTGTTCCCAATCTGAAGCGGCGCCGAATTACACAACACTTCGATGTCTGACATTCCATTGACCTTGCCAAATCCACCAAGCGTGTTGGGGTTCGGGTTGCCAGTTCCACCGTCCCACCCACCCGCGTAGAAGATGACTCCGCTACCCGAATTTGGCGATCCCGAAGGCCCGCCGGTTGAGTTTGAAAATGATCGGATACCACCCGCATAGAACGACTTGTACGAGTCATCCCCGTCCATTGGGTCAAACGCCGTCACGAAGAGGTCTGGAAAACCCGGAGCAAGCGCTGTGAGGCCCACGGTGTTCTCGCCGTGTCCCCTTCTCTCAGTGTGCCACCAGAAATCTCCCCAGTAGTACTCAACTCCGTGATTAACGCGGTATTCATCGTCGCTTAGGAGCGACAGAGTGCTGGGATATGGCCTCGTGGGAGTGGATTGGCAACCAAGTACACCCTCAAACGTGTAGTCAGAAGCTGAATATCCATTTCCGGTTCGACAGACGCGATACACGTCGCCCGAAGCAAATGCCACATATGGCGACGAGGACCCATCAGGGGCTTCTGATTGCCATGCACCCATGATGTCCGCGTTCCTGTCGCGAAAGGCGAGAATCATTGAGCCGTCACGATCAAACTCGATCTCACTGAGCATTGGTTGCGGACGCGTGGAATAATCATGCAGGTCGTAGTTGCTACCGGCCATATATGTACCATTCGCCGGATAGGAATTGGCATAGGTGGTCGTCCATGGGTTCCAAGCCTTAAAAGTTGGCCGAGAAAAACCAGTATCAGGTAATCCCTTTTGAATTCGACCTGCGGTATTCAGCGAATGTGGACCAAAGAAGGTGGACCATGCCAACGTTGCGAGGTCGTACTTTCGAATCGTGAACGAAAGATTTGCATTTGCAACCACTAGTGGTGATGCCGGATCAAAGTCTTGTTCCCCATCGCAAACCACTCCCAGATACAGCGACCCTCGCCAAAACTTCACCGAGAATGGGCGTCCCGATCCATTCGTACACGCGATACCCGAAGTGATGTCACCAAGCGAAACCATCGTTGTTGGCGCACCGCTTGTCGGCAGAGTCACCCGATAAAGGTTCTTGTTGTACATGCTGACCACAAATAAGTTCCCGTTACCGTCGGTCGCGATGTCACCTATTCCCACCCTTCCAACTTCTTCGAAGACACCGTCCTGACCGGACACGAGATCCGAATCAACTCCGTCGTTCTCGGCTCCGCCATCAGCGACTCCGTCATTGAAAAACCGCAATTTTCTCGCAGCATTCGTTGGAATGAATCCCGGTCCATCGCTACTTGAATTCGAAAACTGATCCCCACTAAGGAGAGTCTCGAGATCCACGAGGAATGAAGTTGTTCCACCAGTAGCCGGTGTTGTCTCGGTTCCACTGGGGGTTGATACGAAAATTGCTCCTGGGACTGGTCGGCCCGCAATCTCATACATCAGTGCATGACGACGGATGTATGCCGAGTGATAAACACGTCGGGTCGATTGATCCCATGCCATACCCAGAATCGAACCTGTCACCGACTGATCTGCGATCTTCGTTGACGACCAATTGTTGTAAACATCGGTCCAGCCGTGAGCTGTCGTGAACGGGCCGCCGTTGTATTGGGTAATCCATGCACTGGCCGCACCCGAAACACCATTTTCTCCTGCAACCAATCGTGAGATGCAGAGATACGGATTGTTCTGGCAATACTCACTTGGCACATTCACGCCATAGTCGACGTTTGTCGCACCAACTGAAACGAATTGAATTGACGTACCGTTATTCGCGCCAGAGAACGAGCTTTGAAGCGATGACAATGGACTCGTTGAGGGGATTGAAAATTCGATTCGCAGATCGGTGCCCGTGATCCCAGCTACGGACAATACATATGTTCCATCACTCGAAGACGTCGTCGCTCCGACGCGAGCGCCAGTCGAATCGAATGCATTGACGGTTATTCCACCAACTCCGACATCTGCTGCTCGGCCTGCAGCGACGGCTGTATTGAATACTCCGTTTGAGAGGAAGTCCTGATAAACACGCCCCGAAACAGTCCCAGCGGCATTCGTCTCTAATGAACCGAGTGGGGTGGCAAGAACCGCTACTACAGCCCCAATGAGCGCCAGGATTGACGTCGGTCGTTGAAACGGGCGCATGACGGAAGAACCTCTTTCCTTCCGCCCAAGTCAAAAATACAAAGTTCAGGCCAGTCAAGCCCGAGATAATTTTTCTTCTTTCGCACTGGGTGCGATCGTGTTGGCGCTACGGCCTGTTGATAGCGGACCAGATGTCTGGGATCTGTTCAATGTCAATGATGTTGGGTTCGCCTGGAAAAGGGATCGCCAAGTTCGAATCTGTCTGAAGATCGACGATGATGGGCATCTGTCCAGCGCTGTTTCGGCCCTCAAATCGCATTAACAATCCAGATTGCTTACTCACCCAATAAATGTTCTGCCATCCAAATCTCATCACGTCAACTTCTTCTCCCCGCAAGTCATCGGACCTGAGAAAACTGCTGCCTTCCTTCTGCCGAATGAGTGTGGCATTTTCGGGCTGACCAGCCGCAAGTGACGCAACGACTTGGATGAGGTTGTCGATTCTACGTCGAGCATCGATGGGGCGCCGTAAGTATGTGGGGCTTGAAACTCCTCGATCGTTCAGAATTTGATCGACCACCGGATGCCGTTCAAGGACAAAACTATCTGACCAGTAAACTTCGGTGAGCGTGAAGTCAGGTCGAGACGTCACAACCATCGCCCGACCGATTCCCGTACTCCAACTCAATTCACCGACTAGTGAAGCTTGCGTCCCGTCGTAGTCAAGAACTGCGTGCAATTCGAATCGCGCGGACTTCTCCAAGTGGTTGAGATATAGAGCGGATGCAAATCGCGAAGCCTCCTCGCGAGTCAATGCACGCTCCATTGTCGTCTTTTCCGAGCTTCCGCATGAAGTTAGAACAGCTGGAAAGACAAGCAGAAGCAAGCAAGCATTACGCGGTGAGAATGAAGCGCCAACCAACCAGCGCACCAAACGACTTCCCCGACAACAGGATGCCAGTCGCATAGTCGGTAGGTGAATCACTCGCTACCCCAATTGATGTTGGTAGCGATGCCCCCTCCTACACCAATTGAGCTGCGCGTTCTGTGAGTGTGCACACGTCAGAAGTTAGATGCGAGTTCCTCGACCACGTCTACAAGTTGCTGCGAAATTTTTTCTTTATTTCAATGAGTCGTAAGTCATCCCTTAACCACCGAGGAGGATTACCACAACCCCAGAACGCGAGGATGCGCAACGGCGCAATGGACTAACTGCAAGTCGCCATACTGGAAAGGTGATGCGAGGAATAAGCGTGTGCGTGTTGCTCCTAATTCCTGGAATTGTGAGTTGCTCAAACGATCACCAGACCTCTCTGCTCCAAGTACCCGATCAATTCCAGTCAATTCAGGACGCAATTGACAATGCTCAAGCTGGCGACATTGTTGAAGTGAAGCCCGGGGTCTACAACGAATCGCTGATTATCGACAAGGATCGCATCGTCGTTAGAGGGACCGATCGAAATTCCGTGATCTTGGACGGCCAGTACGCCTTAGCAAACGGAATTTTCGTTGCTGCAAATGACATTCGCATCGAGAACCTGACGGTCCATTCATTTACTCAAAATGGGATTTTCTTCAGCGGAATTGATGTGGCCGAACGAGAGAATGGCTCGGGTAAAGAACTTCTATATGGAACCAACGGAGCGTCACTCACGGGCTTCGAAGTTCGCTGGATAACCGCATACAACAATGGGCTCTATGGAATCTATGCATTCGCTTCGCAAGATGGCCTGATAACTGACTCGCTCGTGTCCGGTCACCCAGATTCGGGCATATATGTCGGACAATGCAAACCATGCAAGACGATCATTCGACGAGTCGTCGCTGAATTCAATGCAATTGGCTACTACGGAACGAACGCTTCTGGCGATGTTTACGTCATTGAGTCGACGTTTAGATTCAACCGACTCGGCGTCGCGCCAAATTCCCAACGGAGCGAGATGCTCTATCCACAGGAGGAGACGTACATTGTCGGTAACCACGTCCATGACAACGACGAGCCTCGAGCGCCGAAAATCATGGACGGATTTTTTGGGGGTGGAATTGTTGTTGGCGGCGGCTCACGAAATCTCATCGCACGCAACAGAGTGACTGGCCATGACTTTGTCGGCATCGCCGTGACTGATTTCAACGACTTCACTCCGTCGAACAACGAAATTCGTGAAAACACCGCGGGTGACAATGGCTTCGACCTCGTGATTTCCCTTAGGGAAAGTTCATCGGGGCGTAGCAATTGTTTTGCGGCGAACGTCTATGACAGCTCATCCCCTCCTCGAATTCAAGAGGCGTTTCCGTGTGGAAAGTCAGGTAGCGGAGCCCAATTGGCAAACATCATTCCACCAGAATCACCAACCAATGTCGACTACCGAGAGATTCCGGCACCTCACTCCCAGCCAACGATGCCGCGTGGTCAGTTTTCGCGACGAGCAGGAGTCACCTCTTTTATTGCACCCGAACTTGACTCGATCCGACTCCCGTAGCAACAGATGAAGATACGCCTCCGGCAAACGATCCTATTTTTTGTCAGTTCACTCTTCCTTACAACGTGCGGAACGAATGTGAGCGATGCCGACAGACTTTTTGTAGCCGACCTCATCCCCCACCATATTCTCGGCGTCAAACTCATCAATGAAGCTTCGATTCGATCTTCTGACGTTCGCCTGAAGAAGCTCGTCTTCGATATGTCGAGCTACCACCACCGTGAATTGCATGATTTGGAAACCTGGGCGACCGACTGGAAAGTCGAATTGAATAGAACTTTTCCAGGAAGTCTCACCTCGCAAGAGTTGGATGACTTAAGGGCGCTGTCAGATCTGGATTACGACGTCAAATGGCTCAAGTTGATGATTAAACATCATGAAGGCGCAATCGAAATAGCAAATCGATTGCTCGCCGAATCCTCAAACCCAAGGACAACCTCGATGGCTCTCCGAGTGAAAAAGACTCAATCTATTGAGATTCACTCGATGCGTGAACTGCTGTGGGCGTTGTGCGACTTCGTTGATTCGCC
>JACCDP010448253.1_pt1 | contig 11591 bp, 8 predicted proteins | sample 7445841 | NCBI WGS metagenome assembly JACCDP01 (sample SAMN15323441, study PRJNA562643) | freshwater metagenome | isolation source: river surface water | place: USA:Blue River Watershed | collected 2017-08-17
TTGATTGACGACGTTGTCTTCGGCTAACAGAATACGAAGGTCCACCTTAGCCTTGGTTTCGGCAAGTGAATGCCGCGTGATGAGTGGACGGGCACTCTTCGGAGCGGACACGCACGATTGACTCTGGACTTGCGTCATGACGGCGACAAGACAATCGTGCAATTGTCGTTCACGAATCGGCTTTGTCAAATAGGCAGCAACGCCAGCCTCTCTCGCCGTCTTCGCGTCTCCTCGCCGCCCCAGCGAGGTCAGCAACACTAGTCGGAGGAAAGCTCCTTCCGTCAGTTTCCGTATCGCGCGCGCCAATTCCACGCCGTCCGGCGATCCCATATCGACGTCCAGCAGTGTGAGGTCAAAAGGGTGGTTCCCAGATTCACGACTCAAGAGATCCAGGGCTTCCGATCCGTTGTGAACGCAAGTCGGCTGCATGTCCCATTTTTTCGTCATCTGCTCCAGGCTTCTTCGATTGACGGCTTTCTCATCCACGATCAGGATACGAAGACCTGCCAACACACCGGTGGTTGGATCGGGACTCCGCACACTCTCAACTTGCTTGCGTAGGTTCACCGTGAACCAAAAGCAACTCCCCTGTCCGATCCGGCTCTGCACCCCAATCGTTCCTCCCATCATTTCAACCAAGCGCTTGCAAATCGCAAGCCCCAGTCCAGTTCCCCCGTATTTCCTCGTCGTGGACCCATCGGCCTGGCTGAACGACTGAAAGAGCCGATCGCAGCCTTCTTCAGAAATTCCGATGCCGGTGTCCGTAACCGCCACTCGTACGACCACGTCATCCGATGATTGTGACTCAACCGTCACTTCAACGATAATGTCGCCGCTGTCCGTAAACTTGATGGCATTCGCGGCCAAATTCATCACGACCTGCCGCACACGCCCAGGGTCTCCCAGTAAATCCCGCGGCACATCGGCGTGGAAGAGACAGGCCAGATTGAGCCCTTTCGATGACGCTCGTTCCGCAACGAGATCCAACGATTCATCGATGGCGAGACGAAGATCAAACTCAATCATCTCCAAATCCAACTTTCCGGCTTCGATCTTGGAGAAATCGAGAATATCGTTGATGATTGTCAGTAGATGATCGCCGCATGTCCGAACCGTTTCCGCATACTCCCGTTGCTCATCGGTCAGGGTGGTTTCAAGCAAGAGATTCGTCATTCCGATCACGCCGTTCATCGGAGTCCGAATCTCATGGCTCATGGTCGCCAGAAAAGACGACTTAGCCTCTGTCGCAGCCTTGGCGTCTGTCAATGCGGCGTCCAGCTGCCGATTAATGCGTTCTAATTGCTGCGCATAGCCTTGCAGCGCCCGTTCCGCCTCTTTCCGGCTCGTGATATCCCGAACAAATGCGCTGAAGATGAGGGACCCTTCGGCCAGCAACGGCCGCATGGCAATTTCAACGGGAAATTCCTGGCCGTCACGTCGCAGACCGATCAGTTCGATCAACAGGTTCGGAATCGGCACATCCTTGGGCTCAAGAAGGCGCCCTACATAGTCTCCGTAGCGTCCGCGATCGGAGGGCGAAATGGTGGTCTCCGCCAAATCACGTCCGATGGCCTCAAACGCGGACCATCCGAATACTTGTTCGGCTTGAGTATTCCATTCGGTGATGTGTCCGGAATGATCGGTGGTGATCACCGCATCGAGCGCCGTGTCGATGATCAGCCGGGTACGCGCTTCATTCTCATGCAGCGCGGCTTCAACTTCCGTTCGTTCGACGAACAGCCCGATCTGACTTCCAGCCGTCCCGAGGGCTCGTAATAAATCCCAGTCTTCGGCCTGGGCCTCCTTGCTGAAAAACTCCATCACACCATACACGTTCGCTCCAAGCCAAATCGGAAAGGCGCAGGCCGCGTGCAGCACGATCGTAGCCTCACCCGACCGGCGCGTCAGGAGGGCATCGCCCGCGATATCTTCCACCCATAATGGTTCGCCGCGCGCCCAACAGTGCCCCGGCAGATCGGACCCGGATCTGTAGGCCTGTTGCCTGCTGACTTTCAGGAACTCCTGCACCACGGTAGTATCGACCGCCCAGGCTTGCTCACAAGTGATGGTCCGCCGGTCGTCTTGCACCCGCCAGAATAGGCCGACATGCCAATCGAGGCTCACCACAATGGCCTGAAGAAGGTCCGGAATCGCTTGCTTGACCGTAGAAGTCGATGCCAACACCTTAGCCACGGCATGCTGGAGCGCTTGCCGACGATCGGCACGCTTCTGCTCCGTCACATCCCGGATAACACTGAGAATGGCGTGCACCGTCCCATCATCGGCCGGAAGCGGAACAGAAGTGATGTCGACCCACCGGACGTGTCCTGAGAGTCCGATGAGTCGCCCCTTACCGCAAGTTTCACGACCACCCCGCGCGATCTTCTGCATGTCTTCGATCCGGGAACGATCGTTCGAATGGAGGTAGTCTCGAAAATCTTTACCGAGAATTTCCTCTGAAAATCCCGCGTCAAAGAGAACGCAGCCGGCGGGATTGATTTGTAATACCTCGTACTCGAGCCCAAGTACTAAAATCCCTTGTGGCTCAGCCTCTAAAATGCTCCGAAGCCGGCGTTCGTTTTCTTGAAAGCGGATTCTTCCTGCGTCTGCACGACGCCACTCGTCCCGTGCCCGTCTGGAGCGATGTAAGAGGAAGAGGATCAACGGGACGACCACGAAGACATTCACCGCCGCCATGATCCACAATACGCTCACACCACCCTCCATGACCCGGCCCCGGGCACAAATGTCGCCACCGATCGGTGTTGACAGCAGGCCATAGAGTCCGTTACGTGCTGTATCGGTCCGTTCCGTAACGACTTGAGCCTGGAGTCTTATCGATAGACCTGGCACAGCACAGAATAACCGTTGAGACCAAGGATGGAATTCATCCACCCGAGCGCTCTTTCACTGTCAGCCAACACCACGGTATGATGGGCCCATGATCAGGAAAATTTTGCCGCACGATCAACTTCTGTCCACACTTTCCGCTGAACGGGCAGCGGGGAAGCGACTCGTCTTCACCAACGGCTGCTTTGATTTGATGCATATCGGGCATACCCGCTATCTGCAGGCTGCCAAGGCGCTGGGTGATATCCTGGTCGTCGGGGTGAACAGCGATGCCTCTGTCCGCAGTCTCGACAAGGCGCCTGACCGCCCGATTGTCCCGGACGTTCAACGTGCTGAGGTTCTGGCGGCATTAGGTTGTGTCGATTATGTCGTGATCTTTCATGAGTCGGACCCGCTCCAACTCATCACAGCCGTGCAACCGGACATACTCGTCAAGGGCGGAGATTGGGCAATCGATCACATCGTCGGCCGGGAAATCGTGGAAGCCCGCGGCGGTGTCGTCAAGACCATTCCCCTTGTCCCAGGCTCATCGACCACCGGACTGCTTCAACGCATCCGATCAACCGCGAAATAATACGTGTCTGACACCAACCCTCACACGCAATCCTGGCTTGCTCCGCTTCGCGCGTCACTCGACCACGAGCACGCGCGTGTGTGTCTTCTTGGAGCCCATGGGTCTACCGCAGCCTGTGCCTTGACATTGCTGACCGACATGCAGCCGAGTGGGGCCGTCCGCTCGGGACCATGGGTGGTGGTCACAGAAAACGACGAATCCGCTGAGCGCCTCTTTACTGACCTATGCTTCTTCCATGCACTCATCGGCCACCCTGTCGACGGTCTCGCCTGGTTCCCGGAGTGGGAAACGCTTCCCTATGAGGCGACCGCTCCGCATGTCGGGTTGATTGCGCACCGAATGACGACGTTGCACCGTCTGCTGACCAATCCACCCACCATGCTCGTCACCTCCATCACCGCGACCATGCACCGCTTACTCCCACGCTCGATCTTCGAACAGGCAATCTTTCGATTTGAGACGACGGCGACCTTCGAGCGTGAATCGCTCACGACCAACCTCCTCCGCCTCGGATACCGGCGAGTGTCCGTCGTTGAAATCCCAGGAGAGTTCAGTATCCGCGGGGGAATCGTCGATATCTTCTCGACGGCCTATGCCAACCCTCTACGCATTGAATTTCTCGGCGATCAGGTCGAATCGATTCGACTGTTCGACCCCGCGACCCAGACCTCCATGACGAAGCTCAAAGACGGGTGGGTCTTGCCTGCACGGGAATTCATTCGTCCGGCCGATGCCTTGGACGCCACCGCACCCATTCAGGCTGACGCCGAATGGCGAGGCCCCGACCTGTACTCCTCCATGGATACTCTCTTCGACTATCTCATTGGGACACCGTCCCTCGCTTTCGATCGACCGGACATGCTGAAAAACGCCTGTGATGCCACGTGGGGCAAGATCGACGATGGCTATCTCCGTCACGTCGACAGGGAGGCGTCGAATCCCTATCCCTCGCCGGAGCGACTCTTTCTGACCTGGAACGATATTCAGGAGCGAATTGCCGCGTGGCCGATTTTGGCCTTGGAACCGCTGGCTCCTCCGAATTCTTCATGGACTCCCACCTTTTCGTTTCCTGCACAAATACCGGGCAGCATCGGGCTGGGGGTGCGCGGCATGGCCTTCAGTCAAACTCTCGGCTTCTTAGAAGGGCTCCGGAACGAGCATCGAGTGGTGCTAATCGCGCGAAGTCGCGGCCAGGTCGATCGCCTCCTTGCCCTCCTTCGAGAGCATGATCTTCCGGCCGACCCTTGGATGCCCGCGCTGTGGTCAAGCCGAAGCACCGGTAAGCTCCCCTTTTACGTGCTGCACGGAGATCTTTCGACCGGATTTCTCTCAGGAGATCTTCGACTCGCCCTCTTGACCGAAGAAGAATTGTTCGCCAAGGGGGCACGTCACAAGCCACAACCCAAGAGCCGGACAGCCACGTTCCTCTCCTCCTTGGAAGACCTTAACGTAGGCGACTATGTGGTGCATGTCCAACATGGGATCGCCAAGTATCGAGGGCTGAAACGCTTGGTCGTCCAAGACTTCGAAAGCGACTACCTGATTCTGGAGTTTTCCGGCGGAGATACGCTGTATGTTCCCCTCGACCGTTTGACTCAAATCCAACGCTATAGTGGCGCGGAGAGTCATGTCCCTCGGCTGGACCGATTAGGCGGAACCAGTTGGGCCAAGACGACGGCGCGGGTGAAGAAAGACATCGAAGAGATGGCCCAAGAATTGATCGATCTCTATGCCAACCGCGAGCTGGTGAAGCGGAATGGGTATGGCACCACGACGACGCTCTATCACGAATTCGAAGCGGCCTTTGAATATGAAGAAACCCCGGACCAGCTGAAAGCCATCGCGGACATCGTTCGGGATATGGAATCCACCCGACCGATGGACCGGCTCATTTGTGGAGACGTCGGATACGGCAAGACGGAAGTCGCCATGCGGGCGGCCTTCAAAGCTGTCGAGCACGATCGACAGGTCGCGGTACTAGTCCCGACGACCCTGTTAGCGCATCAACACTATGAGAATTTTTCTGAACGATTCGCTCCATTCCCCATGCGGGTGGCGCTGCTTTCACGATTCCAATCGCCACGAGAAACGGCCCTGATCCTCAAGGATGCCGCGGCGGGGACCATCGATGTGGTCATCGGAACGCACCGACTGCTTCAGAAAGACGTGGCGTTTCGGCAGCTGGGCCTGGTCATCATCGATGAAGAGCAATGGTTCGGTGTCAAACACAAGGAACGGCTCAAGCAACTCCGTACGCAGGTCGACGTGCTCACCCTCACCGCCACTCCGATTCCGCGCACCCTGCAGATGGCCATGTCGAGCGTCCGGGATCTCTCCATTATCGACACTCCACCGGCCGGCCGGTTGGCCATCAAGACCGAGGTGATCCGGTCCAGCGATAAAGCCGTGCGTGATGCCATCCTCCGCGAGCTTGGACGAGGGGGGCAGGTGTATTTTGTGCACAATCGAGTGGAGTCGTTGGAACGGATTGGGGCGTGGCTCCATCAGCTGGTGCCACAGGCACGGATGGTCATGGCCCACGGCCAGATGGATGCCAAGACGTTGGAAGCCGTGATGTTGAAATTTGTGAAGCGCGAGGCGGATGTCTTGATTGCCTCCGCGATTATTCAATCCGGCCTTGATGTCCCGAATGCGAATACGATAATCGTCAATCGGGCCGATCTCTTCGGCCTCGCGCAACTGTATCAGTTGCGTGGACGGGTCGGGCGCGGCGGGGAGCAAGCCTACGCTTACTTTTTGATCCCAGACGAAGGCACGCTTGCCGGCGATGCACAGAAACGATTGATCGCCATCCAGCAGTTCACCGAACTTGGGTCAGGCTTCCGGATCGCAGCGGCCGACCTCGAGATTCGTGGGGCCGGCAACCTGCTCGGCAAGCAACAATCCGGGCATATTGCGGCGATCGGCCTGGACCTGTACATGCAAATGGTGGAACAAGCCGTTCAACGGTTGAAAGGTCATATTGTCGAAGAAGAGCCTGACCCGACGCTCCAACTGCCGGTATCTGCCTTTATCCCTGAGCATTATGTGGCCGATCCGCACCAACGGTTGTCCCTGTATAAACGGCTGACCGCGTGTGGTCAGGTCGGTGAGCTGGCCCTCTTGCACGGAGAAATACAAGACCGCTACGGCTCCCCTCCGGAACCGGTCGAACGATTACTCGAAGTGATGCAACTTCGAACACATGCCAAACGGCTTCGCCTAGCCTCGATCGAGCTACACGGCCAAACGGCGAAGCTCGTCTTCCAACCAAAAGCAGCCATCCCCGAGAGCGCCATCCATCGATTGATGGATCAACTCAAAAAACGGCTGCGCTTCCTAAGCCCCGTCTCATTTGAGATCCAATTGCGTCATGACGACTGGCCGTCACTCTTCTCAGAACTCAACGCAATCTTGCAAAGCCTTGATCTCTGTGATACCAAGACCTTCGAGAAGGATGCAACCACCTCGTGAGAAACACCCGCATGTATCATCACGCATGAAACAAATCGGATTCCTCATCCCCCACAGAACATCCCTTCTTTCTCTGTTCCTGACTGGAATCCTCGCTTGGTTAGGGCTTGGGACAGTGGGATGCGGGGAACGGCAAGAGGAACCAGTCGTCGCCCTGGTCAATGGGCGAGCCATCACACAGACAGAATTCGACCTCCACTGGAGTGAGCTCTCGCAAGCCACACGATCCCGCTATGAGAAGGAAGGCGGAAAGCGACGATTCCTCGACGAGCTCATCACCAAAGAACTTCTCATGCAGGAGGCTCGACGCCGAGGACTGGATCAGGACGATGCCATTCGAGACAAGACACAGCGCTATAAGGAACAATTAATCCTGGACGAGCTGTTGAAGGACAAGCTTCAATCCAAGGTGGAGCTGACACAAGAGGAACTGACCGCCTATTACGAGAGCCACGCCAGCGAGCTCCTCGACCCACTAAAGGCCAATATCTCGATCATGCTGTTGCCAAATATCTATGCGGCAAAAGATCTTGAGGCACAAATCAATCGAGGTGGAAGTTTTGCGAAGTTCGCTCAACGGTACTCAATCGATGAGAAGACGAGGGGAAAGAGCGGCGACCTGGGACCATACCGAAAGGGGCTCGTCCCCCCTGAAGTGGATGAGGCCATCCACACACTCAAACCAGGGATGGTCAGCGCACCCATCAAGACCGAAACCGGCTATTGTTTGGTCATGCTGACCCCCCTCGATGAAGCCATTGTTCAAGCCGACCTCGCGACGCAAGAACGGCTTCGGCAAGAGTTGTTGGCTAAAAAACGGCGGAAGCGGTTCGAAGAAGTAATTGCCGACATCCGAACCAATGCTTCGGTTCGTTTTGCGGAAGCGTCTCGCTACATTCACGAGGATACCGGCTCACATTAGCCTCTTATGTGATTTCCAGGAACCGCCCAGTTCGTGTAAAATCATCCCTTTACGTTCTTTATCGCCGGGTGAACGGGTCATGACACGTGTTTTCTTCGGATCAGGCTGGCTGGTCCGACTCACATTGTCCCTCGCCTTCGTGGTGTTCTCAGCCTGGTCTCCTGGCTTTTCCGCTGCTCATCTACAAGATCGCATCGTCGCCATCGTCAATACGGAATTGATCATGTTGTCGGACGTGAAGCGTGAGATCAAAGCGGACCAGGAACGACTCGCGCGCGAACTCCATGGAAATGATCTCGCCCAGCGGCTGAAAACAGCCGAATACATGGCGTTGACGAAATTGATCGAGCGGAAATTACAACTACAGGAAGCCACCGCCAAGAGAGTCGAGGTATCGGACCTGGAAGTCCAGCAAGCTCTTGCGCAAATGAAACAGCAAGACAAGTCCCTCGACCCCGCGAATCCGAACGATGTCCGGACCGTGCGGGACCAGCTCCTTCTGATGCGGGTCGCGGACCTGCACATTCGAGGCAACATTACGGTCGGCGACTCCGAGATCAAACGCTACTATCAAGAGCATCGTGAGCGATTCGCCTTTCCCGAAGAATACCACCTGAGCCAGATCATCATTACGCCACGGTCTTCGGACGGGCTGGCGGACGCACTGACCAAAGCCCGCCGTGCCATGGAGGAGCTGAAGCGGGGCGAGAAATTCGAAGATGTGGCCTTGCAGTATTCGGATGGTGCCAATTCCCTGCATGGTGGACGACTCGGGTTGGTCCGGCAAGGAGAGCTTTGGCCCGCGCTCGAGCAGGCCGTAGCCCGCCTGGTGCCGGGCGGTATTTCCGACATTCTCGAGAGTCCCGAGGGGGTTCACATCATCCGTATGGATGACAAAAAGCCGAAGCACTTTCGCCCGTACGAGGACGTTCGGCGAGAGATCCAGGAGTTGGTTTTTCGGCAGAAAAGCGAGGACATGTACCAGTCCTGGTTGGTGGATCTCAAAAATAAGGCCTACATCGAAATCAAATTCTAGCTCGCGCGATCGCCCTCCGTCAGTCGACTAGCACTCCGTACGCCAGACCCGGTTACGAACCATGTGCGCGATGCGCTCCGACCAAGTCGCGTAGAGCGCCCCAGACCCAGTCGCGCCCATCGCCGGTCGTCGACGAGTACGGAATCAACACTTCGCCTTCGACGAGCCCAAGATCCCGGTGCGTTTGTTTCAGTGTGCGCACCCGTTCGCTGGGCTTCAACTTGTCAACCTTGGTGGCCACGAGAAGCGGATTTCTCCGGATGGACCGAAGCCAGGCAATGGTCTGACGGTCCTGCTCAGTGACGACTCGACAATCCACCAACAACACGACGCCCAGCAACGAGGCTCGATCGACGAGATAGTCTTCCATCAATGGTCCCCATTGGTCACGGAGAGACTTCGAGACCTTAGCGAATCCATAACCCGGCAAATCTACGAGATAGAACTGCGCGATATCGGGATCGGAAGTCGAAATGAGAAACACGTTCACAGCCCTCGTTTTCCCCGGCGTCCGGCTGACTTTTGCCAGGTCACGACGATTGAGCAATGAATTGATCAAGGACGACTTCCCCACATTGGAACGCCCCACAAAGGCAATCTCGTAGTGATCGCTGGAAGGAAACTGTTCTGGAGAGACACAACTTTTGATAAACTCAGCTGCGAAGATTTTCATGCCGTCAGACTCAATGATGAATTCAAGACGAAACTCGCGTCGCAATGCAGTGTTTCAACGGTACTACTCATACGATCCTCCTTCATCCAAGTCAACCAGAGCTCGCAAGACATCTCGCAGGCTCCTCTGGAGCATCGTACTCATCGGACTTCCCATAGGCATCCTGAGTCTGAGCTGGCTCATCACCCTTCCCGACGTCAGTCTCCTCGTGCGAACGAACCCGACATCGACTGCGTTGATGGAAGCACGAGAAATTCAGGCCAAGGAACAAGCTCGGACCATCGGACGCCATTGGGTCTGGGTGCCGCTTTCACGCATCTCACCCCATCTTCGTCATGCAGTCGTAGCGGCAGAAGATGCTTTGTTCTTCGCCCACGAGGGATTCGACTGGGAGGGCATCCGCGACGCCGCACTCTATAACCTGGAAGCAGGAGAAATGAAACGAGGCGGGAGCACGATTACGCAGCAACTGGCCAAAAATCTCTACCTGTCATCCGAACGGTCTCTTTTACGAAAAGCGCGGGAGGCGCTGATTACGCGCTCCCTCGAGCAGCACCTCACAAAAAAGCGTATTCTCGAACTGTATCTCAACGTGGCCGAGTGGGGGAAGGGCATCTACGGCGCTGAAGCCGCCGCCCGTCATCACTTTGGAAAACCCTCGCGCGACCTGACGGCCGACGAGGCAGCCTGGCTGGCGGCGATGTTACCATCACCACGCCGATACGACCCCATGCGGAAAACGACGTTCCTGACTCGCCGCCACGAACGTATTTTAAAATGGATCAACCGACAAGCCACTACCTCCGCACCCATCGTCGATGAGTAAATCGGCTCCCCAAGAATCACTCTGAGTATTCGGAAGAGTCGCCGACCTGACCGTGATCCTGTTCGCCGAAGATGGCCGATTCGTGGGTGTAGTGTTTGAATTCAAGCAGGTTGTGGGAAGGGTCTTCCAGAAAAAAGGTGCGGTGCTCGATGCGGGTCCCTGGAAAGCGCGCCCTGGGCTGTTGATAGAAGGACAACCCCTTGGCCTTGGCCCGATCAGCCAACCCCTGCCACTCCTCTTGCGACAGAAAGATCAATCCGAAATGCCGGGGATAAATACCTTGCTGCTTCGAGGGCAGATCCGGCACGACATGCGCGACGAGCTGGTGGCCGGCCAGACCAAGCGTGACCGCCTGTTTCGATCGCCGCCCCACGGCACATCCAAGACCTTCGACATAGAACCGAAGAGTGGCTTCTACGTCGTGAATTGGAAAGGCCAGATGAAACACACTCTGGTTCATGAAAATTTGTCTCTCATGACCGGCTCTCCCTTTCCATCCCACCATCCAGCCATCATATAGGGGGTGGAATGACGAATGGCGAATCGTCCGTCGGGAGTGAGGACCAGGCAGCCAGCTGATCCGTTGATCCGGGCGACCAGCTTTCGCAATACAAGCCGTGCAGCCGTGGCTGGCGCATTTCCTTGCCCTAATCGGTCGCACATCTCTTTGGCCACCGCCAGACGGATGATGCTCTCACCCCATCCTGTCATGGACACCGCACCACTTTCATTATCAGCATACACCCCGCAACCGATAATCGGCGTATCCCCGACTCGACCAGGCAGCATGACTTCGATCCCACCGGTGGAGGCACCGGCGGCAACTGTCCTGGTTCGGTCCAGCGCGACTGCCCCGACCGTACCATGCCGATCCCGACCTGCTGTGACTTTTCGGAGCGCTGCTTCGAGAGAGAACGGGCGTGGCGTTCCTGTGATCCGGTGCCGCTCAAGTTTGAAATGACGGGCAAATCGTCCCGCCTGGGGGCCGACAAGCAGCACATGGGGGGTGTGCTCCATGACCAAGCGGGCAGCAGTGATCGGATGGACGATACCCTTAATGGAGGCTACCGCGCCGGCGTGTAAGCCCTGTCCTTCCATGATGGATGCATCCATCCGCTGTATGCCATCGAGCTGCAGCTTGGATCCGTTCCCGGCATTAAAGAGCCCACTGCGCTCGAGTACGCGAATAGTCTGTTCGACGGCAAGGAGTGCCGAGCTCCCCCGATCGAGCCACAA
>JACCDP010632569.1_pt1 | contig 11589 bp, 7 predicted proteins | sample 7445841 | NCBI WGS metagenome assembly JACCDP01 (sample SAMN15323441, study PRJNA562643) | freshwater metagenome | isolation source: river surface water | place: USA:Blue River Watershed | collected 2017-08-17
CAAGTGCTGGTACTGCGAGTAAAGCAACAATTTTAGAGACTGCAAGAAATATAAACGGAGTAAGTTTTGATGGAAGCGCAGATATTTCAATTACAGCAATTGCGGATGCAGGAACTTTATCTGGCACAACTTTAAATGGAACTATTTTAAATTCTAGTTTAACCAGTGTTGGGACACTTGCTAGTTTAACTGTAGCCAACCCAATAACAGGAAGTGTAACAGGTAATGCTGCAACAGCAACTTATGCAACAAGTGCTGGTTCATTATCAGGAACTATCCCCATATGGAATCAATCCACAACCGGCAACGCTGCAACAGCAACCTACGCAACTAGTGCTGGTACTGCGAGTAAAGCAACAATTTTAGAGACTGCAAGAAATATAAACGGAGTAAGTTTTAATGGAAGTACAGATATTACAATTTCTACAACAGCGCCAAATAGTTTAACCTATAACAATTCTGGTATTGGTGATGTTTCTGGAGGAACTTATGACGGTTCACTGGCAAAAACAATTTCATATAATAGTGTAGGTGCATCACCATTAGCTGGTTCTGCTTCTATAACAACTCTTGGAACTATAGCAACAGGAACATGGAGTGCAACAACCATTGGCATTTCTAAAGGAGGAACAAATTCAACTGCAACACCCACAGCGGGTGCGATTGTTTATGGAAATGGTTCATCCTATGCAATAAGTGCTGTTGGAACAAGTGGACAATATTTACAGAGTACAGGATCTGGAGTACCCACTTGGTCTCAGCCAGGACCAGCTAGTATCCAAGTATTAACATCATCTGGAACTTATACAACACCTGCTGGAGTAAAAGCGATTATGGTTGAATTAATTGGCGGAGGCGGTGGAACTGGTGGGATAGCTGCTCCAAGTAATAATCATACCACTGTAAGTGGTGGCGGAGGTAGTGGTGCATACACTAGAGCACTTATTTTAAATCCTGAAGCAAACTATGCATATACAATAGGCATAGGTGGAACTGCAAGTGCAACTGGCAGTGCTGGTGGAACAGGAGGTGCAACTACATTTAATTCTGTTATTACTGCACCCGGAGGACTGGGTGGGGCAATTGGATCAACAACTTCTGCAAATGGGACAGTTAGTAGTGGAGGTGTTGGTGGTGCAATTGGAACTGGTGGAGATTTTATGATTACTGGAAATGAAGGTGGTGCGGGGTTTAGTACATCAATTATTTCAGTTTCAGGTGCTGGAGCAAATTCTTATTTAGGTGCTGGAGGGCATTCAAGAGCAGCTGCAAATGCAGCTTTATCTGGATTAGCTGGTATAGGGTATGGTGGTGGAGCATCTGGTGCAGCATCATCAATAACAACAGCAGCTTCAGGTGCTGCAGGTTTTCATGGTGTGATCATTGTTACAGAATTTAAATAAACCGTTCATCAATAAAAATGTATTAAACATATTTAATAAACCATTTTCAAGTTAATTCATCTACCTTCAATAGAATTCAAATTATTAATAGCACATTAATTATGATTAGCAAATGAAAAATCAAAACGATGCAGAGTTAGAGAAACTCAAAAAACATATTATTGTTCAAGTAATACAGTACATGCCCAATTCAGTAGTGAGCAGAACCATCATGAAAAGAATTACAGGAAATGTTACTTTATCATCTGTGGATGCAGGGGAGGAACTTCCTGAAAAATTATCTCCTTATGATACTTTTGTTCAAATCATCGATGGTAAAGCTGAAATTACCATCAATGACAAAGTTTTCACACTTGGACTTGGAGAAGGAATGATTATTCCAGCACATGCTTTACATCATTTTAATGCCAATGAGCAATTTAAAATGATTGCTACAGTAATTAAGAGTGGGTATGAAGATTAATTTGATGCATTGAGAATATACATCAAATATATGGTCAGCCTTCGTTGCAAAATGGTTGTAAAGGCTGCTGTGGAGGAATTAAAAATTCCTTATAATGCTATTGAATTAGGTTTCATTAATGTAAATGAAAAACTATCTGAAACAACTTTAGAAAAATTCAAGAAAAAATTATTGAGTGCTGGTTTAGAAGTCTTGGATGATAAAAGAAGCATTTTAATTGAAAAAATTAAGAATGTGATTATAGAGATGGTGCACTATTCTGATGAATTTCCTAAAGTAAATTTCTCCAATTATTTAAGCGAAAAATTAGGCTACGACTATACTTATTTATCTAATTTATTTACAGAGGTAAAAGGGACTACTATTCAAGAATTTATTATCATGCATAAGATTGAGAAAGCAAAAGAGCTGATTATGTATAATGAAATGAGTATTGCAGATATTGCATACACTTTAAATTATAGTAGTGCGGCACATTTTTCTACTCAATTCAAAAAAGTAACAGGTTTAACCCCTTCTTTTTTCAAAAAACTCAAAAAACAAAGAGAAGTCGATTTGGAAGACCTATAATTTTTCAAAACACTCAACATTTTGTCCTTGTTTTTGTTAGTTAAATCAAACAAGTATTATGGCAAATTATTTAATAGTAGGTGGGTCATCTGGAATCGGTAAATCATTAGTAGATCAATTAGTGCAAGAAGGACATCAGGTTTTTGCAACATACAACACGCATTCACAGGATGCATCTTTTTCCAATCTAAGTTATCATGCTTTGAATGTGTTGGATGAAAAAATTGATTTATCATTTTTACCTGAAAGGCTTGATGGCATTGCGTTTTGTCCAGGTGCGATTGCTTTAAGACCTTTTGTTAGAATTCAACCTGCAGATTTTATTGCTGATTATAATTTACAAGTAGTGGGTGCGATCAAAGTGATTCAAGCAGCATTGCCTGCTTTAAAAAATGCAGAACAAGCATCCATTGTTTTATTCTCCACCGTGGCAGTTCAGTTGGGATTAAATTTTCATTCTTTAGTCTCTGCATCAAAAGGTGCTATTGAAGGATTGACCAAATCATTAGCAGCCGAATTGGCCCCTAAAATTAGAGTCAATGCTATTGCTCCTTCTCTAACCAATACACCTTTAGCAGCAAGCTTATTAAACTCTGATCAAAAAATCGAAGCCAATGCCGAAAGACACCCCTTAAAAAGAGTGGGTCAACCAGAAGATATTTCTGCCATGGCAGCCTTCCTTTTAGGCTCCAAAACAAGCTGGATCACAGGTCAAATTTTATCTGTAGATGGCGGCATGGGAGCACTTAAATAGCTAGTAATCAGTTTGTTGAATTTTTAATAACTAACGTTAGGTTATTTTTAGACAATTTCCTTAACGATATCTTAACATTTGTTCAATTTTTTGCTTAATTTAGTGACTTAAGTAAAACAAAAAGCAAATGAAGAAAATTGTAACCTCACTCTTCTTGGCTGTTTTAGTATTTGCAACTGCAAGTGCTCAGGTTCGTTCTGTAACCGGTTCGGTTAAAGACGACAAGGGTGTTGCTGTAGCTTATGCAACAGTGAAAGTTAAGGGTCAATCATCAGCAGTTGTAGCTGATGCAAATGGTAACTTCAAAATTAATGCTGCTGCGAATGCAAGTTTGCAAGTAAGTGCAACTGGTTTCGCTTCTACAGAAGTGAAAGCTGCATCTGCAACTTTAAGCATTGTTTTGAATCGTCAAGTTGACGCATTAAATGATGTAGTTGTTACCGCTCAAGGTATCCGTAAGAAAGCAAAGGAAATCGGATATTCTTATGCAAAAGTATCTAACGAAGACATTTCAGTAGGTCGTTCTCCTCAGTTAACTCAAGCCTTAGCAGGTAAGGTTTCTGGTTTAGCGGTATATACTGTAAATAACAGCGTTGATCCTGCTGTAAAAGTAGTATTACGTGGTTACCGTTCATTAACTGGTAATAACGAAGCTTTAGTAGTTATTGATGGTATGCAAACTACCTCTACTACTTTAGCAACTATTAACCCTCAAGACGTTGAAAGCGTTTCTATCTTAAAAGGTGGTCAAGCTGCAACATTGTATGGTTCTGCGGGTGTAAACGGTGCTTTAGTAATCACTACAAAGCAAGGTTCAAAAGGTAAATTAAAAGTAGCATTCTCAAATGCAACAAACTTTGAAGACATTAGCTTCTTACCTTCTTTCCAAAACAAGTATGGTTCTGGTTCTCAGTACTATCCATATAGCTTCGGTGAAGCTGGATACAATGCAGATCCTGTATTCCGTGCTAAAGAAAACTGGAGACCTTATGAAAACCAACAATATGGTGATGCTTACGATGGAAGCTTACGTATTGCTGGTAGAGTTCTTCAAGATGGAAGTAGCTTAATTATCCCTTATGCTGATGTACCTAATGTACGTCGTAAGAGCTTTGACAGAGGTGTTTCTATAAACAATCAAGCAAGCTTCCAAGGTGGTGATGAAACTTCTAGCTACTATTTATCAGTAGAAAATCAAAAAATCAACGGTATCGTTCCTGGTGACATTAGTGATAGAACTGGTGTTCGTGTGAAGTCTACAAAAGAGTACGGTAAATTATCTACTACTTTTAACGCTGCATACACTCAGATTTCTTATGACAGAACAACTGCTGATTTCCAAAACGATATCATCAATACTGCATCTTGGGTAGATTTAACAACTATGAGAGATTGGAGAACAAACAAGTTTGCTAATCCAAATGGTTATTATAATGACTACTACAATAACCCTTATTTCAATAAGGATATTAACCGTGCAAGATATAAGGACGCAAACTTTACAGGTAACTTTGATGTAACTTATAAAGTGGCTGATTGGATGAGCTTATACAACAGATTAGGTATTATGAATAACTCTCGTACTGGTAAAAACACTACAGAGAAATTCACTTACTCTGACTGGGCTAAGAAAAGCGCTTATATTCCAGAACCATATACACATGAAGATGATTACCCAGGTATCTACCGTGCGATCTCTGATGTGTTAGGTCGTGTAAACGATTATTCTTCTACAGAGAATGTATTGAACAATGAATTCCAAGCTAGATTAGCGAAAGATTTAGGTGTGGTACAAAACAAATTAACTTTAGGTTATAGCTTATACCAAAGATATACTAAGGCTATCTCTGTTTCTTCTGGTTCAATCGTTGTACCTGATGTTTACAATATCGATAATAGACAAGGTAACTTGGCTGGTTCTGAAGCGAACACGACAGAGCGTAAGCTTGGTTACTATGCCGATTTGAATACGAATATTAAAGATTTAGAATGGATTAACTTGAACGTTACTGGTCGTTACGATCAAACTTCTCGTTTCTTCAAGCCTACAAGAGCTACTAATCAATATTCTTATTTCTACTATGGTGCTGCCTTATCTTTCATTTTGACAGATGCGATGCCAAGTTTAAAGAGCAATGTTTTAAACTATGCTAAATTGCGTACTTCTTATAACAAGAACGGTAACGACAACATTCCATTATATGGTTTGGATTTAGCGTTTGCGAATGGTGCTAACTTCCCTTATGGTTCTAACGTTGGTTTAACTGTAGGTAACACTTTACCTGATGGTGATTTGAAGCCTGAGTTTGTTACTGCGTTTGAAGTGGGTGGTGAATTTAGCTTGTTAAAGAACAGAGTTAACTTAGATTTATCTTGGTATAATCAATCTTCAGTAGGTCAGGTATTATCAGTTAAAGTACCTAACTCAACAGGTTTCTCTAACTTGTTAATCAACGTGGGTGAAGTGAAGAACTTTGGTTATGAAGCAGATTTAAAAGTTCAAATCTTACGTAACACAGAAGTTAAGTGGGATGCAAATGTGAGATATTCTTATAATGATAACAAAGTTGAAAGTTTATATCCTGGTATTACTGCATTTGCATACGGAGGTTACTCTTATGCAACATCTAACGTAATCTTAGGTGAGCGTTTCCCAATGTTAAAAACAAACGGATATTTCTGGAATGCTGATCATACTTTAAGAAGAGTAAATGCTACAACTGGTTACCCAGTACAAAACACTGCTCTATCTAATAGAGGTGGTACATTGCCTCGTGATATGGTTGGTTTAGGATCTTCTGTTTCTTACAAAGATTTCAGATTCTCTTTCAACTTTGAATATCGTGGTGGCAACGTGATGTATGCAGACTTAGGTCGTCAGATGACATTTACTGGATCTGGTTCTTGGACAGAAAACAGATTAGATCAAGTATTTGCTAATTCTTACTACTTAGATGCATCTGGTGCAGAAGTAGCAAATACAACAGTGAAAGTTCGTGAACCAGAGTATGCACTTTGGGTAAACAACTACCGTTTGATTGCAGAGAACTTCGTTACACCAGGATGGTTTATTAAATTAAGAGACGTTAACTTGTCATACTCTTTACCAGCTAGCTTGGTGAAGAAATCTAAGATCTTCAGTGCAGCTAATGTGGCTATCTACGGAAGAAACTTATTTACAATTGTAGACAAGGCAAACATGTACACTGACCCAGAATTCAGTTACACTTCAGGTAATGGTTTAGGTATTTCTAATACCGCTCAAACACCTCCAGTGCGTCAGTACGGTTTCAACGTAAACTTTGTATTTTAATCACCACAACTAAAAATATATAGATATGAAACTTTACAAAATATATATCGCCGCGTTTTTGGTACTTGTGGGAACAGGTTGTAAAAAAGACTTCTTAGATGTCAACACCAACCCTAACGCACTTCCAACAGCGACTCCAGCGTACGTATTAGCGAACGCTATCAATACATCTGCCTCTTCATTGGTAGGTGTAAATGAAACAGGTATGTTCTGGTCTGGTCATTGGACTCAGTCTAATGGTTATATCATCAGTACTACTTTATTTGCATACAACTTCACTAACGGTGATTTTAACTATTGGGATGGTACGTATGATAACTTATACGACTATCAATATGTAATCAACAATGCAAAAGATGCAGGTCAAGACTTTGCAAAAGGTCCTGCAAAAATTATGCAAGCTTTCAACTTTCAAAAATTAGTTGACTTGTATGGTAATATTCCTTATTCTGAAGCATTAAAAGGTGTTGGTGCATTAGCTCCAAAATTTGATGATCAAAAAGCAGTGTATGAAGGTTTAATTACTTTATTAGATGCTGGTATTGCAGATGTGAAAGCGAATCCTTTCCCAAGTGCATTTACTGCTTCTGATGTATTATTCAAGGGTAGTTCTTCTAACTGGATCAAATTCGCAAACTCTTTGAAATTACGTATTTTAATGCGTCAATCTAGAATCAGCGGAAGAGATGCATACATTGTAACTGAATTGAATAAGACTATTGCTGAAGGTTCTGGTTTCTTAACTACAGCGGATGCTGGTGTTAACCCAGGATATACTCCTTCTGCAGGTCAAATCAATCCTTTCTATGACACTTATGGTTATAGCGAAACTGGTGCTAGAAGAGCAAACAATAACTGGCCTCGTTTTACTGAATTCACTGTAAACTCTTTAAAGAATACAGGTGATACAGTTCGTATGAAGCGTTTAATGTATGCTGCTGGTAACGAAGATGGTGCTAATCCAGGTGTAAGCTTGAAGCCTGAAATTGCTTCTAACTATGTTGGTGTTCCTTTTGGATCTAGCGCTGGTTTCTTACCTGCTGTTACATCTGCTCCTGGCCCATCAGTATTGGTTAAAGGTGCTTACAATAAGCCTTTCATTATCATGACTGCTGCTGAAGTTCAATTAAACTTAGCTGAAGCAAAACAAAGATATGCAAGCGTAAACTTAACAGGTACTGCTCAATCATACTTCGAAGCTGGTGTTAAAGAATCATACAGAACTTTAGGTGCAACTGCATCTGATGCTGCAAGATTATTATCTAGCGGAGTTGACTTAGTAGATTTCACTGCTTCTACAGATAAGTTAAAAGCAATCGCTTACCAAAAATGGTTGGCTTTAGCAAACTTTAATGGTTTAGAAGCATGGTCTGAATACCGTAAAAATGGTTTCCCTGTAACTCCACAATCTAAGAACTACGTGACTGATGCTAGAAGACCAGTTCGTTTATTCTATCCTGGAACTGAATTAGGTTCTAACGGTGCGAATGTAAACGCTCAAGGTACGATCGACCCATTATCTACTCGTATTTTCTGGGATGTTGACTAGTACAATTAGTTAATTGAACTATACGAATAGGCCCCGCAATTTGCGGGGCCTATTTATTTTAATTCCATCCTTAATATTTCATTCAACTATAATTATACAATTCTAGTTGAATGAACAATTTAAATGCTATGAGAGATTTTATCTAAAACCTCAAAAGCAGTTTCGGCCATTTTGTTTCCTTTATTATCTAACAAAGGATTGATCTCGGTAAACTCTATACACTGCACTTTTCCAGTTGCTTGAAACAATTGAATAATTTGAACTATTTCTTCTGGATTAAATCCAGCAGGAACTGGCGTACCAGTTCCGTATGAAATTCTATCGCAGTCCATAGAATCCACATCAAAACTGATATAAAGCATATCACATGCTGAAAGTAATTGTATGGCTTCATCAATACAATTCTTTAATCCCTTAAACCTAAGTTCTTCAACTTTGAAATATTTGATATGTTGATCGCGAATGACTTTTTCTTCCGCTTCTTCATAATCTCTAATACCAAAGTATATCAAGTCTTGTGGTAATACTTTTGGCCCATCAATGCCAATATTTTTCATTTTGTACCACTGTACTAATGTTGCTTCATCTGGTTGATTGATTTGATATTGAAGGTTATCCAATCCTAAGGCAGCTGCCAACGGCATGCCATGAATATTCCCCGAGGGTGAAGTAAAAGGGGAATGAATATCTGTATGAGCATCCAGCCATATCACCCCAATTCTAGCATGAGGATGAGCGGATTTAATTCCACTTATAGTACCCAATGCTGAGCTATGATCCCCCGATAATACAATAGGGTAGTTCCCTACAATTAAGTTACTACTTACTGCTTTAGCAACTCTTTCGCATTGTTGCACCACATGTTCAATTCTTTTGGCAAAATTATTGGTGTTTTTTTGGTAGATGGTTTCATTGTGCGTCTCTACATCTTCATAAGCGTGTCTATTAAAATAGTCATTACCAGAATTAATAGCGGCTATTTCCAATGCATCAATACCCATATCGGAACCTCTGGTTCCCGCACCAATATCTGATCTGTTCTTAATTAATTTAATTTTCATACATCTACACTTATTGATTACTCAATACCTGGTTGTTTTAAAACAAATTTTTCATCTGCTTTTGCTTTATCTACTATATTTTTTACATCTTTTAATAATTGCTTTGCATCATATACAATACCATCTTTAATCGTATATCTAACACCACCCACTCTTTTGGTATTTCCATTCTCGTCTAATTTAATAGCCCCAGTGCCGTACAATACTTGTAAATTCTTTAATGGGTTTTGGTCTACCAAAACAATATCAGCTAATTTTCCTTGTTCCAAAGTGCCTAAATCTTTTTCCATCCCTAATGCTTGTGCAGCATATAAGGTAGCAGATCTAATTACTTCCAATGGATGAAATCCAGCTTCTCTTAGTAATTCCAATTCTCTAATATATCCAAATCCATAGGTTTGGTAAATAAATCCATTGTCAGAACCAGCAGTTACTCTTCCGCCTCTGTTTTTATATTCATTGATAAAGCTCATCCATAATTTATAATTATTCTTCCATTCAATTTCTTGTTCTGTCCCCCAATCAAACCAATAAGATCCATGAGAGTTTCTGCTTGGTGCATAAAAACGCCATAAAGAGGGAAGGGTATAGTCGTCATGCCACTCTGCTCTTCTGGCACGCATTAAATCTCTATTGGCTTCATAAATATTAAATGTTGGATCTAAAGTAAAATCAAGAGAAAGCAATTCGTTCATTACTTTATTCCATTTATCAGAATAAGGAACAGCAGCTTGTTTCCATAATTTTCCAGCATTTTCAAATCTGCTTTGTTCGTTGGTGTAATTATAGTCTAATGGAAAATCTTGTACGGTTTTGTTTTCAAACATCGCTTCTGGTAGACCATACCAATGTTCCATGCTAGTCATACCCGCTCTTGCAGAGTTTAGTACATTCCATCTAGCTACATCTGTTTGTGAATGGTGCGCGCAAGATCTTAATCCTAATCTTTTATTTTCTCTAATAGCAGCATCCATAATATCTGGCGCAGCACCAAAGAACTTAATTCCATCAGCACCATTCTTTGCGTTTTCATTTACCCAATCAATGGCATCCTGTCTAGTGATAATTTGTTTTTTAGCACCTTGACCAAAAGCAGTATAAGCGTATATTCTTGGGGCAATAATTTTATTTTCAGCACTTCTTTTCTTTTCACTTAATACCCAAGACAATCCATTACCCGCAGAAACATCTCTTACAGTGGTAATGCCATGTGCCATCCATAACTTGTACACATATTCAGCAGGAGTGCCTTGCTCCACACCTCCAATATGGGTGTGCATATCAATTAAGCCAGGTAGGGCATACATGCCAGTCGCATCAATCTCTTTTCCATTGGCTGCTAACTTAGGTCTTCTAGCTGGATTAATTGGATTCCTCTCGCTACCCACGGTGACAATTTTTACTATTCTATTGTTTTCAATCACTATGTCTACAGGACCTAGCGCAGGGGCTCCAGTTCCATTAATCATGGTAACACCTCTAATAATTAATTGGTTGTAAGGTCCATCACCTGCATTACGGTTTGGAGCGACTGGAATTTGTGCAAATAAAGTGCTGCTAATGAAGCAGGTTAATAAAAGACATAAGAACTGAAATCTAGCTTTCATATGTATTCAATTTTATCCCTAAACATAAGTAATTCTTGTCTCCGTTCATCCCTTTTTTGGTAATTTTTAAGCACAAGCTTATAACTTTAATAAACTTTTATCAATTCAATAAATAAGATGCCTAGATTCACTATAATACTCATTGCTTTATGCTTGCTTTTGGTATCTCAAAATTTAGATGCACAAAAGGGCATTGAACGCATTGATAGTTTGGCAGGAAGGTTTATTAAAAATCTAAGAAAAGAATACAGCGAGAAATTATTGGTACAAACCAATAAACAAGTTTTTATTGTGGGAGAAGAGCTCTGGTTAAAAGCATGGTTGATTAATCATCTTTCTCATAAATATTATAAGCATAGTCAAACCCTGTATGTTGATTTGGTAAATGAAAAAGATAGTGCTGTCTCTAATCTATTATTAAATATTCCTTCTGAACGAACGGAGGCAAAAATTAATTTGTCAGATAAAATAAAAGAGGGGCAGTACTGGCTAAGGTTGTATACAGCTAATATGGCTAAACGAGACACCGCGTCTATTATGGTGATTCCTATTTATATGATCAATCCAAAGCTTCCTTTGACAAATTTTGCCAATGAACAATTGCCATTAAATTCATTAACACCAGTTTCTGTGCCAACAAGCCCTCAAATTGAAGTATTCCCTGAAGGTGGACAGTTGATTGCTGGAACCAATGCGGTTATTGGTATTAAAGCAACCGATAAGAATCATCAACCCGTTGCTTTGGAAGGATATATTATGGATGGGAAAGATAGTACTATTGAAACTTGGTTTTCTACAGAGGCTAAATATGGTTTAGCTAAATGTCAATTTTTTGTTTCAAAAAGTCATCAATATTATGCAGTGATTAA
>JACCDP010575917.1_pt1 | contig 11585 bp, 10 predicted proteins | sample 7445841 | NCBI WGS metagenome assembly JACCDP01 (sample SAMN15323441, study PRJNA562643) | freshwater metagenome | isolation source: river surface water | place: USA:Blue River Watershed | collected 2017-08-17
ATCCTTATCGACGATCGCATGCTGGCGGCCGGCATGAATAGTTTTGCTATCCCACTCTTGCAAAGAAACAAGAGTTAAGTTCGAACCTGGCTCGCAGATGATCTCAATATCTTCGGCGATCAAGTGATCGCCAGTGTTTTCGATAATCAAAGTAGCTTTGGCATTCGCGCCAATTCGAATCTGGACTCGTGAGAGCTCAGCATCAGCAGTACCGCTAGCGATTCGATATAACGAAATAGCTTCAGCGATTTCAGCATTTGCGGCAATCTTTAGGACAGCTACCTTGGCAGCTGCTTCGTGAATACGCGAAACAATTACATCATCTGAAGTTGATTCAGCTGAAACTAGTTCGCGACCAACCTGTTCGAAGGTGACCCCTGCTGGCGCAGCGCTTCGCATAGAAAGTGAGTTGCGGTCAGCCAACTTAAAGGTGCCGTCATGAAGGCCGCCAAGGCGCTTAAGCGGAGTAAATCGCCAAGCTTCTTCGCGCCCAGTTGGCGTTAAGTAATTTGTAGTTAAAGTAGACATTCGTAATTAACCGACAGCGCCTTCCATTTGAAGCTCAATTAGACGATTTAGCTCTAGGGCATATTCCATTGGCAGCTCGCGAGCAATTGGTTCGATAAATCCACGGACGATCATGGCCATAGCTTCATCTTCAGTTAAACCACGAGACATTAGATAGAAGAGCTGATCATCACTTACTTTTGAAACAGTAGCTTCGTGACCCATCGATACATCATCTTCGCGAATATCTACATACGGGTAGGTATCTGAACGTGAAATTGTGTCAACTAAAAGCGCATCACATTTAACGGTGCTCTTTGAGTGATGTGCACCTTCTTGCACCTGAACCAAGCCACGATAGGAAGTACGACCTCCACCGCGAGCTACAGATTTAGAGATCACAGATGATGATGTGTAAGGCGCTGCGTGAACCATCTTGGCACCGGAATCTTGATGTTGACCTTCGCCTGCAAATGCGAGTGAAAGCGTTTCACCTTTTGCGTGAGAACCCATTAAGAAAATTGCTGGATACTTCATGGTTACCTTTGAACCGATATTTCCATCGACCCATTCCATTGTTGCGCCTTCGGCACAAGTGGCGCGCTTGGTAACTAGGTTGTAAACGTTATTAGACCAGTTTTGGATTGTGGTGTAACGAACGCGTGCGCCCTTCTTAACAATAATTTCAACGACGGCCGAGTGAAGTGAATCTGATTTGTAGATAGGCGCTGTGCATCCTTCAACGTAATGAATGTATGAATCTTCATCCGCAATAATCAAAGTGCGCTCGAACTGACCCATGTTCTCTGTATTGATGCGGAAATATGCCTGTAATGGAATATCAACATGCACGCCCTTTGGTACATAGATAAATGAACCACCAGACCAGACCGAAGTATTTAGCGCTGCAAACTTATTATCGCCAACTGGGATAACAGTGCCGAAGTACTCTTTAAATAGCTCAGGGTGCTCTTTAAGCGCTGTATCAGTATCTAAAAAGATGACTCCTTGCGCTTCAAGATCTTCACGAATTGAGTGATAAACAACTTCAGATTCGTACTGAGCAGCGACACCGGAAACAAGGCGCTGCTTTTCTGCCTCCGGAATACCCAAACGGTCATAGGTATTTTTGATTTCTTCCGGCAAATCTTCCCAAGTTGCTGCTTGCTTCTCGGTAGAGCGTACAAAGTATTTGATGGTGTCGAAGAAGATGCCGCTGAGGTCTGAACCCCAATTTGGCATCGGCTTCTTTTCGAATAGAGATAGACCCTTTAGGCGGAGATCTAACATCCATTGAGGTTCGGATTTCTTGGCAGAAATATCGCGGACTACATCCTCGTTAATTCCACGTTTTGAATTAGCGCCAGCATCATTCTTATCTGACCAGCCATATTCATAGTTGCCGATTCCATCGAGTTCTGGATGTGCGATTGTCATTGCTAGCCTCTCCGAGCCGTTGTTTTATTAACTAAATTTGGAATATATGTTGTGCAAACGCCATCACCATGAGCGATTGTTGCTAACCGTTGAACGTGAGTTCCGAGAAGTGCGGAAAAGGCCGCTGTTTCTGCTTCGCAAAGTTCTGGAAATTCAGCTGCCACATGTGCAATCGGGCAATGATGCTGGCAAATTTCTTCACCCATCTTTCGTTCGATTACCGTTGCTGCATAACCTTGTTCTGTTAAAAATGATGCAAGCGCCTCTGTTTTATGAGCGCGCTTCTTAATCGCTTCAGAACCCTTTCGCTCGATATCATCAGCACGATTCTTGGCAAAGGCCTTAACTAAATGTTCGCCAGATTGCGCTGACATAAATTTAAGAGCGGCAACTGCTAGATCGTCGTAGGAGTGTTCAAATTTCTCGCGACCTCGATCGGTCATAACAAAAACTTTCGAAGGACGGCCACGGCCACGAGTTAGGCCGACATGAGGCTCGCGAGCCTCGAGAATGCCATCGGCCACCAGGTTATCTAGGTGGCGGCGAATTCCGGCTGGGGTGAGCGCCAGCCGTTCACCTAAGGCCACTGCTGTAGAAGGACCGCTTTCCAGAATTACTCGGGCGATCGCATCACGGGTGCGCAGATCTTCACTTGCCGGAGGCGCGCTCATAATCTGACTTTTCACAACATTAATGTATCGTAAATCAAGGCTATCTTCTCGCTGAGTCCGCCTTACCAGTTAGTGAGGGGCGCCTCAGACCGACCCTGATCCCCCTGACATAGGGTTGGGGCATGCCGATCCTCTATCTCTTGCTCTTCCTGCAAGCGGGGTTAATTGTTACGGGCGGTGCAGTACGAATTACCGGATCTGGTCTGGGTTGCCCAACTTGGCCTGAGTGCACTGAGGGTTCATATATTCCAGTTGCCGGTCAAGCAGAAGGCGCATTTCACGCCTGGATCGAATTTGGAAATCGGTTATTAACTTTTGCACTGTTTTTCGCAGCTATCGCCGCAGTTATTTATGCGTTGCGGAAAGCTCGTCGAGATTTGCTTTGGCGAGCTGGCTTACAAGTACTCGGAATTTTAGGGCAAGGCGTACTTGGCGGGATTACGGTGCTCACTAAATTAAATCCACTCTCCGTTGCTAGTCACTTCATTTTGAGCATTTTCTTGATTGCAGGCGCTTCATCCATGGTCGAACGTGGACGATCTCCTAAAGTTTCGATTCGCCCGATTAATCAGAAAATTAATTTGATTTCTAAACTTCACGTATTGCTTACCTTCTTAGTCATTTTTGTTGGCACCTTAGTAACTGGCAGCGGGCCGCATGCAGGCGATTACCAAGCGCCCAGACTGAACTTTGATATCCGGGCAATTACCTGGCTTCATGCAGATCTAGTAATTGCCTTGATTGGCGTAACCCTTGCACTCTTTGTCTTATCGGATCTTTCGCCTGAAACAAGTAAGCGGATCAAATACTTTTCGATCATCCTCTTAGGTCAAGGGTTACTTGGATATCTACAATATTTAAATGGCTTGCCCGAAATTATGGTGCTAGCGCATTTAGTTGGTTCGACTCTTGTTTGGATTTCCGCATGGCGAATTTGGTTATCAATTACAACAGCTGACAGAAAGTAGGAGCAAAATATGAGCCAGATGACCGGTTGGACTGAGCTAGATAATCAGGCCGTCACCTATGCCCGCGCTCTTGCAATGGATGCAGTGCAAAAGGTGGGAAATGGGCATCCAGGTACAGCTATGGCCCTTGCGCCAGTTGCGTACAACCTTTTTCAACGCCACTTAGTGCATGATCCTGCAGATCCTAATTGGATTGGTCGCGATCGCTTTATTCTCTCTTGTGGGCACTCATCCATAACTATCTACACTCAACTTTTCTATAGCGGCTACGGTCTTGAGATGGATGATCTAAAGGCATTTCGCACTTGGAATTCATTAACACCAGGACATCCCGAATACGGACATACTGCAGGTGTTGAGATGACTACTGGCCCACTTGGTCAAGGTGTTGCAACTGCTGTCGGCATGGCAATGGCTGCTCGTTATGAACGCGGATTATTAGATCCAAATACACCAGATGGTGATTCATTATTCGATCACAATATCTGGGTCATCTGTTCTGACGGCGATCTTGAGGAAGGCGTTAGCGCTGAAGCTTCATCACTGGCAGGCACGCAAGAACTTGGAAATTTAATTTTAATTTATGATGACAATCGAATCTCGATTGAAGGTGATACTCATAATGCTTTCACCGAAGATGTATCAGCGCGCTACCGCGCTTACGGCTGGCAGGTCATTGAGGTACCTGCCGCAGTCGATGGAAATATTGATTTACCAGCCGTGGATGCTGCCATGATTTCCGCGAAAGCCGAAAGAAGTAAGCCAACGCTGATTCGCATGCATTCGATAATTGCATGGCCTGCACCAAAAGCTAAGGGAACTGCCGGCTCACATGGTTCTGCTCTCGGTGCCGAAGAAATTGCTGAGACTAAGAAAATTCTTGGATTAAATCCAGATGAACACTTCGCTCTGCCGGCTGATGTTTTTGCTCATGTGCGCAAAGTTAAAGAACGTGGCGCATCACTTCGAAAAGATTGGAATACTCGTTTAGCGACTTGGCAAGTTAAGCAACCTGCCGAAGCAGCGCTATTGAATCGTTTGCAGAGCAAAGAACTTCCAGCTAACTGGGATTCTGAACTTCCTACCTTTGAAGCCGGTGCTCAAATTGCAACTCGTGCGGCCTCAGGGAAAGTAATTAATGCACTAGCCAAAAAGATGCCTGAACTTTGGGGTGGTTCAGCAGACTTGGCCGGAAGTAACAACACCGATATCGATGGTGGCGGTTCGTTCTTGCCAGCAACTAGTGCCATTAAGGGCGCCAATCCATATGGCCGCATCATTCACTTTGGAATTCGTGAACATGCGATGGGTTCGATTCTAAATGGCGCTGCGCTGCACGGTTTAACTCGTTCATTCGGTGGAACCTTCTTAGTATTTAGCGACTACATGCGCCCTGCAGTTCGCTTAGCTGCGTTGATGAATATTCCAAGCACCTTTGTTTGGACTCACGATTCAATTGGTGTTGGTGAAGATGGTCCAACTCATCAGCCGATTGAGCATTTCGCAGCACTGCGAGCTATTCCAAATCTTGCGGTCATCCGTCCAGCCGATGCCAATGAAGTAACTGTAGCTTGGCGCGAGATTATTGCTCGCCGCTCCCCTGCAGCAATCATTTTGTCTCGACAGAACCTGCCAGTCGTAGATCGCACGACTCATGCGCCAGCTTCAGAAGTAGCTAAGGGTGCTTACATTCTTAAGTCAGCAGCTGGTAAAGCTAAGGTCACACTTATTGCAACAGGTTCGGAAGTTTCTCTCGCCCTAGATGTTGCAGCCGCCCTGGAATCCAAGTCGATTGCAACAGCCGTCGTTAGCGCTCCATGTTTGGAATGGTTCGACGCTCAGCCAGAAAGTTATCGCGCTCTAGTTTTGCCAGCCGATTCCATCAAGGTAAGTATCGAAGCTGGAATTTCCCAAGGATGGCATCGCTACATTGGGTCGAGCGGCATAGCAATTTCCTTAGAACACTACGGAGCCTCTGCTGCCGCACCTGTTCTATTTAAAGAGTTTGGCTTTAGCGTTGAAGCAATCGTTCCTAAGATTGAAGCAGCTCTGTAATGCAGATTTCTCAATTAGCGACTGCTGGCTGTTCAGTTTGGCTAGATGATTTATCTCGTGCCAAATTAACTGGTACAGATGCTCATTCCTTGCCGCCACGTATCGCAAACTCAGGCGTCGTCGGGGTAACTACCAACCCAGCTATTTTTAAAGCTGCTATTTCAAATGCCACTGAGTATTCAACTGATATTGCCCTGCTTAAAGACAAAAAAGTGGAAGAAGTAATTACCAAGCTTACAACTGATGATGTCAGACAAGCTTGCGACCTATTTATAGATATCTATCAAACAAGCAAGGGTTTTGATGGTCGAGTCAGTATCGAGGTAGATCCACGTTCAGCGCATGACACTGCAGCTACCGTCACTGAAGGAAAAGCGCTCTGGCAAGTAATTGATCGACCAAATGTAATGATCAAGGTGCCGGCTACATTGGCTGGATTGCCCGCTATCACAGAGTTAATCGGCCAAGGAATCAGCGTAAATGTAACTTTGATCTTTTCGATCGAAAGATACCTTCAAGTTATTGAGGCTTACATCGCCGGCATTGAGATAGCCGCTAAGAATGGCGTGGAATTAAATAAAATCCATAGCGTCGCATCATTTTTCATTAGCCGATTAGATACTGCGATTGATCCAATCCTAAAAGCAGATGGTGGCGTACTTGCTCACTCTCTTCTTGGAGCAGCTGCTATCGCCAATGCGCATTTAGCTTATGAGCAATTTGAGATGAAATTTGCTACCGAACGTTGGCGTTCACTTGCTGACCAAGGAGCCAATCTGCAACGACCACTATGGGCCTCTACTGGCGTTAAGGATCCCGCCTATGACGACACCAGATATGTTCTGGAACTAGTTGCCCCACATACCGTTAACACGATGCCGCAAAGTACTTTAGATGCGGTTATTGACCACGGACTTTTCAAAGGCAATACCATTACCGGAAAATATGACGAAGCAAGGGTGGTTTTTTCTCAACTTGCCGAATTGGGAATTTCAATAGATACGGTCACTGCCGACCTAGAAACCGACGGAGTAAAGAAATTCGCTGATGCTTGGAATGAACTCTTAGCTAGCGTAAAAGGGGCAATTGCATAATGTTAAAGCTTTCAGGTAGCAAAGTTGGCAACATCGACCGAAGCAGCGCGCTTTATCAAAAGATTGCGACAGTTAATCCTCGATTAGCAAATAAGGATTCCGATATCTGGGGTCCGACTGCTAAGGCAGAAGCTAGTATTCGATTAAATTGGATCGATGCTCCAGAGAGTTCACGAGAACTATTACCTCAACTAGATGCGCTTAACGCTAAATTTAGAAACCATACCCGCGTTGTTTTATGCGGAATGGGCGGCTCTTCTCTAGCTCCTGAAGTGATTGCAGCTACTTATCGAAAAGAGCTATTCGTTTTAGATTCAACGGACCCGGTTTACATCCATTACGCACTTTCTGGTGATTTGCGAGAGACGGTAGTAGTTGTCGGATCTAAATCAGGTTCGACAATCGAGACTGCATCGCAAAGAGCGCTCTTTGCCGAAGCTTTTCGTACTCTAGATTTGAATCCAATTGAACATATGGTGATTGTTACTGACCCAGGTTCACCACTTGATCAGAGCGCACGCGAAGATGGCTATACGGTGATTAATGCAGATCCAAACGTTGGTGGTCGCTTCAGCGCGCTAACTGCTTTTGGCTTAGTTCCAGCAGCCCTGATTGGCGTAGATGCATCTGTACTTCTAGATGCAGCATCGGATGCTAAAACTCAAGTCATCGATAGTGCAATCGCCATTGATATTGCTTACTTAATTGCTTCCGCAGGGCAGTACTTAACGTACTGCGATAGCCCAGAGATTCCAGGGCTATCCGATTGGATAGAACAACTAGTTGCTGAATCAACCGGCAAGAATGAAGTTGGTCGACTGCCGATCGTGATTGAGAGCCCAACTTCTGCTGGCGCGGGTGAAGTAATGAGTATCGCTTTTTCTGGTGATGCTGATTTAGTGATTACCGGTGAACTTGGCGAGCAATTCTTCCTCTGGGAATGGGTTACTGCGCTGGTAGGCGCAGCACTTGAAATTGATCCCTTTAACCAGCCGAATGTAACTGAAGCAAAAGAAGCCACCGGTGCATTGCTATCCGAGTGGAATGGCATCCTTCCTGAATTTACGGCAGATGCTGTCGATGGTGCGGTCGAAATCTTTGGTGCGGGTTCTGATCTAACTGCAGCATTGCGTACTTTCATAGATTCAATTCCGGCTGGTGGTTATGTTGCGGTAATGGCTTATCTAGATCGCAGCGGTGATAGTGACCTAGCTCAGTTGCGTGAGATCATTGCTCGTAAAGCACAGCGCCCTGTGACATTTGGATGGGGGCCACGTTTCTTGCATTCAACTGGTCAATTCCATAAAGGTGGCCAACAAAATGGCGCTTTCTTGCAGATCACCGGAGTTACAAATGGTGATGTCGTAATTCCTGGTCAGAAGTATGGCTTTAAGACTTTAGTTATGGCTCAAGCACTTGGCGATTTGCGCGCGCTCGCCAAAAGAAAATACCCGCTACTGCGATTACATCTGAGTGATCGAAGTGCGGGAATTTCTCAATTACTCAAAGCGGCCGAAGCGCTTTAATTATTCGTCATCATCTCCGTGCAGCTTGCGCAGAGCATCTTCTAGAATTTTTTCGCCTTCTGCAGCAGTGCGGCGTTCTTTAACGTAGGCCAAGTGAGTCTTATATGGCTCATTCTTAATCGCAGATGGTGGATTATTCTTATCTAGGCCGGCAGGTAAACCACACTTTGGGCAATCCCATTCTGCTGGAATTACGACGCCCTCTTCTTTTGCAAAAGATGGCTTGACTTCATGACCCGTGCCGCACCAATATGAAACATAGAAGCGCTCAATTGATTCACCACGTTCAGCCTCACCCATTGGGCCGGCGCCGACACGACTTCCGCGAATTGCACTACCCATTTGAGCTCCTTAAAAAGTTGTAACGAAAAATTAAGCTGATTTTAAAACAAGGCTTAGTGCGACTACACCTGAGAACCAGAGTCCGCCAACGACGATTGTGATGCGATCAAGATTCTTCTCGACTACCGAAGATCCGCCGAAGCTTGATGAAACGCCGCCACCGAAAAGGTCGGAAAGTCCGCTTCCTTTGCCTTTGTGAAGCAGAACCAAGAGAATCATCAGAACGCTAGTAATGACGAGCAAGATTGATAGAGCGAGCTTCACGATTAATTCTCCAACTTCGAAGTGAGGTAAGGGCGTTATTCTACTTCACCAGCGGTGTTAGTAGACAATTAAGCGAAAAATGAGCGGGATTTTGCCGAACTTTAGCCTTATTCCGCGCGGTAATAGCGAGCGATCTTCGCTAATTCTTCGGGATCTAGGCTGGCGCCACCAATTAGCGCGCCATCAACATCGTCCTTCTTCATGATCTCGGCGATATTGGCTGACTTAACTGAACCGCCATAAAGAATGCGCATGTTGTCCGCGATCTCAGGTGAGCCAATCTTGGCTACCTCAGCACGGATTGCTGCGCAAACTTCTTGGGCATCCTCAGGCGTTGCGGTCTTGCCAGTGCCAATTGCCCAGACCGGCTCGTATGCAATCACAATCTTTTTTAGTTCAGGCTTGGTGAATCCGGCAAGCCCTGCACGAACCTGTGAAAGTACATGTTCAACATGAGTACCAGCCTCGCGAATGGCAAGTTCTTCGCCACAGCAGAAGATTGGTGTTAAGTCATTTGCAAGCGCTGCTTTAATCTTCTTATTTACGATCGCATCGCTTTCGTTATGAATGGCACGTCGTTCTGAGTGACCAATGACAACAAATGTGCAACCAAGCTTGGCCAACATCGAACCACTGATATCGCCAGTAAATGCGCCACTTGCTTCGGGTGAAAGATCCTGCGCTCCGTAAAGTAGACGCAAGCGATCACCATCGATCAAAGTTTGAATAGAACGAATATCGGTAAATGGCGGAATGATTGCGACATCTACTGCATCGTAATCTTTATCCTCGAGGCTATAAACCAACTTCTGAGCAACTGCAATCGCCTCAAGGTGATTGAGGTTCATCTTCCAGTTACCGGCCATAAGTGGCTTACGCATTTTTTGCCTTCTTTCGATTTAGATTACTTAGATAAAAAAATAAAGCCTTTTTATAGCCCAAGCGCGGCAAGACCAGGAAGTTCCTTGCCTTCTAGATATTCAAGTGATGCACCACCACCTGTTGATATATATCCAAAATCGCTATCAGCAAAACCTAGAGCACGTACTGCCGCAGCTGAGTCTCCCCCGCCGACTACGCAGAGTCCATCTACTTTGGATAGCGCGCTAGCAACCTCTTTAGTTCCACCAGAGAACGCAGCGAACTCAAATACGCCCATTGGGCCATTCCAAAAGACGGTTTTGCAACTAATAACTGCTTTAGCAAATGCCGCTGCAGTTTCGGGCCCGATATCTAGACCCATTTGATTTGAGGGAATTGCATCAGCGCTAACTAACGTCGCTGGCGCATCGGCAGCAAAAGCAGGTGCCACCAAAATATCTGTTGGCAGTAAGAGCTCAACGCCATTGGCTTTCGCGCGCTCAAGTAATTCTTTTACCGTTGGAATTAAATCTATTTCAACAAGCGATGTGCCAATCTCTTTTCCTTGCGCAGCTAAGAAGGTGAAGAGCATTCCGCCACCAATAGCGATTACATTTACTTTGTCTAGCAGATTAGCAATCACGCCGATCTTGTCTGAAACTTTGGCGCCACCTAAAACTACGCCATAAGGGCGATCTGGATTCTGAGTTAGCTTCTTTAATACTTCGACTTCAGCACTAACTAAATAACCAGCAGCATTTGGCAGCAATTTTGGAAGGTCATAAACCGAAGCATGTTTGCGGTGTACAGCACCGAAACCATCGCCTACATATGCATCAGCAAGTTGAGCTAATTCTTTTGCTAGAACGGCACGCTCGGCTTCATCCTTGCTAGTTTCAGCTGCACTAAAGCGAATATTTTCCAGCAATAAAATCTCACCTGGAATTAGTGATTCAGCCGCTGCGGTTACTTCCGGGCCGGTAACTGCAGTTGCAAATTTAATTGGCATCCCGAGCAATTCACCTAAGCGCGTCGCTACTGGAGCCAACGACAGCTCAGGCTTTGCTTCACCCTTTGGTCGACCTAAGTGCGCCGCAATAACCAGCGACGCACCTTGGTCTAGCAAATATTGAATCGTAGGCAGCGATGCCCGGATGCGTCCATCATCTTTAATGACGCCCTCTTTCAGGGGAACATTAAGATCACAGCGCAGGAATACCCGCTTGCCTTTGACTTCGAGCTTTTCGAGATGTGCCATACGGTTTAAAGAGTCTTGCCGACGTATGAGATTAGATCTACTAGACGGTTTGAGTAACCCCATTCGTTGTCATACCAACCAACAATCTTCACCTGGTTACCGATTACCTTAGTTAGGCCCGAATCGAAAATACATGATGAAGGATCAGTGACGATATCTGAAGAAACGATTGGATCTTCGGTGTAGGTCAAGTAACCCTTAAGAGCGCCATTGGCTGCTGCCTTCATAGCGGCATTGATCTCAGCTGCAGTTGCTTCCTTTGCAAGTTCAACAGTTAAATCTGTAGCTGAACCAGTTGGAACTGGTACGCGCATTGCGTAACCATCTAGCTTGCCCTTTAGTTCAGGAAGAACCAAAGCGATCGCCTTTGCAGCACCTGTTGAAGTAGGGATCATATTTGTTGCAGCTGCACGAGCGCGACGAAGATCCTTATGCGGGAAGTCCAAGATAACTTGGTCATTTGTGTATGCGTGAATTGTGGTCATAAGACCCTTCACGATTCCCCAATTATCGTTTAGAACCTTAGTCATCGGAGCTAAGCAGTTTGTTGTACATGATGCATTTGAAATGATGTTGTGCTTCGCTGCATCGTAATTTTCATG
>JACCDP010132184.1_pt1 | contig 11584 bp, 10 predicted proteins | sample 7445841 | NCBI WGS metagenome assembly JACCDP01 (sample SAMN15323441, study PRJNA562643) | freshwater metagenome | isolation source: river surface water | place: USA:Blue River Watershed | collected 2017-08-17
CTTCTTGAAGGGCTGCTTCCAGATAAGCCGCCATGTCCTCTTCGGTAACGAGATGCTCAGCGGGATCCCAGACCCGGGTCTTGGTTTTCGGCATGATCAAAACTCCTTCAGATCGTTTGCCAAAGCCTTGGCGTTGCGGATGTCCTTGTCCTGTGTGGACTTGACGCCTCCGGCCAGCAAGACGATCACGATTTCGCCGCGCTGGATGAAATAGATCCGGTATCCAGCCCCGTGATCGACTCTCAACTACGAGACGCCTTCGCCAACGGGCTTGGCATCCCCGGCGTTGCCGAGCGACAGGCGCCGGATGCGGATGTCAAGCGAGCCCGGGCGACTCGGTCTCGCACACCAGCGAACCACTTGGCGTAGGTCTCAGTTTGCTGGATCTGGATCACGCCATTGAAGGTATCCCATGGGAAACATACTCGTCAAGCCCGACTTTAGGCTGAGCATGAGTTCGAATCCCCGACCCCACTAAAAACAGGGGGGTCAAAAACTGAGCGAGTTAGTTGAACAATCCCTTCTGGGCCGCCAGAACAAGTCCTGCTAACTCGCTCAGCCGGGTCGCAAGGCGCTTCGAGCCCCGCACCACGCGGGGCGTTTTGCTTTTGCGCCCTGACTGGCCCCATCGCCACCCACCCCCGAAACCCGTCTCAAACCCCGTTTCGTCTCAGAACCTCCTGACTTTTTCGTCGTGGTACGGCGGGAAGAGGTTGGAGAAAAAGCGGTGCTTTAGTGCCGTACCAATTGGAGGCTTGAACGATCCCTAGAGGCTGTGACTTTTGTTGAAACTGGACCGATGGTGCAAGGCACCTATCAGATCAGACAGTCGCTCGAGACGATGTAAGAGGTCAGAAAAATGGCCCTCGACGCTTTTCAGACAGCGCGGCGATGGCGATCAATGCAGACATCTAGAACATCATGATGCGATCGCTGGCCCCATGTATCGGAGAAAATTTCAACCTCGCAATAGCCGGTGAACCCCTGTGCTTCAATCCAGGAACGGATCAAGGGAATATCGATCACGCCGTCACCCATCATGCCGCGGTCGTTGAGCATATCTGTGGTGGGTGTCAGCCAATCGCACACGTGAAAGGCCAGCAGCCGATCATTTCCTGCGCGTGTAATCTGTTGTTGAAGCTTGGGATCCCACCAAAGGTGGTATACATCCACCACCACCCCCAGCACCCCTGAACGTTGTGGATCGAGTTCATCGCAGAGATCGAGCGCTTGCTCCAGGGTGTTGACGCAGGATCGGTCTGCAGCGTACATGGGGTGTAAGGGCTCGATAGCCAAGGCAAGCTCAGCCTTTCGGGCATAGTCAAGCAATGCGCCGATACCGTCGCGCACCTGGGTGCGTGCCGAGGCCAGGTCTTTGGAGACTGCCTTACCGCGCATTCCGCCAGGTAAAGACCCCGCCACCAGAACCAGGCAGGGTGCGTTCAGTTCGACAGCCTCATCAACCGCCCGACGGTTGTCATCGAGTGCAGCACGCAATCCCATCGGGTCTTCTGCGGGGAACATGCCGCCGCGGCAGTAGCCCGACAGCTCAAGCCCTAGAGCCTTGATTTGCTGAGCCACCTTCCTCACACCGGCAGCATGCACCTGATCACGCCATGGCGACACGGCAGGTATTCCCTTGAGAGCACAAGCATCCAAAATTTCGGACAAGGGAAGATCAATGCCTCGGCTCTTTCGAATGGTCGCCGTGTTGATGGATAAGCTGCTGTGGTCTTTTGAGAAATCTCGCATCATTGCACTCCGTGCAACACCATTAAAGCGGTCATGCGCTGAACGGCCTGCTCAGGATGTTCGAGTAGATTGGCAGCATCGGCGAGGCGGAAGAGTTCAGAAAAATGCAATAGGCTTCGAGTGCTTTGCTGCCCACCGACCATCGTGAAATGATTTTGATGACCATTGAGCCAGGCCATGAAGACCACGCCGGTTTTGTAAAAGCGGGTTGGTGTCTGGAAGATATGACGTGATAAGGGAACCGTAGGACCCAGGATGGCGTGAAACTGCTCCAGATTACCTTGTGCCAGATGACCCAGTGCTGAACTGGCAGCCGGGGCAATCGCATCAAAGATGCCCAGCAGGGCATCGCTCTTCCCATGCGTCGGTTCGCTGCCGAAGTTGTCTCCTGCGATCAATTCGGGATAGTTGAAGTCATCACCGGTGTACATGCGAACGCCTTTGGGTAGGCTCCTGCGCATGGCGACTTCTTTATCCTTGTTCAACAGCGAAATTTTGATGCCATCCACCTTCTTGGCATGCGCCCCAATGATGCCCACCGCAGTTTGCATGGCTGCATCCAGGTCGCGGGTGCCCCAGTATCCAGTGAGGGCAGGATCAAACATGTCGCCCAGCCAATGCAAGATCACTGGCTTTTGGGACTGTACGAGGATTCGGTCATACACCCGTTCATAGTCGATGGGGCTTTTCGCGACGCGGGCCAAGGCTCGACTGGCCATGATGATCAGTCTGCCGCCCAGCTTTTCGATGGCGGCCATTTGCTCTTCATAGGCATGGATCACATCGTCCACGCTCTTGACGGCGTCTATCTCCAAGTGATCGGTACCGCACCCTGAGGCCACGAGAGCCCCAGGATGATCCTTGGCGGCGTCCAGTGAACGGCGAATCAATTCAAGGGAGGTGTGCCAATCCATACCCATGCCACGCTGCGCAGTGTCCATCGCCTCGGCCACCCCCAGTCCCAGCGACCAAAGGTATTTGCGGTAGGCCACCGTCGTGTCCCAATCGATAGCGGATTGAATCCAAGGGTCTGCTGTTTTCCTTGGGTCGGCCACCACGTGCGCTGCTGAATAGGCAATGCGGTTAAATGTCCCGCCGCATGTAGGCTGTGGGGCTTGCTTGCCCGTCAGTCTGTAAGACTGCATTTGGCCTTGCAGATTGGGAAGTTTGATCCTCAATGTCATTTTGGTTTTCCTGCCTGATCCTGTATGAACCCAGTATTTAGTTCGCGCAGTCAAATGCAACAAGGGCTTCATACCTGGTTGGATGATGACATCGGCCACCAAAGGTGCCGGCAGCGGCCTTTCGGGCTTTCGGCCGGTTGCCGTTATTCAGTCAGGGTTAGATACGCCCCTCGGCTTGAGCCTTTCAAAACATGTGCGTTTTGGGGGAAAGTTGATGGTCATCAGGGGCGAAGATCTCCCGAGGATCAGATACCGAAAAATCCCAAGATTTCATCGATTTGGCCCGACAGCATGTGAATCCCGGCATGCGTATCAAAACCCTTTGCGCTCGCGTCGGCCAGCAGCGGAGTCCAAGCGGGTTTGAGAACAATATCGACGACCAAAGTCCCTTTCTTGGCACCTGATAGGTCTACGGGCAGATTTTCCCCATCGGGCGGCGCACAGTTCATGATCACCTCATGCGCTGCGGCTGCACCCTGCACGGCGGCAAGAGCCCGAACCGCGACCTTTGGATAGTCTGCAGCGACATTTGCGGCGAGGGCTTGTGCCCGACCATGGTCGCGGTCAGTCAAGGTGATCTGATGGGCTCCTGCGCGGGCTACCGCATGGGCAATGGCGCGGCCCGCGCCGCCGGCGCCAATCATCAGGACACGCTTGCCCTTGAGTGAATGGCCATTCTGGGCCATCCCGCGCACGAAGCCGGCGCCGTCGAAGTTGTCTCCGATGAGCCGACCGTCGGCTGCCTTCTTGATCGCGTTGACAGCCCCCGTGCTTTTCGCCCCAGGCCCCAGTTCGTCCATCAGGCTGTACATGTCCACCTTGTGCGGGACGGTGACGATCAGGCCGTCCCAGTTCCTGCTTTGCCGGTAAACACGGATGAGATCGGGCAGTCCTGCGGATGGAATGTGCAGCGGCACCAGCACGGCGGGCAGGCCCAAGGTCCGGAAAGCCTGGTTGAACAGGCCCGGCGATCCGGCCTGATCTATGGGATCGCCGACGATGGCAAACAGCCGGGTGGCGCCAGTCAGCGGCAGGGGCAGGCCCAGCGGCGCGCTCTGCGGCGTCACTGGAGTCCGGCGGCCAGCAGCCGTTGGTTCAGTGCGCGTGAGCGGGGCTTGAGCGACGCCTTCAAGCCCATCGGCTCGTTGCGAAAGATTCGCTCGTCCATGAGGCCCAGGTTAGGGGCGATCTTGGGAAGAAAGTCCATCTGGTCCAGCACGTCTTTCTGCAGATCGATGCCTGGCGCGATCTCGCACAGCTCCAGTCCGGCTTCGGAGCTGCGAAAGACGGCGCGCTCGGTGACGAAAACCGTTTGTTGCCCACGCTCGCGCCCGTAGGGGCCGCTGTAGGAGATCTGGCCCAACTTAGAGACGAACTTGTGGTGGCGCCCTTCCTGGGCGATGCGCAGCTTGCCATCGCCCGTGGCGATCTGCAGGCCACCGGCGGTCAGCGTGCCGCCAAAGACCATCTTCTTGGCGTTCTGGCTGATGTTGATGAAGCCACCCACCCCCACCACCTTACCGGCAAAGCGGCTGATGTTGACGTTGGACAGGGGGTCGACCTCCACCGCCGACAAAAAAGCGATGTCCAGCCCACCGCCGTCGTAGAAATCGAACTGGTAGGGCTGATCCACTATAGCCGCGTAGTTGCGCGCCGCGCCGGCATCCAGACCGCTGGCTGGTGCGCCCCCGATCAGCCCCTGCTCGTTGGTCAGGACAATGCGGTCGATCACGTTTTCCTCGGCAGCGACGATGCCGATGCCGGTGCAAATGCCTGAGCCAACGTTGCACACTGCGCCGTCTTCCAGCTCCATCGCGCAGCGCCGCGCGACGATCTTGCGCTCGTCCAGCGGCAGCTTGGGAAAGGAGTCCAGGGGAATGCGGATGAGGCCTGCGAAAGCGGGGTCCTGGCGTGTCTGGTAAGTCTGCATCTGCTCACCGTCGACCACCACCAGGTCCACCAGAAGCCCAGGAATCTTCACCGTCTTGGCCGCCAGGGCGCCGCGCTGCGCCAGGCGCTTGACCTGCACGATGACGATGCCACCGCACCGACGGGTTGCCTGGGCCATCGAGAGCATCTCGCCGAAAATTGCTTCGTCCTCCATGGAGACATTGCCGTCGGCGTCGGCAGTGGTGCCCCGCAAAAAGGCGACGTCGATGTGAAATGGCTTGTAGAACAGCCACTCCCGCCCTGCCAGATTCACCAGTTCCACCAGGTCTTCGGTGGCCAAGGCACTTTGCCGGCCGCCGGCCTGGCGGGGATCGACGAAGGTATGCAGACCCACATGCGTGAGCAAGCCTGGCCGGCCGGCGGCCATCTCGCGCATCAATTGCGAGAGCGCGCCCTGCGGCAGGGTGTAGGCCTCCACCTCGTTTGCGCTGGCCATGGCGGCAACCGCAGGCGCATCGACGATGGTTCCGCAGACGATACGCTTAAGTAGGCCCGGCTTGGCAAAGCGCGAGACGCCCCGGTGCGAGCGGTCCCCGATGCCCACGGGATGCAGCGATGTGATGCCGCGCGGTGCGGCTTCGGCCAGAAACCGCCGCTCGACCGCCTCGATCAGGGCCTCAGGAACGGCATGGCCGGAACCGGAGCCGCCGATCAAGACCGTATCGCCGTCGCGAACGAATTGGGCTGCGGCGTCTGCCGTCACTACATGCATGTCTGTGTTCCCTTAGCAGCGAATTCTGGGAGGGAGTCTAGGACTTATTTACATGTAAGTCAATTAATTAAGTTGAAGACCTCTTGCCGGCTTTGCGTTGCGGCTTGGCGCCAGCCGCCTCAGATGCTTCAGGCGCCGCAGAGCCGGCATAGGCAGAGAGCATCACACGCGAGAAAGCCTCGAAGAACATCTCCAGCCGGTCAAAGCCACCGGTGCCATGCGTGAAGACGGACGAGCTGTTGACGATGTTGAGGATCAGGAAGGCCAGGTCTTTTCTAGGCGTGGCCTCGCCCAGTTCACCGCGGCGCCAGGCCTCGTCGACGGCGGTGCGGATGAGCTCGTGCAGCGTGGTTGTGAACGAAGCCAGGCAGTCGCGCGCCTTCGGGCTTAGTGCCTGGCTTTCCAGTCTCATGCGACCGATCAGGCTCCAGGTGTTACCACCATCACGGCCGGTGTTGACCGACTGATAGCGCTCCCAGTTGTACTCCACTAGCTCGCGCAGCTTTTGCACCAGGGTGCTATCAGGGGCCAGCCAGATCGCGCGGTGTCTTTCCTCCACCTCGGCCACGTAATCGGCGACCACCTCATCGACCAGGCCCTGCTTATTGCCGAAGTGGTAGTGGATGTTGGTGGTGGTGATGTGCAGCTCCAGCGCAATGTCGCGAAAGCTCATCCCGTTGAGCCCGTGCAGCGTCAGCAACCTGCCAGCCAGCTGCTTGATGTTCAGGCGCATATCGCCCTTGCCATCTGCTGAAGGTGGCTGCGCGGAGGCGGTCTGGGGACGCTGGTTTGCAGACGATTTTTTTACAGCGTTTTTCAAGGTCGTGCGCAGCATAAGAGGTGGAAGCAACTGGAGTTGAATGCTAACTGGACTCAGGCGCCTGGGACGTGCGCATCATCAGCTGGGTCTCCCCCTCCTGGATCGTCTCCCCGCGCTGATTGAAGATGCACATCCCGAAAGTCACGATCCCTCGATCTGGCCGTCGCGTTGCTTTCTTGGCGGCGACCCACAACCTGGCGTGGATGCGATCCCCGGGCATCAGGGGAGCACGAAACGACCAGTTCCAGCCCAGCGTGGCAATGCCCATCAGCCGCACAGAGGAGCGGGTCTTCAAGCCGTCGGCCATGGCCAGGCCCAGCAGGCCGTGGGCAATGCGCCCGGGAAAGCCCGCAGCCCGGGCAAACTCGTCGTCCGTGTGAACATCGAACAGATCGCCGGAGAGACCGGCAAATCCTACTACATGCGCCTCGGTCACCGTCGCGCCCGCGGTGTCGTACCAATCCGCGATCTGCAGCTGATCAAAGCCGTATTCGCCGGGGCCCAGGTGGCGCCCGGATTCGGCGGCAGTGTGGGGGTTCATGGCAATCTCCGTCAATTTATCCTATTCTACTTGCTTACTCATAAATAAGGTGATGTAATTCACCGGCATGCGCTCGACAGTCGCCCGTCTGTCGAGCGCGCTAGGAGAACACCCCGCATGGCATCGGTCCGCATTTCAAACGTCAAAAAGAGCTTTGGAGGGCTGGAGATCCTCAAAGGCATCTCCATCGACATTGCCGATGGAGAGTTCGTGACGCTGGTCGGGCCCTCGGGCTGCGGCAAGTCCACCTTGTTGCGGATGTTGGCTGGGCTCGAAAAGATCAGCGCCGGGACCATGTCGATCGACGACCACGTGGTCAACGACCTTCCGTCCAAGGACCGCGACATCGCTATGGTGTTTCAGAGCTATGCGTTGTATCCGCACATGACGGTGCGGGAGAACATGGGCTTTTCGCTCAGGATGCGCGACGCCTCGGCGCAGGAGACGGCCCAGAAGGTCCAGCGGGCCGCCGATATCCTGGGTCTGGGCGAGCTGCTCGAGCGCTATCCCCGTCAGCTCTCGGGCGGGCAGCGCCAGCGCGTAGCTATGGGCCGGGCGATTGTCCGCAGCCCCAAGGTCTTTCTGTTCGACGAACCTCTGTCCAACTTGGACGCCAAGCTGCGCGTGGCCATGCGCGGGGAAATCAAGGAGCTGCACCAGCGGCTGCGCACCACCACGGTGTATGTCACCCATGATCAGATCGAGGCCATGACCATGGCAAGCAAGGTCGTGGTGATGCGCGAGGGCCAGGTCGAGCAGATCGGCCCGCCTCTGGAACTGTATGACCGCCCTGCCAACCTGTTCGTGGCCGGCTTCATCGGCTCGCCGGCTATGAACTTTATCCCCGGCACCTGCGAGGGCTCCACCTTTGTGGCCGATTGCGGCCTGCGATTGCCGCTGCCTGGCGTGTCCCAGGGGCGCGCCATCTATGGCGTGCGCCCCGAGCATTGCAGGCTGCACGCGTCGGGTCTGGAGATGGAGGTGGTACTGCTCGAGCCCTCGGGTTCGGAGACGCAGCTGGTCTTGCGAACCGGCACCCAGGACCTGGTTTGCCAGGTTCACGACCGCATCGAGGCGCAGCCGGGCCAGAGGCTGCGGGTGCTTCCCGAGGCATCCAAGATCCATCTCTTCCATGAGGAAAGCGGCGTCAGGATAGACCTCTGAGGTACTAGTAACATTGACTTTCCAGTAAGTAAGTGCGATTCTCCCCCGCATCGAGCGCCCTCGAAGCGCCCGATGTTCAATGTAATAACCCACCACAGGAGACAAGTGATGCGTTTTGAATCCAAGCCCCTCGCGCGGCCAATGCGTTGGTTGCGCCAATTCACCATCGGAGCGTTCGCACTGGCGGCCCTGGCCAGCTCGCACGGGCAGCAGACCCTGGTGATCAACACCGACCGCAGCGGGACCGGCCAGAAAGCGGCATTCAACAAGATCGTGAGCGACTTCGAAGCCAAGAATCCGGGTGTGAAGGTCACGGTCAACTACAGCGATGTCGAGTCCTACAAGACATCGATCCGTAACTTCCTGGTGACCAGCCCGCCCGACATCGCCTTCTGGTTCACCGGCGCCCGTATGCGCGCTTTCACCAAGAGAAACCTCTTCGAGGATATTTCGGGTTTTCTCAAAGAAAACAACCTGACCGAGACGATGAAGCCCTTCATCCCGGCAGTGACTGATGGCGGCCGGCAGTACATGATGCCGACCAACATGACCACCTGGGGCTTTTATTACAACAAGCAGGTCTTCGATAAGGCGGGCGTCAAGCCTCCCACCACCTGGAACGAGCTGATGGCCGCCGCCGGTAAGCTCAAGGCTTCGGGCGTGGTGCCGTTTACCATCGGCACGCGTGACCTCTGGGCCAACTCTCTGTGGTTCGACTACCTGAATCTGCGCACCAACGGGCTGGATTTCCACATGCAGCTCATGGACGGCAAGGTGGCCTACACCGATCCGCGCGTCAAGAAGGTGTTCGCCCTCTGGGCCGACCCTATCAAGAAAGGCTACTTCCTGGAAAACGCCTCCTCATATGGCTGGCAAGAAGGCATTCCTTTTCTGTCCCAGGGCAAGGCGGCCATGTACCTGCTTGGCCCCTACGTCCGGACCTCCTTGCCGGCGGAAATGCATGCCAACATCGGCTTCTTCCCCTTTCCGTCAGTGGACCCAAAAATGCCCAACTTTGAAGAGCTGTCTGTCAACGGCGTGGGCATTCCCCGCGGCGCCAAGAATAAGGAGCTAGCCAAGCAGTTCCTGAAGTTCTTCGCCGAGAAGGAGAACAACATGGCCTTCGCCAAGGGCGGCGCTGTGCTGCCGGCGCGCATCGACGTTACGATCACGGACGACCCCTATGCCGCCGAACAGTTCGCCCATGCCAAAGGCGCCAAGGGCTCCTCGCAGTTTTATGACCGCGACACCGACCCAGACATGGCCCAGGTCGGCATGCGCGGCTTTCAGGAGTTCCTGCAGCAACCCGATCGCGCCGACGCCATCCTTGACCGCATGGACGAGGCCAGAAAGCGCATCTTCAAGTAAGGCCCGGAAGGACAGGAGAGCAGCGCGATGCGAAGACCATGGCTCAGACACCAGGCCTGGCTGGCGCCCGCGCTGCTGCTGTTCCTGCCTGTGCTGCTATTTTTCACGGTAATTGTCCTCTCGGCTTTCCAGAGCGTCTGGTTCAGCTTTTTCTACTGGGATGGCGCGGGTCCCAAGACCTGGGTGGGTCTGGGCAACTACCGCGAACTGCTGGGCGACAGCCAGTTTCTGGTCTCGCTCAGGAACAACGTTATCTGGCTGCTGCTCTTTCTGCTGGCGCCCGTCATCGGACTGGCGCTGGCCCTGTTTCTTAACCAGAAGCTCCCCGAGATGCGGGTGGCCAAGGCGCTGTTCTTCATCCCGCTGGTGCTGGCGCACGTCATCATCGGCGTAGTGTTCGCCTGGTTTTACGATCCCACCTTCGGTCTGTTGGCTCTGGTGCTGCGCGCCGTGGGCTTAACCCCCATCGCCATTCTCTCGAACGAGAACTTTGTCACCTTCGGCATCATCGTCGCGGCTCTTTGGGCCCAGATCGCTTTTTGCCTGGTGCTGTTCCTCGCTGGCCTGTCGCAGATCGACCATGAGCTGGTGGCCGCCGGCCGAATGGATGGGGCCTCGGGCTTGCGACTGTTCCGCTACGTGGTGCTGCCCCAGCTTAAGTCTGTGGCTTTTGTGGCCTCTGTCATCACCATCATCATGTCCCTGCGGAACTTCGACATGATCTCGGTGATGACCCAGGGCGGGCCCTATGGGCGCTCCACAGTCCTGGCCTATCAGATGTACGACGCCACCATCTTTAGCTACCGCGCCGGCTATGGCGCAGCGATTGCCACGGTCCTGTTTGCCATCATGAGCATCTACATCGGATGGTTCCTGTGGCACTCGCTGCGTGAAGAGAATCGGGGCCGCTGATGTACCCCTCCCCGATCGAAGACTCCAGCTTCACGCGGCGCCTGTCCTACCGCTTGGCCCTGTGGGTGTCGGTGCTGCTGTGGATGGCGCCGCTGATGGCCATCTTCATGACGGCCAGCCGGCCGCAGGCCGACCTGCTGGCGGGCAACTACTGGGGCTGGCCCACCCACTTAGCCTTCGGCGACAACATACGGGAGGTGTTTGCCACGTCGCCCATGTTCGGGTTTTTCATCAACAGCGTGATCGTCACGGTGAGTACGGTCTGCGGTGTGCTGGTAATGAGCACCCTGGCTGCGGTGGCGCTGGCCAAATACAAGTTCAGGGGGCGGACCCTGCTGTTTGCCATGTTTATTGCAGGTAACTTCCTGCCCTACCAGATCCTGATGATTCCGGTGCGCGAACTCGCGGTGGCCTCGGGGCTGTACAACACCGTGTGGGCCTTGGTACTGTTCCACACGGCCTTCCAGACCGGCTTTGCCACCTTGTTCCTGCGTAACTTCATCGCCAGCTTGCCGGAAGAACTTTTTGAGGCCGCGCGCATAGAAGGCGCGAGCGAGTTCAGGATCCTGCGGGTGATCGTGGTCCCCTTGATCCGACCGGCCCTGGCTGGCCTGGCCGTGCTCGTTTTTACCTTTGTCTGGAACGACTACTTCTGGGCCTTGGCCCTGGTTCAAAGCGATGCCGCCAAGCCACTGACCCTGGGACTGGCTGGCCTGAAAGGCGAATGGCTCACGGCCTGGAACCTGATTTCAGCCGGCGCCCTGTTTGCCGCCCTGCCGCCGGTGATGCTGTTTTTCTTCATGCAAAAGCACTTTGTCGCCGGGTTGACGGCCGGGGCGGTGCGCGGTTAGGAGCGGTCATTCAGGAAGGTGGGTGCACGGCATCCCGCTCTGTCTGGGATACGCAGTCTCGCTCAACCGGGTTGAAAGACGCTCAGAGCCCGCCAAGACAAGACCTGCTAACTCGCTCAGTAGCGCTGTCAGGGGCCCAGAGCCCCGCACCACGCGGGGCGTTTTGCTTTTGCGCCCTGGCTGACCCCATGGCAAACGATCTCGACAGTCTGTCGCTTTTGCGCGCAACTTTCCATCATGGAATTTGCAAAAGCGCCCTCATCTTGGCCCTGACATGCAGCATGACAGCAGCGCTGACGGTGGCCTTCTTTTTCGCGCGGCGGATTTTGC
>JACCDP010564397.1_pt1 | contig 11583 bp, 9 predicted proteins | sample 7445841 | NCBI WGS metagenome assembly JACCDP01 (sample SAMN15323441, study PRJNA562643) | freshwater metagenome | isolation source: river surface water | place: USA:Blue River Watershed | collected 2017-08-17
ATCCCATCCCGGCCGCGACAAGGATCGATTGCAAGGGCCGCTCTCGTACATAGTCCGCCGTCGCCTCGCGCCCCAGATTCAACTGCCGGCTTGCTTGTTCTGCAATGCCTTTGGCCGCATGTCGCATTGACGAAAATTTCGCCATGATGCGGTCACGGGCTTCGCGCAACTCGCTCTCACTGAGCGTCGATGCATGTAGCATCAAGGCGTCCAGGTCATTTTTCAGATGGGATAACTCGTCCCGCAAACCAGGAATCTGACTGCTGCGGCTGCGAATATCCTGGCGCCCACCGGAAGACTCAGTCGAGCTGATCGGGATTTCGGTTTCCATGAATTTCTCCTTTCAATGAGGGTGCGCCGGCGTGCCAGCCGATACATCGGCCGCCCAAAGCCAGCCAGACACCAGGATCGCAAGCTATGTGCCAGCCCAGATTTCGGCTGGTGCCCCACTTCCCGTGGAGGCCAAGCCCAAGCGGTAGAAAAATTTACGTGTAAGTGGTGCAGAAACCGGTGCAGAAAGCAAAGCCCGATATGTTTCGACAGGCAGGGGGCATTGCCCTGGGCTGCAGATCTTGGCCCGGCACCGCTGGCCGGCTTTTCTCTGACCTGTTGCTCAGGCCATGGGCGTGCTTTCAATGAGCGTCATGCTAAGATTGCTGTCGCTAAAGCTGCGTGATCACGCGCTACCGTTTTCATGTTGAAATCAATAACTATAAGGAGATGATCTTGAAACTCAGGAATCCTACCCGCGCACTGGTCGCCGCATCGGCACTGGCATCGATGTTTGTGCTGACCTCGTGCCAGAAAGCCGACAACGCCAGCGGCAGCAATGACGGCGATACTGTCAAGATTGGTTTCATCACCGATATGTCGGGTGTTTATGCGGACGTTGATGGTCCGGCAGGTGCGGAAGCCATCAAGATGGCAATTGCAGATTTCGGTGACAAGGTCAATGGCAAGAAAATTGAATTCGTTTCGGCAGACCATCAAAACAAAGCGGATATCGCCGCCAGCAAGGCGCGCGAATGGTTCGACCAGCAAGGTGTGGATTTGCTGATTGGCGGTACCAACTCAGCGACGAGCCTGGCCATGGCCAAAGTGGCTGCTGAAAAGAAAAAGCCTTTCATTGCCATCGGTGCTGGTACATCGCGCCTGACGAATGAAGAATGCACGCCCTTCACGATTCACTATGCCTACGACACCGCCGCCGTGGCTCGCGGTACGTCCGGCGCGCTGGTTCAGCAAGGTCAGAAAGATTGGTTCTTCCTCACTGCGGACTATGTGTTCGGCATGTCGCTGGAAAAAGATGCTTCCGATGTTGTGACCAAGAGCGGCGGTCGGGTGCTGGGTTCGGTACGTCACCCGCTGGCGGCATCCGATTTCTCATCATTCCTGCTGCAGGCCGAAAAATCCAAGGCGCAGGTGCTGGGACTGGCGAATGCCGGTGGTGATACAGTCAATTCGATCAAGGCGGCTGCAGAATTCGGCATTAATAAAAAGATGAAACTCGCCGGCTTGCTCATGTTCGTCAATGATGTGCACGCGCTGGGACTGGATCTCACACAGGGCATGTATCTGACTGATGGATGGTACTGGGATGGCAACGAAGAGTCGCGTGCCTGGTCCAAGAAGTTCATGGACAAGAACAAAAAAGCACCTTCGATGCTGCATGCAGCCGATTACTCGGCAACCATGTTCTACTTGAATGCGGTCAAGGCACTTGGCAATGAAGATGGTGTCAAGGTCATGGAAAAGCTGAAATCAACTCCGATCAATGATTTCTTTACCAAGAATGGCATCGTCCGCCCCGATGGCCGTATGGTGCACGACATGACGCTCATGCAGGTGAAATCCCCGGCTGAATCCAAATACGCTTGGGATTATTACAAGCCAATCCAGGTAATTCCAGGCGAGAAGGCATTCATGACCAAAGAAGAGACCAAGTGCGAACTCTGGAAATAATTGCTTGCTGACTCAATCAATGGCGCGGATCTCTGCGCCATTTTTTTTGGCATTGTGTCATCCGTGACTATGTGGATCAGAAGATGAAGAAACTACTTTTTTTGCTAGTGATGCCAGTTCTGGTACTGGCCGGAGAATTGCCGCCCGGCTTTGATGGATTGCGATGGACGGAGTCACTTGCAGCCATGCCCGATGCAAAGAAGTTGGCGGAGACGCCTCTTTTCAAATGCTACCGTCGTGGTGAGGGCGTCGCACAATTTGGCGCCACCACGGTCACCAATCTACGACTGTGCTTTGCCGATGATCGCTTCTACTTCGTGCAAATGGAGTTCGGTGGACAGAAGGATTTTGCCGCAATACTGACCTATGCAAAAAGTCAGTGGGGTAATCCAAAGCCGGTGCAGCGCTCATCCGAGGCCTATGCCTGGGGTGGCGGTGAAGAAAAAGTCTACGTAGAGCTCGAATTCAGTAAACTCGACGACCGCGGCACTCTGGCTTACGTCTATCTTCCTATCTTCCGTGAAACGCAGGAAGCCAGTCGGCGGGAGCGTAAATCTTCCCAGTAAGCAACGGTTACTTATCCTCAGGTGAGTGCGAGCCTTGTCTACAACCTCGATAAAAGTTTCCCTGAGGGAATTTTGATTTTTCTCAAACGTCTTGCATAATCGAAATCCTAGAGGTAGTGATTCATTTGGCCGATTAGCGCCCTAGTCGCCCACTTTTTTTTGCACTCAATGCAAGACCAGCTCATCTTTTCAACGCCCGAGATCGGGCGCGCCAATCGGCGTATTGCGCTGATATGGGGCTTCGCCTGCGCGCTGCTAGTCTTGGCGGTGTGTGGCGCCGTGTGGCTGAAGATCAACACCGATCGGGCACAACTGATTCGTCAGGCTGAAAGTGAGACGGTTGCGCGCGCCCAAAGTTATGCCGAGCAAGTCCTTCGCAGTGTCTCTCAAATCGATCAGTTGTCGATGTCCATCAAGTACCAGTGGGAGCACAAGCCGGGCATCCTGGATCTGGAAGATCAGTTTCGTCAGGGTGTTTACGATAATGGTATTTATCCTGTCGTCATTGACGTCAACGGTACTGCGGTCAGCAGCACGCGTAATCTGGCGCGCGGTACTTATATGGGTGATCTTGAGTTCTTCAAGATCAACCGCGAGCAAGTCAAGCCACAGCTTCACATCCTCCCACCCGCCCCGGGAAGGGGCGGATTTCAAGGTAAACAAATCATTCGCTTTAGTCGGCGCTTTGACAAGGCTGATGGAAGTTTTGATGGTGCCGTGCTGATTGCGATAGAGCCTGATTATCTGGCCAGTTTTCATGATGCTGCATCGCTGGTACCCGGAGATTTTATTTCGGTGCGTTTTTTGGATGGGCCTCTGCTTGTATCGAAAGGCGGCATAGGTGCAACCTATGCTTTTTATACTGGCGCCCCCGTGTTTTCGGAAGATCACGGCATTCGCGAGGAGCCCGAGCTTGCGTTTGTAGATCGAGAGGCAAGGCTCGTCGCTTGGAAGAAAATTGAAGGCTATCCGCTGATCTGCGTGGCCGGTATAAGCAAGGCCAACGTACTGAAGCCCTATGCATCAACACAGCAAACCTATATCGTTTTTGCCGCGATAGTCAGCCTGCTACTGATGGGTTTTGCCGCTGCGGGTGCAGTGAATCAAATTCGTAATACGGCTCGCCGGCGCCATGAAGCGCAGGTGCAGTCAACCTTCCGACTGGCCGTGGATGGTGCTCGCGAAGCTTTTTACATGATTAGTCCGAGTTATCTAGATAATGGCGAAATAGATCGCTTGTATATCGAGGACTGCAATGAGCGTGCCGCAGAGTTATCGGGCTATGCGCGTAAAGATTTGATCGGAAAATGTTGCATCGAAATTTACGAAGGTGACGATTCGGATGCGGTAAGAAATTTCTTTCGGCGCGTGCAAACAGAAAAATTCATCGAAGACGAATTTTACGTTCCCGAAGGCAGGCGACATGCAGCAGGGTGGTTTCATCGCCGCGCCATACTTTCAGACAAAGACGTCGCGATCACGATACGAGATATCACGGAAGCACGGCAGCAGGCCAGAGCACTAGCCGTAATGGCAAAGACGGATACGCTGACAGGATTGCCTAACCGCCATTGGCTCAATGACATGCTTCCCGTCATGCTGCAGCGAGCGCATGAGGCCGGCCAGCGACTCGCATTGATCGCGATTGATCTGGATGATTTTAAAAATATCAATGACGCTTTGGGTCATAGAGCCGGTGATTTGTTGCTGGCCTCGGTTGCCAAATTCATGCGTGAAGCGATTCCCGAGAGACATCATCTCGCCCGTGTTGGCGGTGATGAATTCATTGTTGTGCTTGAGGATTTGATGGATGGTGATGGCAGCGCAGAGGCGCAATCACTCATGACGGCGATCGCACACTCTGCAGCCGGAACCGCTTGGGAAAAGTTTGCTCTAAGGGCATCGATAGGCATTAGCGTACATCCCAGTGACGGCAGCGATGCGCAAGTGTTGATGCAGGCTGCCGATATTGCGATGTATGAAGCAAAGTCACAGGGGAAATCTCAGTATCGGCATTACGACGAAACCTATGCGCAAAAGATCAGGGACCGCGCACTGCTGGAGCGTCAGCTGCAGCTGGCGATTCAGAGAGATGAGTTTGTCATGTTTTATCAGCCGCGTGCCAATGCGCGTACCGGTCAATTTTCCAGTATGGAGGCGCTGATACGCTGGCAGCACCCGGATCGCGGGCTGCTCTCGCCAGCGGAATTCATCACGGTCGCGGAGCAAACGCGGTTGGTTATTCCTTTGGGTGAATTGGTCATTCGCAAGGTCTGTGCGCAGATGGCTGCCTGGATGTCACAGGGTCTCAGCATGAAACGTGTCTCGTTGAATGTATCTGCACTTCAGCTGCGCGATGAGAGTCTGCGTCTGGTGCTTGGCACTTGCTTGCAAGAGCATGACCTGCACTCGTCAATGATTGCCATTGAGCTGACCGAATCCAGCATGTTGGACGAGGGAGGAGCCGCCATCAGAGAACTGCGCAAGTTGCGTGAATTGGGCATTCAATTGCAGATTGATGATTTTGGTACTGGTTACTCTTCACTGTCCCAGTTGCAGAGTTTAAGTATTGACGTCATCAAGATCGATCAGTCTTTTGTCCGGAAACTGGGCAAGGATTATCAGAGTGAGGCTTTGTGCGAGACCATTGTATCGATAGGACGCAGCCTGGATATCACTATTGTGGCCGAGGGCGTGGAGACCACAGCCCAACTACGCAAGTTACAGGAAATGGGTTGCGACGAAGTGCAGGGTTATCTGTTGTCCAAACCAGTACGGCCTGAAGAGATTCCTGATCTGATGCGTCAACCGTTTTTTGAGGAAGCAGGCAAGACCTGAGATCGCTCAGGCCTTTTTCAGTTCGCAAACAGCCGTTTCAATTTGTCGGCGTTGGGATGGGATATCACGCCTTTCTCGGTAATGAGTGCCGTTACCAGTTCCGCAGGTGTGACATCGAATGAAGGGTTTCTGACCATCACGCCAGCGGCGGCCCACTGGCAATCGCGGTAGCCAGTGACTTCCAAGGGTGAGCGCTCTTCAATCGGGATATCTTCGCCGCGAGCGACCTTCATGTCGATGGTCGACAGAGGGCAGGCAACATAAAATGGAATGCCGTGTCGGTGTGCCAGCACCGCTACCATGTAGGTACCGATCTTGTTGGCGACATCGCCATTGGCTGCGACCCGATCTGTTCCGACGATGACCGCATCGACTTCTCCGTGAGACATCATGTGACCGGCCATGTTGTCGGTGATGAGCGTGACGGGAATTTTTTCCTGCACCATTTCCCATGCCGTCAGTCGCGCACCCTGCAAAAAGGGGCGCGTTTCATCCGCGATCACGGAAATACGTTTGCCCGAGGCGACAGCGGAGCGAATAACCCCGAGCGCGGTACCGTGCCCGGCTGTGGCCAGTGCTCCCGCATTGCAATGCGTGAGCACACGCGCACCATCGGGCAAGAGTGCTGCGCCAGCCGCGCCCATGGCGAGATTGATTTCTACATCCTCGCTGTGTATGGCTTTGGCTTCCTTGAGCAATGCGTCGGCCAGGCTTGATGTATCGGCGCTACCATGCCGCTGCCAGCAGTCACGCATGCGGTTCAGCGCCCAGAACAGGTTGACGGCAGTCGGACGGCTCTCTGCCAGTACAGTAAAGCCGTGTTGCAGGCGCTGATCAAATTCAGCACGCGGCAAATCATTCAGCCGCAAGGATTCCAGTGCCACACCATAGGCAGCCGCTACGCCGATAGCCGGCGCCCCCCGAACGACCATGCTTCGAATACCCTCGGCGACACCTTGGGCGCTGTCATAGGACAGATAGTCAAAAACTGCGGGCAGGCGGGTCTGATCGATCATCTCCAGCCATTGCTTGCCTGATTCGCTCTTCCAGCGCAGGGTGACCACGGCTTGCGTCATGCTAGTCCCCTTCGAATTCGCACAGGGCAAAAACGGGAAGACCTATTTTTTCAAGTCGCTCTCGGCCACCGATATCGGGCAGGTCAACCAGAAATGCACACTCGACTATCGTACCCCCCATTTTCTGTACCAACGTTACTGCAGCTTCGGCTGTGCCACCGGTGGCGAGCAAATCATCAATGATCAGTATACGTTCGCCCGAGGCAATCGCGTCGTCGTGAATTTCAATGCGATCGGTGCCATATTCCAGTGCATAGTCGTGACCCGTCGTTTTCCCGGGTAGCTTGCCCGGTTTGCGTACAGGAACAAAGCCGATGCCCAGCGCATAGGCGAGCGGTGCTGCAAACATGAATCCGCGCGATTCGATACCCACGATTTTATCGATGGGTTGGCCGCGATAACGTTCGATCAGCCTGTCAATACAGGCTTTGAAGCCGGCTGGATCTTTCAGCAGTGTCGTGATGTCGCGAAACTGAATGCCTGGTTTGGGATAGTCGGGGATGGTGCGTATGAATTGAGTGAAGTCCATGATTTACTCGGATGAGGTGGCATGTCTGCCATAGGTTTTAAAACGATCAATCACTTGCCACATTTCTTGCGCAGACAGCAACACTGGTTTGCCGCTCTGACGTGCAATCAGATATTGCTGGCACAGTGACTCCACTTCGGTGGCCACCGCCATGGCTTCATCCAGATCTCTGCCCAGCGCAATCAGACCATGATTGGCCAGCAAGCAGGCTTTGCGGTCGGTCAGGGCTTCTACGGCATACGCCGACAAGGTATCCGTACCAAACAGCGTGTAGGGCGCGCAGCGAACCGAGTCGCCACCAGCGATGGCAATCATGTAATGAAATGGTGGCAAATCTTCACGCAGGCAAGCCAGTGCTGTCGCGTAGGGCGAATGGGTATGGACGATTGCGTGAATATCGGGACGCTGCTGCAATATGTCGCGATGAAAATGCCATTCGCTGGAAGGTTTGCCATGGCCGATCACGGTGCCGTCAAAGCGCATCGCAACCACACCCGTCTCGGTCATCGCGTCCACCGGAACGCCCGAGGGCGTTACCAGAAAGTGATCTTCCTCCCGGCAGCTGATATTGCCTGTCGTGCCGCGATTCAAACCACTGACTTCGAGTCGTCTGCAGGCCGCCAGGATTTGCCTGCGCAGGCTGGCGCTGTTGTTCATTGCGGCGTTATTCACGATGTCAACATTCGACCCGCTACTGCGGAGAGCTTTTCCAGCATCGCAGGATCGCGCGCTTCAGGCGCGGTAATTAGCGCATGTTGAAGCGCACTGCGGCAACTGCAGGCGGTGGCGTGTGTATCCGTTTTCAGATGAGGCACGACTTGTTTGACCAATGTGCGACCTTTGTTCGCATTGGCTATCAGCACACCCACGATCTGCTCCACCGTGACATGCTCATGATCGGGATGCCAGCAGTCATAATCCGTCACCATCGATACGCTGGCATAGCAAAGTTCTGCTTCGCGCGCGAGTTTGGCTTCAGGCATATTGGTCATGCCAATCACATCGCAACCCCATTGCCGATACAGATTCGATTCTGCCAGACTCGAAAACTGCGGGCCTTCCATCGCCAGATAGGTGCCACCAGGGACGGCCTCGATCCCGGCTTCAGAGGCACTTCGCTGCAGCCAGTCGCCCAGACGGGAGCAGACGGGATGAGCGACGGACACATGGGCGACCATGCCTTTGCCAAAAAAAGATTTTTCGCGTGCGAAGGTGCGATCAATGAATTGATCAACGATCACAAAGGTGCCGGGCGCAAGGGATTCTTTCAGCGAGCCCACGGCCGACAGCGAGATCACATCCGTGACGCCCAGACGCTTGAGCGCATCGATATTGGCGCGGTAGTTCACTTCGGAGGGTGGAATCTTGTGTCCGCGACCGTGACGCGGCAAAAAAGCCATCGGCTGGCCGAAAAGCTCGCCGATCAGTATCTCGTCCGAAGGCTCGCCAAAGGGTGAGTTCACGCTGACCCACTGACGATTTTCCAGGCCATCGATGTCATAAATGCCACTGCCACCGATGACGCCGATTACATTCTGTCGCGCGTTGCTGTGCATGGATTCTGCTCTGCTGTTTGAGTAAAGGAATTAATGTACCAAAGAAAGCCGTCTGTCTTCTCCAAGCAGGTAGTGATGCGCAATCTCATGGCGCTCATAGCTCTGGCATGAGAGCCGGTAAGCGTCTCCTGCTACACTCCGCGCTCCTCTCGTCTGCCCTTGAGCACCCATGAACAGCGCTACCGCTACAGCCAACGCACCACCCGAGATTCAATGGACAGAAAATGGTGAAACGCATCAGGCTGACTGGCGGTCCGAGAGTGGCATGTCGCCTCCGCGTCGGGTGGTGATTGCTGACGACACGATGACCGCCGATACGGCCTACCGCCTTGCTTGCGAAGGAACGGGCTTGTTATGGCGGGGTGATTTTCAGAACGCGCGTCAGCTGCTGCAGGCACTGGCGCGACGCGTTGACCGGCCATCCCGCAAATCGGCCAAGGCTGCCACGGCGGCTGACAAGACAAAGTCGGGTACCGACCCTGAGGGCGCGATGCCTGATGCTTTCCATCGACATCGTCTCTCCCAATCGCAACGAGCCCGCACGCTGGGGATGGTACTCATACCCTTTGATCAGGACCACAGCGTACCTCTGAGGCGCGCACCTGCTGTGAAACAGGCTTGCACCGAGGCTTACGGCGATGCCGAGCGGCCCTATGTGACCTCGTTGCGGGAATTGCTCGGCATCGTTGGTGCGCATGAATGGCGCAAGAAGGGGGTACTCATCGCCGGATCAGAGGGAGTGGAGGCATTCCGCATTCATCCACACTACGGTGTGTTTGCGCCAGTCCGCACCGACTATGTACCGCTGGTCGCGCAAGCGCCATTGCCCCAGGCACTGGCTGTTGAATCTGTAGCCTTCGATATCGGTACTGGCACGGGTGTGCTGGCGGTGATGCTCGCCAAACGCGGCATCGCACGGGTCATCGCCACCGAAAACAATCCTCGCGCTGTTCTTTGCACAAAAGAGAATCTGCAAAAGCTCGGTTTGCAAAAACAGGTTGAGGTGGTCGATACAGACTTGTTTCCGCAAGGGCGTGCAGCATTGGTCGTCTGTAATCCGCCCTGGGTGCCGGCGCGGCCCAGTTCGGCGCTTGAGCACGCCATCTTCGATCCCGACAGCCGGATGCTGCGCGGCTTTCTGGAGGGATTGTCGTCACATCTTTTGCCCGGCGGCGAAGGCTGGCTGATCTTGTCTGACTTTGCCGAGCATTTGCAATTGCGCAGCCGGCAGCAGTTGCTTGACATGATCGACAGCGCTGGATTGCACGTGCTGGGAAAACTTGACGCCAAACCCACACACCCCAAAGTGGCGGATACCAGCGATGCGCTGCATCTCGCGCGGGCAGCGGAGGTGACATCCGTGTGGCGGTTGGGGGCGGCCGGATAACCAAAAAGCCCAACACAAGGTCGGGCTCTAAGTGATTCTAGTGGGGTGGCCGATGGGACTCGAACCCACGACGACAGGAATCACAATCCTGGACTCTACCAACTGAGCTACGGCCACCACTGAGATTGCATTGTCCCGGCCAGCGCCGAAACAAGCCCGCAATTATACAAAATTCCAGCCACCAGCGGCAGCCATTGACCAGCAAAGCGTGTACTGGCGCGTATTTAGCCTCAGCCCGCAAGGCCGGCCACCTCGTGGACCGGTGGATCGAGATCCAGCAGCACCCGAAATGCAGTGCTCAGGCCAGTGCGGCTGCCGGTGGTGTAGGCATGCAGCCCGCCCTGCGGCGGCGCATCGGTGCGCAGCAGTCCATGTTGGCCAAGCAGGCGTTCAAGTTGTCGTGCGACTGGCTCACCGGTGTCGACCAGATGCACAGTGCCGTCGGCCGCAGCAGCGGCGCGGGCGATCAGCGGCTCGACAAAAGGGTAGTGAGTGCAGCCCAGCACCAGGGTATCGGCCCTCTGTGAAATCAAGGGCGCCACATAGCGTTGTACGAGCGCGGCGGTATCGCGTGATTGCAGTTCGCCTTTTTCGATCTGGTCTGCTAGCCCATTGCAAGCTTGCGCAATGAAAGTCACACCAGTGGTAGCGGAAATCTGCTGCTGCAGTTTCTGAAATTTGTCGCTGGCCAGCGTTCCTGCGGTAGCCAGTACACCCACCACACCGGAGCGCGTCAGTGCTGCCGCCGGCTTGAGTCCCGGCTCCACACCGACGACCTGAAGATCTGGATAACGTTCACGCAAGGCAGCAATCGCTGCCGCCGTTGCAGTGTTGCAGGCCACCACCATGGCCTTGATGTTGAAGCTGAGCAGAAACGCGGCGATACCCAGTGCACGCTCGACAATCACCGACTCCGGTTTTTCACCATAGGGCGCGAAACCGGAGTCCGCAAAATAGAGCAGCTCTTCCTTGGGCAGCAGCGTGCGTACATGGCGCAGTACCGACAAGCCGCCTATGCCGGAATCGAAAATGCCGATAGGCGCTGAAGCGGACATGGAGCCTGAGGGCAGGGCCTTATCCAACGCTCACCGGTATCTTGCCTATCGTGGCAGCGATACGTTCCTGCCATTCTTTGGGGCCGGTGTTGTGCACCGAAGTACCGTTTGAATCAACGGCCACGGTGACCGGCATGTCGGTGACATCGAATTCGTAAATCGCTTCCATGCCCAGATCGGCGAACCCGACCACCTTGGCGCTCTTGATTGCTTTTGAGACCAGATAGGCAGCACCACCCACAGCCATCAAATAAGCCGACTTGTGGTTTTTGATCGATTCAATCGCAATCGGGCCACGCTCGGCTTTGCCTATCATCGCGATCAGGCCAGTTTTCTCGAGCATCATGTCGGTGAACTTGTCCATGCGAGTGGCGGTCGTCGGTCCCGCGGGGCCCACCGCTTCATCGCGCACGGGATCCACCGGACCCACGTAGTAGATCACGCGATTTTTGAAATCCACTGGCAGACTTTCGCCTTTGGCGAGCATGTCCTGAATTCGCTTGTGGGCTGCATCGCGGCCGGTCAGCATCTTGCCATTCAGGAGCAGCGTCTGCCCCGGCTTCCAGGCCGCGACTTCAGCAGCGGTCAGCGTGTCGAGATTCACGCGCTGCGAC
>JACCDP010843593.1_pt1 | contig 11583 bp, 12 predicted proteins | sample 7445841 | NCBI WGS metagenome assembly JACCDP01 (sample SAMN15323441, study PRJNA562643) | freshwater metagenome | isolation source: river surface water | place: USA:Blue River Watershed | collected 2017-08-17
ACCGACGAAGTCGCGCACAACATCATCTACTGACATGGCAACCCGCTCACCCACCGAGTGCCATTCGTTCTGGGGACCGTTTGCGAACGCCGCGGCGTTGCCTTTGGCAGATCCGGCGCTGCAAGCAGGCGACACAGCCTACGCCCAGGCCGAGGCGAGTCTCTATGTCTACGATGGCGCGGCGTGGCAGGCGGTGGGCAGCGGTGGCGCACTGTCTCCAGATCGCGTCTTCTACGTTACCGAGGGAGGGTCTGACGTTACCGGCAACGGCTCGATCCTCGCTCCGTTCGCGTCTATCGCAGCGGCGATCTCGGCGGCGGGAAGCCCTTCCGATCCAACGACGATTGCGGTTGGTCCTGGCACGTTCGGATCTTCTGTTTCGTCGATCACTCTGAATGCCAACGTCTCGATTCAGGGCTCGAACAACACGTCGTTTGACGCGAGTTCGATCACGCTGAGCAACAACAGCAGCATCTACGACGCAAGTGTTTCGACATCGAACGTCAACGTCAGTCCCGGCTCGCTTACGTTTCTACAGAACGTGACGTTGGCTGGTCCTTCGACGACGATCTCGAACGTCAACGCCGTTCTGAACATGACGAACGTCACCGGGGCCGGGTCGGTGACGATCAACGGTGGGACGATCGTCCAGCAGTCGAACAACTACACGTCTGCGCTGATTATTCAGAACAGCAGCAGCTACTCCGCGACTGCAAACTCGGCTCTTAGCGTTACGATCGACAACTCGACCACGAGCATTTCGGCATCGAAGGCTGGCTCGCTGACGAGCACGAACAGTACGACGGTGCTGACGGGGTCTTCGATTCCTGGCAACGTGGCAGTTTCAGGCGGTTCTTTTTCTGCTGGCGGATCGACGATTGGCGGAGGAGTGACCGGGTCTAGCGGCGCAGCGATTTCGCTGAGCCTTGACTCGTACCCGCAGGGCGGCGTGAGTCTTTCTGGCGGTGCGACCGAGACGAGCTTGAGCCAGGCTTCCGGCGATCTTTCGGGCAGCTACCCTGGTCCGACGGTTGTGGGGATGCAGGGCAACCCGGTTTCTGCCGTCGCTCCTTCCGACGGGCAGGTGTTGACGTGGAACGGTTCGGCGTGGGTTCCCGGTGCTCCAGCGTCTGGAGGATCTGGCGGCGGCGGCCAGGTTTACTTCCTGAACGCGGGCACCGCTGGACAGGCTCCGATCACCGGCCTGCCTCCGTCTACCGATGAACTGGGTCTCACTGCGTCCGTTCCGATCACGACCGTCACCTCGGCTGCGCTTCCTACGGGCGGCGTGTATGCGTTCGTTGCGGGGTTCGTGACGCAGGTTGGCGCTCCTGGCTTGAATGCGATTGCCGCGGGTGTGTGGGACTTCAACGTGTGGGCGCAGTCTTCCGTGACTGCTCCCAACTCGGTCTTGTTCCGCGTGAGCGTGTACTCGTACAACGGAGCAGTTCCGTCTCTGGTTGCAACGGGTTCTGCGACTCCGCTGTACGATCCGACCCAGCTTCTTCAGTACGTCTCGTCGGTTCTGATTCCTCAGACGCCTGTTCTCACGACGGTTCGCATCTACGTCGAGATCGAGGCGACCGCGACGGTGGCTGGGCAGACGGTGACGCTCAGCTTCGGCGGCACGACGCCGACGCATGTCCACACGACGCTTCCTTCGGTGGCCGGGACGGGGATTGTTCACGTCATCAACGGGGTGGTGCAGTCGCCTGCGAGCCCGGTAGATCTTACCGCTGGGGCTACCGAGATCAGCGGCGCGCTTCCTGTCGGCAACGGTGGCACGGCACTTAGTGCCGTTCCGACGAACGGGCAGCTCCTCATCGGCAACGGCGCGGGCTACACGCTGGCGTCTTTGACAGCGGGCTCGGGCGTCTCGATCACTCCTGGTGCGGGATCGATCACCATATCGGCCGGGTCTACAGCGCAGAACATCGTGCTGAATGCCACGGCTACGAACGCGACTCCTGCGTTTGTCGGAACGGTCTACTTCGCAGCCGCTGCGACTCTCGCAGGATCGAGCGTTGCGTACATCGGTGGATCGCTTGCGTCGGATTCGACCACGCTTACGCTGGCCCCCGCGGGAGGTGGCAGCCCGGTCGCGACCTGGACGCGCTCGGGCACGCTCGGCAACCAGGCTCTGACGAGTGGAGGGACAATCTCCATCGCGGGCTGGTATGACATCATCCTGACGCCTGGAGCATCGGGCACCGCGTTCGCGCGCGGCATCTACCTTGTCTGATCGGAGCGGTCATGGCCTACGTCGGAATCACGAATCAGGCGGCAAACAACACGAGCGGTCTCGCCCTGTACGTTCTCAAAGAAGCCCTCAAGCTTGCGGGATGGGTCGTGCTCTCGTCGGGCACGGGCACGAGCGGAACGACTGCGGCGAGCGATCTGATCACAACCGGAACCGGAACTGCGATCGGCAGCTTCGCGCGAGCCAACGCCTGGGTTCGAGTGAGAGAGCCTGGTGCAGGTACGCGGCAGTACATCCTCCAGAACGGCAACGCCGACAACAGCGTCAACGTCATCATCAAGTACAGCCGATCGACTGGCTTCACGACGGGCGCGACCGCGACGGTTGCACCGACCACGGGTGGTGGCGACGGAATCGTGTGGATCGGCACCGGCACGGATGCCTCTCCGGTGCAGGGAACCTGGCTCCCCGGTGCGGCGACGGGCTACTACCACGCGGTCGCGAACGATGCGGCGGTCAACGGTGTCTACGGCTTCTGGTGGTACGGCTACCTTGCGGGCGGAAGCTCTCAGAGAATGATCGGAACCGAAGCGGTCGCTGCGGGATCGACGGCTTCGTCCGATGGAGACCAGAGCGTCCGCTACAGGGACAACCTGTTTGTCGGCGGCGCTGGCAACACGGTGCAGTGGTGGGAGGCTTATGGCCTTGGCGGAGCAGTGTACCGATCGACAGGAAACATCAGCCTCCAGTACAACGCAGCTGCTTCGGTCATCGTGTGGCCTGGCACTGGTGGCAGCACGTCGCTCGACCCGTACACGGGCAGGGTGCCGATGTGGGCGACCTTTTTCGTCGGTCAAGGTTTCCTGCCCAAGGGCTACTCGACAGAACTCGCGGTTTTTGCGACGACGCAGAACCCGGTGGACACCTTCAACCTCTCGACAGCGAACCCGAAGATCGCCCTGTACACGTCGAGCAACTATGGCACAGCCTTTCCGTGGGTGACCTCGGTCGTTCCTCTGGTGTGAAGTGGCAAACTTCAACGCTACATACCTCGCGGCAGGCAGCGAGTACCTCGGCGTCGAAAGTTCCGCGCTGGCGAACTACTTCGCGCTCACGACGGCGACGGCTGTTGCAAACATTCGGTACTGGCAGCGTGTGTTCGACACCGGGACCAACGGCTGGTGTTACTACTCGACGCTGAACGCGGTGAATCCTTCGCCCGCTTCTGCTGCCACGAGTCCGAGCTGGACTGGTACGATTTCCAACCCGCAGGTCGTGGCGGCGGTGCCCGTTTCTTCTGATTCGTGGTCTTTGCCGTACTCGTCGATGAACTTTTCGAGGTCGAGCCAGGGCTACTTCTGGACGCAGCCGAACACTGACGGTTCTTCCGCTTTCCTCGCTGTTGCGGGCAGCAACATTCTGCGACTCGACAACCGAGATGGTTTCGGTTCGCTTGCTCTTCTGGAGGGCTCGCGAACAAACGCGAACTCGCTTTCTCGCGATTTCGCCAATGCCGGGTACATCACTACTGGTGCCAGCGTAGTGGTGACTCCTGATGCTGGTCCTTCGCCTGACGGCGCGGTGCTGGCGGATCGTGCTCAAGTCGCGGTCAACAGCAATCGGTACCGAGGAGGTCTTGGTACTGGAGCTTTGTCTGCATTCGGACGAGCGGTGAGCGGGACGACCGCATGGCAGGTCAGCGCTGGCGGCACCGTAGCTGTTGGGAACGCTTCGCTGGGTACCACCTATCAGCGTCTCCAGGTCTACGGCAACACGGCGGGATTCGCTCTTTACGTTGACGCTTTCAATCGTGTGGCTGGAGGCGGTATTGCGGCGTTGGCCGAGGACATCTACATCGACTTTCTTCAGTTCGAGTCCGGTGTCAGGTTTGCGAGTTCTCCGATTTCCACCAGTGGTGCCACTGTGACCAGATCGGCGGACACTCTGACTTTGACTCAGGCGAGTGTTCCTGGTGCGTTGTTTTCTAACCTTGGACGTTTTTCACAGGTGTCTCCTACGTTTGCCACCAGCGACCTCGTCGGTGGGGATGAGTTTTGGCTCCTTTCGATCGGCGGTTCTAGCAACGGCATTCGCATTCGACACGATGGGGTGACGGTACAGATCGAGGTTGTTCAGGGCGGCGTGGTTCGCGCGGCTTCGCAGCCGCAGACGTGGTCACGCGACGCTCGTCTGGGGGCTGTTCGTTGGGATCCTCAAAGCGGTCTACTGTCTGTGAACGGCATCAACGGCCCATCGGGTGTGCCTTGGAACTGGACACCTGGCAGCATCCGTGTCGGTGGCATTTTCGGCGGTGCGGGTGAGGCTTTCTGTCGTCTCGGAACGCTTGAGTCTGCGTGATGGCTGCACGCTCACCCACGACATTTCACTCCTACTGGGGCAACGGCTTCGCGGCCTACGCAACCCTGCCGAACGTCGCAGGCTCCCCGGTGCAGAACGGCACGCTGGAGGACGGAGACACGGCTTTCATCCCTGCGACGGACACCCTGTACGTTTGCGTAGATCCGACGCTCAATGCTGCCGTGTGGGTGGCGATATCGCTCGACGACACGAGCCGCATCATTCACACGCCTGGGATCACGCCGTCGAGACCTACGGCAATCCCTGGGCAGGAGCCCGCGTTCCTGTCCTTTGGAACGCCGACGCCTTGGCTACTGGGACTGCATTTCGACAAGCCGCAGGTGACGCAAGCTGTCTACGGCTACGCCAAGATCCAGACCAGCTACATCGGCCCAGAGGCGAACTTTCACGTCCACTGGACCAAGGCGGTAGACACCGATCAGAGCGGCAAGACCGTCCGATGGGTGCTCGACTACCACGTCTTCAACGGGACGAACCAGAATGTCCAGGTTGCGCCGACGCAGATCGTCTGGGACGTGACCTACCTGGACGCAGGACTGACTTCGAGGATCGTGTACAGAACGCCCAACTCGGTGAACATCCCTGCCGTCGCCGGGTACTACATTGGGTTTCGCTTGTCCTACGACCAGGCGAACACGACACTCGACGGGGGCCCCGTGGTCATCTCGTGCGACATACTCATGCGCCAGACGATCAACGTAGGCTGACCTATAGATAACCACACATTGAGGTTGGCATGGCTCTTCGATCTCCGACATTATATCACAGCTTCTGGGGTGCATACGCTACGGTGTCGCTTCCCACGAGCGCCAACGTACAGGTCGGAGATACGGCCTACGATACGACGCTCGGGCAGCTCTGTGTCTGCACGTCGATTGGCCCGGTCGTGTGGACACCGATCGGCGGTGGCGGCGGCATCTCTCAGTTGACCGGCGCTACGAACGAGGAACTCACGAGCGGTGTTCAAGCGGTCGTCGGCGGGTTCGTTTTCGACGCATCGCTCTACACGTCGCGCGTGTTCCGAGGGTACTGGACGCTGGTGCAGTCGCCGCCCAGTTCGCCGCCTGGTGCGACGATCTCTTTGTGGGACCGAGGTGCTCCTGGTGTCCCGGCGGCTGGAGTGCAGATCGCAACTCTGTTCGATCCCACGGTCAATGTGCCGGTGTCGCTGGATTCAGCACCGTTCACGACAGATCCAACTACGCCAAGCCCTGGCGTTATGGTCGCGACGCTCCGCATGTACGAGATCCGCGCCGAGTGGTCTGGACCGGCAAACTCACTCGTCGTCCGTTGGGCAGGGCTGGAGGTAAGCTGACATGGCACAGATTTTCAACGTGAATCAGGCGCAGGGCGCAACGCAATACGCTGGCGAAAAGTTCTTCAACCTGAAGGTGCTCGCCGTGTCCGCTGGCTACGTCGTCCGAGGTAGCGGCGATGGAGGCGCGAGGTTCGCGTACAACGGAGTCACCGCCGCGCTGCCGGTGCCAGAGCAGGCAAGTAACCAGTGGGACTGCTGGCAGACGGGGAACGTCCGCACAGACAGCACACCGGCCGTTGCAGGCGACGCGGGCAACGCAAGCGCCTGGTGCGTTTTGGAGGACGCTGCGGGCCGACAGGTTCTGTTGCAGATGACCAGCGGAACAGGCGTCGGAGCCTGGGCTGCCTACGGAAACATCGCGGTTGCTCGCGCGGGCAGCAGCGGCTTCAACGGCGCGGTTGCCGCGGCTGCGGTGGCTCCGGGTGCGCCGACAAGCGGTGCCGGTGACGAGGTCTTCTTCTTCGGCTCGACCCGCAACTCGACTGGGGTTGATCTGTTTGGTTACAACACCGCATCCACTATTCACATGTGGGCTGACACGACTCCCGGCGTGGACGGAGGTCTTCCGCTGGGTTGGTTTTCCGTCAGAAACACCACTATCGCGGAGGTCAGGTTCTGGTCGCTGGAGCCGATCGTCGCGAACGAGTCGTCGGCTGACATCGATCCTGTCGTCTACCACGCCTCACAGAGCGACCGGCGGGCGTGGGACTGGGCCGCAGGTCCAACGTACACGGTGCGAGGCGTACACACGCCATCGGCGGTTTCGGACTTCTGGCCGAATGCCGGTCAGGTAGATCCCATCACCGGCTTCACCGCGATTGCTGCCCCCTTGTGGGTCACCACTACAAACGAGTGCGCGAAGGGAACTGTCCATCCCACCTCGCTGCGTATGCTGCCGGTCACCCGCACCTTCGGCTTCTACGGCCTGGATCAGAACGGGCTCGGCTGGTGTACCGGCCCTAACAGCGGCACTTGGTGCTTTCCGTGGCCCCCGGCTCCGCAGCCCGTGCCTATTCCCTGACGAGGAGCCATGGCAACTCTCGACAACTTCCGCGACATAGAGCCCGATGTTGATCGCGTGCAGTTCGTGCGCGCGATCGACTTCCGTGACATCGGGACGCTCCCAGCTACTCCACCGGCTCCTCCGCTCGTGACCAACCGTGTCTGGTACATCGTCGGCGGCTACGAGGTGCGCTGGCAGACGGCAGCCCCGGATACGATCGGCGCGAGCTACCCAGGCCCCGGCGTCTTCGGCGTGAACACGACCGACTACACGATCGACGACCCGAAGAACGTCTCGTGACGCTTGGAGGCTGTGGTTTGAGAACGTGGAGTTTTTGGACGAGCCTTGCGATGCTGCCTGCGGGCCTGCTGCTGCTCGTGGGTGGGTCGTGGTTCGCGAAGTTGATGGGCGCGGTCTATGTGGCGAGCATGTTGTCCGCGATGGCTTACCACTGGCATCTCGAACGTCGCTTTGTAGGTCTCGACCATGCGCTCGCGTGGGCCGTGATTGGCTGCAACTCCATCATGTGCCTCGAAACGACCAAGCATGCCTGGTCGCTTGGCGGCATCGTACTCGTCGCCGTTGCGCTCGACTTCTACCGCCAGGCACGCCGAGGCGAGCACTACGACGCCTGGCACTCGCTCTGGCACCTGACATGCGGAGCAGCAGGCTGGTGCTTTGCACGAGGTTATCTCGGCTGAGACCTGTCAGACACTTTTTCTGGCGTGCGTTGTTTTGGTCTGCTACTCCGGCGTTCCCAGGAGGAGGAGACGCATGTCCAGCCGAACTCGGTTCATCGACAACGCGCTGCTGACCGTTCTCGTTTCGCTCGGTCTGTTGTTCTTGGTGGCTCGCGGGTGTTCTTTCGCGACGGCGCAGGAGCGGCGACCGCTCACGGCGCAGGTTGCTCTCGCCCGCCTTTGCATCTCCGAAGCGGGATGGGAGTGCTGGGACACGGGCGACGGTTTTGGGATTCACGAGGTGGTTCTTCGCGGTGCGGCGCAGCAGCGGTTGCGCTACGAGAACTACGCCCGCGCTTACGCGCGCCGCCTCTTCGGAGCGCGTCCGCATGACGTGCAGCGTCTGCGGTGGGTTGGGGAGCTGACGCCTGAGTGCAGCGAGCCCGAGGCGTGGCCGGAGACGATGACCGTGCGACGTGGTGGGCGTGTCGAGGTCGTGCCTCATGCGCCGTGGAGCGCGTACCGGGAGCGTTGCCGTGCGGTTTTCGAGCGCGCTGCCGAGGTTGCCCGCGAGCATACGATTGACGACATCGAGGAGTGGGGGATCTGCGACCGTCCCGTCCACGACTGGGGTGGAACAATGGACAGGCTGCGTGCCGAGCGCATCGGCCTCGTCGCTGTGCCTTGCGGGACTGGCGAGAGTCACCAGGGCACGCGGAACGATTTCTACTGTCGCCCGAGTCTCGATCCTGACTGCGTGGAGCAAGACCGTGAGTGACCCGCTGCCTTCGGGCGTGAGGCTCGTGGACTGGCGTAGCCAGGCGGACTACTCGCGGCTCACGCGGGCTGCGAACGAGGGCACGGCCAAGGCCAAGTTCGACAGCAAGGGCAGGGTCGTGATGCGTCCGGTCTCGGCGGTGCGCGGGATCATGTGGCACATCACCGCGGTCGAGTTCGGCGTGAGTCCGTCGGCCGTGAAGGCTGCTGGTGGCGACCGCGAGATTGCTCGGAACCTGCGAGCGAGGAACATCCCCGCGCATGCGACGCACTTTCGAGACGGTACGATCGTGCTGCCGTTCGACTTGCTCTCGTACCTGTACCACGGCAACGCGGGCAACGAGTTTTGCCTGGGGGTCGAGATCGAAAGCAAGGACGGCAGCGTGACGCCTGCTCAGGTGGCGGGTTGCTTGTGGCTGGCTGGTTTTTTCGCCGGGGAGCTTGCCAAGCTAGGCGGCAAGCTGACCGAGACGTGGGGTCACCGGCAGACGCACGGCGGCAAGCCGAACGACCCAGGTCCGGTCGTCTGGCGCAAGATCGCGATCCCAAGCTCGGAGGCGCTCGGTCTCACGCGCACGATTCGCGCGCTACCTCGTTCCAGCCCGAACGGACGCGATGGTACGCCGATCCCGTCATCGTGGGATCCGCTGGGTGTGTAGAGGCCGGACCGAGCTTGCGACGTGACTGGGGGGGGGAAATCACGGGGGACTCGGTCCGGCTGGCGCGCAGCCTACCACGACGCGGCGTTGACGCTAGAGTGTGCCGAGGCTACTGTCAGACACCTATGTCAAAGGATCCGATCTGGTCGGAGGACAAGGGTCTCGTTGGCGACGGGATCCAGAGCATCGAAGGCGCGAACCGCATCCAGATGGATGAGGGCGACGAGATCAAGGAGGCCATCGTCAAGGCTGGGGTGGTGCTGCTCCAGAGCTGCCTCTACTGCGGCAAGCAGGTCAAGCTGATCTTGCCGTGGGCCGACGTGGCGAACCTTCACTTGCAGCGTGAGCATCCATCGTACCGCCGTGAGAAGCGCGGCTACGGTGCCTCGGTGCCGTGTCGCTCGTGCAATCGCGCAACTCGGATGTCCTTCGATCAGGTGTCCGATCTCAAGCGTTGGGTCGATCAGGGCGTGTCGATGGGCGCGCTGAAGTCGAGCATCTACCAAGCATCGCTTGTTGGCGGCGGCTGATGTCGGATTTCAACTTCGACTGGGTGCTGCCGGGCAGGTTGGCGCAGGGCAGTTACCCTGGCGCTGGTCCGAAGGTTTTGCGCGACTGGGACGTGGTGGTGTACTGCGCCGAGGAGCTTCAGCCTCGGTTTCAGGTTCCGAAGGGCAAGGCGGTCTACCACTTTCCGATCGACGACGACATCTATCGGCCGGTGCCTCCCGAGGTGAGCCAGTACGGCTGGCGTCTGGCAGGCAGCCTGGTCGGTCATGTGCGCTCTGGTCATCGTGTGCTCGTGACGTGCGCGATGGGAGCGAACCGAAGCGGTCTCGTCACGGGCATGACGCTGATGAGGCTGAACGGGATGTCGGGAGGCTCGGCGGTAGATCTGATCAAGAGCGCCCGTCGCAGTGGCGAGCAGGAGCCTTTGTCAAACCCGATGTTCGAGCACCATCTACGCAACCTTCGGTGAGCGACGACGACGACATCGATCCGATCGTCCGCGAGGCGCTCGGTTTTTCGGATCATGGTCGTCGTATTGCTTCGACACCTGTGCGTGTTCGAGAGATCGACCGTCGGATTCCTGGGTCGGCTTCTGCGTTCATGCTTGCGTGGAAGCGAGCGAGGGAGCAGCTCTACATCGAGGGTTCGGTGCCGTGGGGCAAGCTCCCGAAATTCGTCGAGGGATACCTCCGGCTGTTGTGGGACACGAGTGAGTATTGGGCGATGCGAGCCGTGGCCATCGGCGACGTTTCGTTCTTCGTCGGCTGGCTATTCAAGCTCGATCAGATCGACCTCGCGATGCTGGACGCTGGGATGACGCTGGCCGATCGGTCTGCGCTCATCCGGTTCCGTGCAGCGGTCGATGGCTACCGCGAGGTTGCGGAGCGTCGGCTCAAGCGTCTGGGAGGCGTCTGGCCTCCGGCTCCGATCGACGCCAGTCGGCAGAAAAAGCCGTCCAAGACGCGCGCTTAGGCTCTCTGCTAAGCTCTGCTCGCGATGAGGATTTTGATCGTCGGAGACTCGCAGGCCCAGGGTACACCGGGGCGCTTTGCTCAAGAGCGTCTTGAGGCTGCGGGTCACACTGTGCAGCGGATCGCGCAGCAGGGGTGTGGTCCGGTGGATTGGTCGGGGAGTCCGAGTCGCAACTGTGCGGAGTATGGGCTCTGGGATCGCTACCGGACGGCGCTCTCGACGTTCGTTCCTGATCAGGTCGTTCTCATCTTTGGCTCGAACGACTTTGGTCAGTCGCTGCCTGGCGGTCTGCGCCGGATGAGGGATGCCGCAGGAAGCCGTCTGGTGTGGCTGAGCGGACCGCCTCGCTATCCAGACCCATCGAGGCAGCTTGTGGGCGAGGGCATCCGAGCGGCCAACCGCACCGTGTTCGGCAGCCGTTGGATCGATGCGTACCCCACGACTCCGCTGACTCTACCTCGCGACTCGCTCCGCGCTCACCTTCCTGGTGAGGCTGGGCGGCCTTGGGGCGAGGCTATCGCGCAAGCGGTGTTGACCGGCCGCGCGCCTGTGCCTGGTGTGGGTCTGCTCGACAGCCCGCTGTTCTGGGTTGGTACGGTGGGGGGTGCGTTGCTTGTGCTTGGTGGCGCTGCTGCGTTTGCGTTGCGCCGCAGGTCGAGCCTGGAGCGCAATCGCAAGGTGCCCGCGAAGTATCTTGGGTCGCTGAAGGGCCGCAAGCGCAGGTCGCGCCGTGCGGAGATCGAGTCCAGGTCCGCCGAAGCGGCCTCCTACGGTCCGCGTCGCCCGCCGGAGAGTTTCCGTCCGTTCAAGACGGATGCGGGTGTCAAGACGAAGAGGTCGAGCTATACGCGCCAGTTCCATGAGCGGTACGGGGACGAGGTGGGCAGCCTTGCGGAGATCGCGAGGACGACGCACGGTGACGTGGCACCGGGAGTCAGCCTCCGCGCCTACCGAGGAGCGCTCAAGAAGGTCTTCGACCGTGGGCTCGCAGCGTGGGCGACTGGGCACCGACCTGGCGCGTCTCAAGCGGCATGGGGCTACGCCCGCGTCCACAGCTTCGTGCTCGGGGGGAAGACCCGGCACAC
>JACCDP011202214.1_pt1 | contig 11583 bp, 7 predicted proteins | sample 7445841 | NCBI WGS metagenome assembly JACCDP01 (sample SAMN15323441, study PRJNA562643) | freshwater metagenome | isolation source: river surface water | place: USA:Blue River Watershed | collected 2017-08-17
ATGGGTTTAATTATTCTCTTCGCATTTTCAATTGTATTATACAATCGTAGCAGTTCAGTATAAATAATCGCTTCTTAATGTAGAAATGAAATTCAATTCTACCAATGTCGTTATCGGTGCCATTGTTATCGCTGCGGTAGTCTATTTTTTGAAGCCTTCCACTGAAGGATTCTCCGATTCCAGTCCCGGTTCCATTATCGGAATGGTCTTTGCTGGAATTCTAGGTGTTGGTATTCTCCTTGCATTCTTCGGTAGTGTAGGTGAAATAGGATCAGGTAAATATAATACTGCGTAAAAAATAGGAATGAATCTCTTGAACAAGGAACTCATCGGTATTGCTGTAATCATTGCTGTATTGTATATTATCCAACAATGGTTACCTAAAAAAGAAGGATTTATGACAGACTTACAGGCAAGTTCGGTTGGTGCTGTTGTTGGTACATCCATTCTGCTCATCCTCGTCACATTAGGTATCGCATATACGAGTTATAAAATTAAATACTAATGGTACAAAAGGGGTAAGCGCTCTAAAAGGTCTCGAAGGCCAAGCTTCACATTGGTTCCTTCTAGACCAAATAACTTACAACTGTCTTTGTTCAACAGGACACTTCGATCGGATAAATCTAGACGATAGTCTTGTTTATGTTCATCCAGAAACGCTTGAAAGAATTCCTGAAAGGAACAATCCAAAGGAAGATCTCTGGCTTTGAGCCACGCACGAAGAGTAGGTTTTGATCGCAATTCAGTCTCACTTAATTGCTCCAATTCCATTTTCAGTTTATGTTGCGCCAACTTCAATTTATTCAACGTGGCTACTGTGGTTGTCTCCAAGGAGAGTGCTGATGTCTTTATTGAAGAGATATGTTGTTCAATGAAATCAATATTCTCTTCATTGTCTGAATCTGATTGTTCCATACGACCTCTTCTACACAGGATCGACTCAACTTTTAAGGTTGAATCGCCTTTTCCATTCGGGAAGCCACATAGCTTATCGGATTATCCACCTGTATCCACGACCAAAGAAGGGGTTTTCCTTTACTATCTTCCGATGCCCGTACACTCGCAAACCAATGAGTAGGTAAACAGAGCATTGTTCCTGGTCGAACTTTAATTGTAATGTATTTGATCTCACCAACCAGTGGAGTATCTTGAACCGTAAACAGTTCCGGATATCGTCCTCTCCATCCCTTTGGTAAAAACTGCTCTTGATGTTCGGTCATTAATGTCACATCGAGTGTTCCAGAGGTAGGATAGACAATAGTTGTTATCGCAGTGGTCTTTCGCAGACCTCGCTCACCCATCCAGGCTTCCGAAGAGATGGTGTGGATCATTTCCCACCAACTGTTGGAAAACAGTTTGGAAAACCAGTGGTGCTCCGCCCAAACCTGTAAACCTGTTTCGTTGGCTAACACAGTAGCTGATTTTGGAGTTAATTTCACAGTGGGTTTGGGAGTTGACAGGTACATTGACAGGTTGTAATTGGATTCAAGGGGAAACGACAGGATTCTCGGATTTTGTTTGAGAGTTTCGGGTGTAAACAGTTTGGGTTCACCCACGGACCGAACCACCACAGGTGTTCGTTCACTTAACAGTTTGGGTAATTCCGAAACCTGTGTGGATTCGATTTGTAAAATATTATACTGTTCTATGGCTTGGCGATAAAACACTATAAAGACACCTATGGCTACAACAAGAACAACGAGTATTTCTATCATTTTTTGGAGGAGCCCTTCTTCTTGGAGGTCCGTCTGGTTTGTCGTGACGGTGACCGCAGACAATTATAACAAGGTTTAAATAAACCCGGGATGAACTGATTCTGCTGTATCTTCTCTTGCTCTTGCTTGGAGAGCTTCTTGGTATTACGACGAGTCTTTCCATTCTCTGTTATTTCGACTGTCTTGGTTCCTTTTCCATTAACAATATTCACAATATTCTTCTTTGTTTTCTGTTGGCCATTTTCCTCCACACTATGGACCTGTTCACTGTGAAATGTAAACGCCATTTTCTACTCTAAGCCCCTAAAGTCTACTTACCAATCTTCAGAAGAGGAATGGAGTTCTCCTTTCCATATAAAACCCTTACACTAAATGAAGAACAATCCCAAGCGGTTCTGCGTGAACCGGGTGTTCATCAACGTATTATTGCTTCCGCAGGATCGGGAAAAACCACAACACTTACCGCACGTATTGCTTGGCTCATCACGAAGTATAAAATTAAAGCCGATAGTATCGTTCTAATGACCTTCTCTCGAAATGCGGCATATCAAATGCTTTCGCGCATTGAAAGCCTGATTGGACCTACATCTATTTGGGCAGGAACCTTTCACGGATTATCACGAAGTCTATTACGAACTTATGATTCTACAAAACTCGATGATTTATACTTTGTCGATGAACTTATTCAAATGGGTATTAATTGGCTCACGACAAAGAAAGGTCGTGAATGGGTCGGCAAACTTCGTTATATTGTTGTGGATGAGTTTCAAGATATCAATGCGAATCAAATGAAAATGGTCGAGAAGATGTTACATCCAGGAGCAAGACTGTTAGTCGTCGGCGATGACTCCCAGAATATTTATACATGGAGAGGAAGCAATGTCAAATTCATTCTGGATTTGGATAAAAAGCTGTATGGTCTTGTCGATGATCAGCTCCGTATTAATTATCGTTCTTCTGATGCGATTATTACCGCTGCTAATGCGGTAATGAGATATATACCCACCCTTCCTTGGAAAAAAGCGATGATGGGATGCGGAAAACTAGGACTCAAACCCGATATTCACTTCTTCTGGCATATGAAAGACGAGACACGTTGGATTCTTCAAATGATTAAACAGATTCGGAAACAAAATCCTGCTCTGACTATCGCGATTCTAAGTCGTACCAATATTGATTTGTTTCGGATTGAAGAGACAATGTTGGGTGAAAATCTAGCGTATCGTCTATGTGACTGTGGAAAAGAGGAGGAAGAAGATCCACAAACCTCAGCGATTGATCTGGTGACTTTACACGCCAGTAAAGGGTTAGAATGGGATATTGTCTTTGTCATTCACTGTAATGATGAAGTGTTTCCATCCAGTAAAAAAAAAGAAGATGTCATTTGTGAGCGTCGTCTATTCTATGTCGCCGTGACAAGAGCCAGAAAACATTTGTTTTTATCCTATATCAAGAATGAACGGGATTTATCACGATTTATTCGGGAGATTCCTAGTCGTTATTTGACCTATCACGGACTGGCACGCTACTGTTTATCTGAAGCGGAGTTAAATGAAGGGGTTCCCACCTTAGAAAGTCTACTGGGCTCTTTGGATGCCGAGGACTTTAAAGATCTCCGTGAGAAAGGTCTCTTAGACTGGCTTCATACCCAGAATATCGAAGAACACCGTCTCTTTCCACCGGGTGAACGATGGGGGTTACCTGTTTGGGCCAAGAAGCCTGACACAGCCAAAGACTTTCTCCGCTTTTTACGAACGTTTATGAAGAGAACGTTTGTTCAGAAAACAGGAGAAAGTGTCTATCGTGATCCTATTGCCGAGCGACTGTTGTTTACTTTGCGCATCTTCTCTGAAGACCGTGAATTCTGGGAACTCTGGAAAGATGATTTATACCAGTTGATTGATGAGAAATTCAATAATGAAGAAGCGGCGAAAGTTCCACCACCCATTGATTATGCGACGATTCATGAATGGGCACAAGAACACAATCTTTCATGGAGTCCACAAGAGATTCTCAAAGCTACAAGTTTAGTCGCCAAGATTCGTGGCCAATTACGTCCTCTCCGTTTTGAAGACTACAAATTCCAAGAATTTATGATTGCTCCTGCTCGCTTTGTGGTTCCTACCGAACTCCGAGGTGAAATTCTTCGCAGTTGGCGTAAGATTACCACCTTATCGTTATCCAATTTGAATATCTTAGAAGATATTTGGAAACTCTCAGCTCTTCAGTTAGTGGCCGAGGGACGCAATGCTCCTTTGTATCGCGCAGGTCAACTCAAGCACCATTTTGAAGATGCCGAACTCCTAGAGTATCTAACTTTGCTAGAAGCTACAATGAGTGAATGGGTCTCGAGTACAACAGAGAATGAAGTAGGGCTAGAAGTGATCATTGAAGGAGCACAATCGGAGACCATTGATATCGTGTCCCAGGGAGTCTTTTGGCGGATCGCAGGAGATGAGAAAGAAAGATACAATTCGTTGAAACTGTTACAGTTAGCGGTGACCGCAGGGTTTGCGCAGATTCAAGGAATTCATGTTCACTCTATCGGGATGATTTATCCTCTGGAAGGACGCTTTTTAACGCTACGTTTACCATTTCTGTGGTCAACGTGGGTTACTCAAATAATAGCTAAAGCTCAAAAGTTCGCGTAGAATTTATCTACGTTTATTGGCTTTGCGTGTCTTATTTTTACGACGTTTACCGCCTGTCATACTTCTGGAGTTATTGTTATTATTATTGGTAGTCGGTCTAGGTGTAATATTTTTAGGTTTATTATTATTCTTCTTATTGTTATTTAAATTACTAGCATTACTATTGTTTGAATTTGAATTATTATTGGCTACACGGTTGGCATTATTATTAACCACTGTATTCGCATTTGCTGAGTTATTATTTATATTCATAGCATTATTGTTATTGTTACCAACGGCTGAAATTGCGGCACCCATTTCTACTTCTTCCTCGGAATTATTTGCTTCGATGACTTCAAGCATTTTCAAGCTTTTCATATAGTCAGGAAATTTCTCTTCTAAATAGGTAAACGCATCAGACTCTAGACCCATCGTGGAAAGATGCTTATTAATCTCTGTCTGAAGATCAACTAATTTATCTTTTGTTGTTTCGAACTCTTCTTTCAAGGAAGTCTTTTTTGTGCTGTTGGCATTCTTATAGGAAGATTTTAGTTCAGAGATTTTCTCTAACAAAGGTGTAATCTCTTGTATTTTCCCTTTTAAGGCATCATCCGATTCTGTCGTAGACTTATTATTTTCAAACGCATTCTCATCAGTACCAAACATCTCTTTCATTGAATTACCGTAGTTATTGTTATTCTTTTTAGCATTGTTCTTAGGGGTATTGTTCTTAGGAGTATTGTTCTTGGAAGTATTTTCATCATTATCCGAACCATACATCGATTTCATAGAATTGCTATAGTTGTTATTATTCTTTTTATTTGTTTCTACGCTATTTTTTGATGTCGTAGAAACAGAGTTTTCTGCTGAATTACTCATTCTATTCTTTGAACATTTTTAAAAAGAGGTATCTTGTGCGAGATTTTGAGCACCACTCTTGGCCTCGTTAATCTTTAACTGTTTAGTTCGGAACGCTTGGTTGTAACGCTGTTGTTTAGTAGCATTGTTGAATAAATAAGGTGAGCGAGCCCAATCAATTTGATCGGCTTCTTCACGACAGTCATAAGGACCACCACGAATCAAGACTCTAGGCATCGCTAATTCGGACACCATTTCTGTGGTAGGTTGATGCTTTCTAGGCACAGTCATATTGGGTACATACATATCCCCATATCGTCTAGGTTCATATTGATCACGATCACATGTACCAAGAGGTCTATCTAAACGACGCAAAAGCGATTCATTGTCAATCGATGAGGAGTAACGTGTAGGAGGATAGAATTCTCCACCCGATGGGAAGACCATATTCGCAGGAGGAGTAGGAGCTTGCTCGGAGGCTCTTCCTGAATTGACATATTCCAAACAGACTTTGGCCCAAGGACGAGGATCCAAGGGAAGATCTTGAGTGGGTCCTTGAGGTAAAACACGACGCAAGACAGCCGTAGGATCCCAATGGTATTTTAAACAAACCGGTGGATAAAAAGGACTTAATGTACTGCCCGCAAACGGGACTTGGCTTGTCGTTGAATTTCCTTCACGCGGGGTGGGATCTGATGATGTTAAAGTGGGATCTCCAGAACGAAGTTCCATTCTATTCTACTCTACTACATTATTCATTTCCAAATCGCACATTTCGTCCAGTGTCCTGGAAATCTTTGGAAGCATCACGAAAACCTGGCGGAATGATTACAGGATTCTTTGTTATAAGATTTACTGATGGCATATTCTCTACAATTTGGATGGCCGCATTCCATTCACACTCCGCATTGGTAATCTGTGTCCCTGCGGTATCGTACCAATTGAAGCTCAATTTATCCAATTTCATTAAAGGAGGATTAAAGTAAACAGGATTTTGAATAATTGTCTGCGCGTAGCTACCAAACGTATTTAGCAAGAGTTTCGCATTGTAGCCCATAATGGACCCTGTAGGCTCATTGGTCTCCTTCAAATTCTCTTTTCCACCAAAGTCCATACGATTCATATCATATTCTTGATTCAACTTCAAATAAATGTAATCATCCAAGATTTTGAAGAAACTTTCTGCTCTATGAATGGAAGCATAGTCGGTATCTCGCTTCGCATATCCTAAATTGTAACCTAATCCCCAATCATCTTCCGCTTTCAAATACAGAGGTGTCAACGCGGATTTCCAGAGAATGGAGAATGTAATAGATTGTGTGTAATTCTGTCGTGTCTTCGCATAATCCGGTAAAATATAGGTCAGATAGGTATTAATATAGTTCACCATACTGGCATTTACATTACTTGTGATTGTATTGATAATCTGAACATTGGAATTATAGGTATTGAAATAGGTGGTATACTGTCTCAAGAAATCACCAAATCCTGTAGCTGTGATGTTCGAACCAGGAATGTTTTGTGATGGATTGTATCCAAAATTGACGTTTGAAATATCAAAGTTCGAATTAAATCCAAGAAGAGCATTGTAATAACTTGGGTTAAACTGTGCAGCATTGGAACTACTTGCGGTAGCAAACACAGGTTCATTACTCAAATCGCGCAACCTGACAAAACCAAAATCGTAACGCTGAGGCATATTAAATCGTAGAAGAACCTGTGATTTTTCACTGGGTGTATAGCCTCGTAAAGCAAGATAGTAATAAGGTTCAGATGTATTGGAATTGGGTAACAAAGGTACATTAAAGATATAGGAGTTGAAGTAATATCCACTAAAATTCACATCGGAGACCAAGAACCCGTTTGAATTCAAATTATAGGCATTTGTAGGCAAGAGACCTCCTGAGGATTCAAAGCCCCATTTAGGATTGGAAGAATTGCTAATATCCAAATTGAACGCTGTTTTAGTATTGTAGACAAACATCTCCGAGTGAGGGAACTCAGGATATTTCAATCCAGACAAATCGGTGATGGGATTGACGGCGTTGGCCAATTTACGCAAGACAATCTTAAACGTTGGATAGAACATCTGCCAAGCATTCTGAACAAGAACAGGAGCATCCACATCATCGTTACGATTTCCCCAAATATAATAGGGTTGATTGAAGAAAACCCATTTGCTTCCAAGAGCTCCCCCCACAACATTCAATGGTGTATAAGGTGTTTCCGCAGGAGGAGGTGTAGTGAAGAAAAGATCGGAGTAATCGACCTTCGCATTGAAATTGGGAGAGGTTCCTGTCACTTGACGCACTTTGTAAAAACGAGATGTAGAATTGGTCAAATCAGGTGAAAGATTGTCGTTTGTTAAAAAGAGAATCTGATCACCTATTCCTGGTACTGTTGTCACAGCCATTGTAAAATAGGTGCTTGGTGTAATGGAGTTGAGTATAATCGTGTAGGTTTCACGAGAGGCTGAGGAAAGTGTCTCCAAGTTTCCATAGTAGACATTGGATGAGTTTCCTGAAACAGTTAAAGGCAAAGAATAGACACGTGAACTTCCAGGAGGCTGAATCGATTTGACAGAAGTATAGCCTGCTGGATACGTATCCTCAAAGAAAGGTGTAGCCAAGTTCGGTGTTCTGTAGGTCTTGGCAGCACCACCACCTGTCGTTCCAGAAATCACAAACCCAGAATTGTTGGTAAAACTGAAGGTATTGACTGAGAATCCTAAATCAGGAATGACAAACGTATTTGGAACACCAATATCAATTAACATACCCAATCCCACATCATATGTTTTAATGTGAACTTCATATTGACCACCCACCACCTTAAATCCTAAGAACGCATAGCTTGTCGAATTGCCTGCCGCCGCCACAAGAGATATAGACTCTGCTGCAGGATAGATATCATCTACCGTCAAGGAGAACAAATAGGAAAAGGTACGATTTGTGGTATCATAAGGATAAGAATAGAATTTGAAGTCACTGGATTGTATCATCATTACACCTGAGACATCAGCATAGATTTGCGAAGGAATATAACTCACACCAGACCAAGGTTGAAATCCTGACAAGTCCTCAGCAAGATCAGTTACCGATAAATAATGGAGAATTTGAGTACCGATAGGAATAGACTGTTCATATTGACTTAACGTATAGGAAATACCTGTAGGAGGACCATAAGGAGAGTTGGAAGCAGGAGCATTTCCAGGGAGTACAATACCACGACGATTAGGAGCTGCCTTTCCATCGAAATAGAAACGACCAGCACTCGCATCACAGACATAAGGATAAGGAGTCAAGCCACCTGTTAAGCAACGCATATACGTCACATTACTATTGGCATCAAACGGAATCACAGAGTAAAAATCATTCGCAGAGTTGGTAAAGGAGAAGGCATTTTGATCAAAGCCTGAAATGATTTCTTGTGTAAATCCAGGGTCCTTATTGAATTCATAATACGTTCCCAACATACCATCGAAACCAAAATTCACATCTCCAGCATTACTATAGGTAACTTTAGACGTAAAATTCAACTTGGCTACTGCGTTATTCAGATTAATTTGACCACGGGGCGTAGCATTGAGTTGATTTGTAATATAAATACCCAAATAAGCAATATCTGTGTTCTTATCATTATTAATAAACGCGCTACGAAACATAATCTTGTCTGCTGTCCAAAGACCATCGGATGGAACAAAGGAAAAGCCACAGCATCCAAAACCTAATTGAATATTGCTTGTGCCAAGGTCATAATCATAATTGCTGAGAGGGACATCATTTGTTTTGGCCAAATTATAGGGAAAAATATTCGGTGTTAAATCCGTGGCAGGAACGATTGGATCAACAACATTTGCTGGATCAGGCACATAAACAGGATCATACCACTGAACAATTTTGTATTGACGATAAGGGACATTCGAAGGTGTATAGTTCGATTGATTAATGGGGGTAAGGATGAAGTTGCTTGAACCCGAATAAAAATAGCTCTGTGCTGATGTATTGTAAGGACTTCCTACCTGGAAGAAGTAACCACTTGTAGGGTCACAGCGTACAAGAGCATCGGGTAATATATTGCTAGAGACTTGACTAGGAACAAACCCTACATAATCTGTCAAATCTGTAGAGACATCATTTGTATCATAACCAATAGGAACATTGCTGATCGCAAGACCTTTATTCACTTCATTACCCGTTGGATTAATTCCCCAAAGATTACTAGCAGTAGGAAGACGAATGAAGTTAGGATCATTCACTTGCGCATAATTAAAATTAGTTAAGTCCGCATAAGGATCACCAAAAGGGTCAAATCCTGTCAAGGAGTTGGTAAGCGTTGTAAATGTGTTGCCATTTGGATAATAAAGAACTAATTGGGCCTGTAAACTCTGGAAACTAGTATTGGCTGAACGTAAAATGGCGTAGTACGTTTGTCCAGCATAGGCTGTCCACACTAAGGTTCCTGAATTATCCGTTGTATTCGTTGTAATGACTTGTTTGTAGCGAAGAGGGGATTCATTGCGAACATTTCCAGACAAATCGGCCATAAAGGCGGCACGGTCTTGATACAAGAACAGTTTGAGTTCAGCAGGAAGATTTGCGGTAGATGGATAGTTCACCACAGAAAGAGCCATTGTATGAGTACACGCTGGGCCAGGAAGAGGATAGCTAGGAAGCGGTAAATAAAAGACAAACGGAAAGACAGTTTGACGCACATCCAAGGGAAGCGTATTGCTACCCCATAAGGTTTTCGAAGCGCTATACGAGATGCCAAAATTGGTTGTAATAGTTACATCAGGATTGTCAAACCCATAGATATTTGAGAGCGTATTGAACGGAACATTGTCCATTTTTGCGTTAGAACTGTTGAACACAAAGGAATAACTATTATCAAACACTGTCACTAAACCTGTATTATAGGCTGTTGGATTGTACAGAGGATATCTGTATTGTGTAGGTCTTGGCATTGTCTCCACCTGTAGAGTTTGTCTGTAGAGTGAACGGAAGCGGAAGACAGTATAGCGTGACGCATCAATTGGACAAATGATATCACCAGCTTTTCTACGGATATCAATATTCACATCCCCATCCGCATCGATAAATGGCGTAGTATAGTCAAAATCATTTACATCAATAAGATAAGGATAATTGCTTCCTCCAAGAAAAGGTGGTTCATTTACCAAACCAAGATTTGTAGGATATCCTTGAAGTCCAAGATCTGGATCCAGAGGTAAGTTTGACATATTGGGCCACAACACCTGTCCTGCCGCATTTTTTACAGGGTCTTGGCGATTCTGTTCAATTATATTGGTGGTAAAAGGGTCATTTGCACTTGTAATCACAGCAGTATCATAGTTTGAACTAATACCAATCGCATTCAAAGCATTTTGAATATTCACATAATTATTGGGCTTGGTGAAATAGACAGGAGCAAAGGTATTGAAGTTAATACCAAAATAAATCGCCATTTGAGTCTGAATATATTCGTACATTGCGTTGAGCGCAGAGAGAAGTTGTGAATTAAGTGTCTGTAAGAGAGTGTATTGGGCTGCGGTCAAATTATAAAGAGCTAGTTGTTGGGCCAAGAAGATAGCATATTGTGTATTCAAGAGATTTACAAGAGAAGTACTCAGGGATGGTGTTTGTATATAGATACGATTGTTGAATGTTTCATAGGCTACAACATATTTATTGATTAGGTCTTGACGGAACGTGTGGGCTGATCTGTAAATATCGAGCGCTGTTACATTCGCATCAATCATTTGTTGAACAATGATATCATTCACACCTTGGAAGGCGTAGACAATTCGTGAATAAATGGTTTCATTTGGCAATAAAGCACTCGTATTGATATTCGTATTGAGTTTGTTAATTCCATAATCAGGGTCCAAGACATACTCACGCAAAACAGGATAATAATAAGCCACCTTCGTTTGTTTCAAACTGGGTGTAAATCCAAGAGTAGTTGTCGGCCAGTAGCGTGTAATAATAAAGGATTTGGTTGGAGCCGCAGTGTAGACACGATTCAAACTATCGTAGAAAAAGTCTCCTGGGTAATTGAAAGCTGTGCCAAAGTCTCCAGTAGCCACGAACAACGGTACAAACTGACTGAATCCACCAGGATAATCAAAGAAGATTGGAGGTGTATTGAGTTGTGTATTGAGTTCAGCAATGAGTGAATTGATATTGTAAGTACCTTCACGAATCTTCTTCGTCACATTTAATATCCCCTGTGCCACACCCAAGTAATTATAAAAGATACGACCAAACTCATTAATGGTCATACTAATGTTGCTCTTGTCGGCACGAAAATATAAGAAAGAGGATAGAAGTTTCATTTGTACCACTTGGAGACTGGTGACGTTTTGATACACACGTGGA
>JACCDP011480283.1_pt1 | contig 11582 bp, 14 predicted proteins | sample 7445841 | NCBI WGS metagenome assembly JACCDP01 (sample SAMN15323441, study PRJNA562643) | freshwater metagenome | isolation source: river surface water | place: USA:Blue River Watershed | collected 2017-08-17
CCGTAGTCGGCCAGCATCTGCAGCACGATCGTCAGCACGCGCTCACGGATGTCCGGACGGCGCATCGGCGGCAGCGGCAGCGAAATGTCGTCCACCGCGATGAACACCTTCATCCCCGGCCGCAGCTTCGCCCAGAGCGGATCCGCGTTGTACGGGTGGTTCAGCGCATACCGAATGGCCGCGTCGACGTCCTTGAGCGCCTCGAGCGGCGGCGGCGGATAGAGCACGCGCGTGCCGGGCGGAAGGTCGACCTCGACAAGGCGGTCGCCGGAAAAAAGGACGCGCGGCTTGCTCTTGTGGTCGAGGGTCACGACGCTGGGGTGGCTCATCGAAAAACGCCTTTCTGTCGGCAGAAACGAGCGGTGGAGGGACGAATCGGCGCCGCGCTAGGCGGCCCGGTCCAGATGAAGAATCGGCCAGCTGTAGACGCGGGCGAGGCGCTCGAGCGACGAGTCCGGGTTCACGGCGGCAGGGTGACCGACGACGGACAGCATCGGCACATCGGAGTAGCTGTCGGAATAGGCGAAGCAGTCTTCGAGCTTGTGGCCGCGGCGCCGCGCGTGGTCGCGAATCAGCACCGCCTTCTCGGGGCCGGCAACCACGGGGCGCATCAGCTTCCCTGTGGCGTAGCCGTCCTTGATCTCCAGCACGTTCGCGATGACATCGTCCGCGCCAATCTCGCTGGCGAGCAGCTTCATGTGGATGTCCAGCGCCCCAGAAACCAGCACCACCTCGTGCCCCGCCTTCTTGCACTGGGCGATCAGCTCGCGCGAGCCCTTGAACAGCGCGGGCCGCAGGACCTCGTCCAGAACCTCGGGGGCCAGCATCAGCAGGCGGTCTTCGCTGACGCCCTCGTAGATGTTGAAGAGCAGCTCGTTGAACAGCCGCCGGTCCTGCAGCTCGGCCATCGCGAGGCGCGGGGCGCTCAGCACCGCCCGCCCCAGCTTGCGCAGCGAACCCAGCGGGCTCGGCTGGTTGATCATGTAGTAGGCCGTCGGATGGACCAGGTTCGTCTTGACCAAAGTCCCGTCGACGTCGAAGTAGCAGGCCGCCATCTGAAGTCCGACCTTCCCGGGGGCCTTTCGCCGCCGCCCCCTTCGTCACAAAGTCGGGCGTTGTCGCGAACGCGTCGGTAGACTGTCAAGTCCACCTGACGCCACAGTGAGCCCCCCGCTCCGAGCGCGAGCCAGCCATTTTCAGGATTTTCCGGATTTCAACCGGTCCGACGGCCTCGCTCGTGATCGGTAGACTGCAAAGTCTAGTCGAGCCGTTTTCGCAGGAGCTCAGCGGTCGGAACGGGACAAGACTCCGCGCGACCGAACAGCCGCGTCCGCCGGGCGGCCACCGCGTCATAGGCGCGGTCTCGGAGCCCCCGGGGAACGATTCGGAGCAGCGTCAACAGGCGCCACGGCCAGGACAGCGCTCCCAGAGCGTGTAAAACGGCCTCCGAGCGGACGAACCGCCGAGGGCCCTCCGTCACGATGACGCTCTCGGGCTCCACGGCCGTCCCGGACAGCAGCGCGTTCGAACGCGGGCTCCCCAAAGGCACGAAGCGGAGCCGGTCGGCGCGGTCGTGCCGCGCGGCGAAGCGCACGAAGCCGTCACACAGGAGGCACGGTCCGTCGTAGTGGACGACGATCGGCTCGTTCGACGGCGTCTGCGGCTTGTCCATGCTTGTCACCCCGGAGATCGTTCGATAATGTCCGGCGCCTTTGTCAATCCCCCCAGCGGACGCACGGAAGGACGGCATGTCACGCTCTCCCTGGCACCCCACCTCGCTCGCCCTCGTCGCCGTCCTCTCGACGGCGCTTCTGGGCGCGAACTGCAAGTCGAAGGACGGCCCGGCACCGCTGGGCGGAGACGCGAAGGTCAAGCCGCCGGAGCCCGCTGCCGCGCGGCCCCCGGACGACGGCCTGACCGAGGAGGAGGCGACGCGCCTGCTCCCGGGCATCGACACCACCACCCTGACGCCCAAGCAGCGCGCCGACCTGAACGACCTGGCCAATGACATCCCCTGCCCCTGCGCCAGCATGATGGTCGGTGGGTGCCTCCGCGAGAAGATCGCCTGCCCCGTGGCGCCGCGCATCGTCGAGCTGTCGAAGCGGATGCTGGTCGCTGGCCTGCCGGCCGCGAACGCCGCGCTCCGGGTCGAGACCTACTACGTCTCGTTCGCGAAGGAGAAGCGCAAGGCGGTCACAGAGCAGGGCGCCACCGTCGGCCCGGCCGATGCGCGCATCAAGATCGTTGAATTCTCGGACTTCCAGTGCCCCGCCTGCCGGGCCGCACACCCCGCCCTCGAGCAGCTCGCCAAGAAGTATCCGGCCGATGTCCGCTGGAACTTCCGCCAGTTCCCCCTGCCGCAGCACGATCACGCGGCGAAGGCCGCCCAGTGCGCCCTTTGGGCCCAGGATCAGGGCAAGTTCTGGCCCCTCGCCGACGCCTTCTTCGCGAACCAGGACAAGCTCGACGACGCCGGTCTCTTGAAGCTAGCGAAGGAGGTCGGACTGGACGGCGAGGCCATGCTGAAGTCCGTCGCGTCGAGCGACAAGTACGCGGAGCGCGTCGAGAAGGACAAGCAGGCCGGCATCGACCTCGCCATCGGCGGCACGCCGTCGATTTTCATCAACGGCCGCCAGTTCATCCTGCCCAACACCTTCGAGATGCTCTCCTGGTCCGTCGAGGACGAGCTTTCGTGGCTCGCGAACAACGGCTCCTGGGAGTCGACCGCCCAGAAGTGATTCCGTCGCCGGCGCCTCGCCTTCGGGAGGGTTCCGTCCGGCAGACGAGGTGCCCCATGCCCATGACCAGCTCCCGAGGCCTCGCGCCGCTTCTCGCCGCAAGCCTCGCCCTGCCCGCCGTTGCCGCAGAGACCAGGCCGCCTGCGCCCACCGCCGCGGATGCGAAGCCCGTTGCCGACGCCAAGCCTGCAGATGGCGCCCCGGCGGCCCCCGCGCCCGTGGCCGACCTGCCCGAGCGCGTGATTGAGAAGAAGGACGGTCCGTACATCGTCCGCATCGTCGTCCGACCCGGGAACCTCAAGCCGGGCCGCACGGCCGAAATTTCGACGGAAATCCTCAAGGTCCTCGAGATTCCGGACCCGGTCTCGGGCAACCTCCGCTCCATCGCCTCGGCCGAGAACACGGCCACCGTGACGCCGCCGGCCCCCGAAGCGCCGCCTGAGCCACCCAAGGGCAAGAAGGCGCCGCCCGCGCCGCCTCCCCCTGTTCCGACGAAGCACCAGCTCTGGCCGGCAGGAAAGGAGGGCAACCTCGCCTTCCACTTCACCCCCGCCGCAGACGGCCTGTACGACCTCGCCATCAACGGCTTCGACCCGAAGCCCTACGAGGATTCCGAGACCGGCCGCACCGTCGAGGTCCACTTCAAGGTCGGCGTCGGCGCGGCCGCCGGTCAGACCGAGGTGAGCCAGGGGGCCGCATCTGTCCGCCGCAGCAGCCGCCGCGCCGTCGGCGGCAGCGGCTCCGAAGCAGCCGCCCCTCCGAAGCTCCCGAAGTTGATGAAGGAGGTCGGGCACAGGTTCCTCGAGCTGGAGTCCGCCCTCGCCAAGTGGCCTGAAAAAGGCGCAAACGCCGACGCCGTCGCGGCCGCAAAGGCGCTCTCCGCCCTCTTTGCCGAGACGAAGGGCACGACCCCCGAGTCGATGAAGGTCGCTGCGGAAGAGTTCGAGAAGTTGTCCGCAGGAACCGCAGCCGCCCTCGACCAGATCGTCACTCTGGCCGGCACCGAGGTGAAGGCGAAGGAGCGCGGCGCGAACGCTGCTGCCACCCGAGCGGCGTTCGAAAAGCTCGAGACGCAGAGCTGCCAGCAATGCCACGCGAAGTTCCGCTGGGGCGTCACGACCGACCTTTCCGCCTGGCCGAAGTTCGAGCAGAAGCCCTGGAAGAAGTGAGGAGACGCCCCATGACACGCATCGCTTTCTTCGCCGCGGCCGCTCTGGCGCCCGCCGTCGCCCTCGCCCAAGCCGCTCCCCTTGCCGCCGACGTCTCCTCCGGAGAGCGCACTTACCGGCTTCACTGCACCGCCTGCCATGGCGTCGCCGCGGCCGGTGATGGCCCGCTCGCCGCAGGCCTCAAACCGAAGCCCTCCAACCTTCGGGACGGCGCCTCGCTCTTCGCGCGTGGTGATGACGAGTGGCTCTCGGTTGCGCTCGGTCAGGCTGGCAAGGCTCAGGCGTTCCACGGCCGAGGCCTCACGGCGCTCGACGCGCGCGACGTCCTCGCTTGGATACGCGAGCCGGTGCCCTCCATCGGGTCTCTCTTCCCGACCGCCAGCCACTACATCGCCCACCGGCATGCGCTCGACACCGACGCCATCGGGCGCGCCGAGGCGGTCGTGGGCAAGCTCGACGAGTCCGAAAAAGCGCTCATGGTCTTCACCGTCTTCAAGCAGGGCGATGCTCCCGTCGGCAATCCCGCGCGCGTCCAGGAGACCCCTCAGGCGCTGTACGAGATGCAGCCGAAGATGAAGCTCGGCTACGTCGCCTACCTGCCGCTGAAGACCGACGGCGGGACGTTCGACGCCGTCATGGCGCTCGACCGCACCCGCCGCCTCGTCGCAGCGCAGACCCTCCCGGTCGCCGACGAACGGCTCGAGTCGCAGCGGCGCAAGGCACAGGGCATCATCGACGGCTTCATCGGCGCCGGCGGCCGCGGGGCCGAGGGCGAGAAGCGCCCGATCGAGCCGCAGACGAAGGGCGTCAAGGCCCCCAAGGAGCTTCAGAGCGCCATGCTGCGGGCCTACACGCTCGTCCTCGAGGGCGCCGCGATGTACGACCTCGAGGAGCGCAACCGCTTCTGGGCGGATCCTGACGCCTACAAGATGCCGAGCGCCAATGACCAGCCCGATGAAACGAAGTTCGAGATCAAGCTGAAGAAGTAGCCGCCATGCGCCTTGCCGCCCTGCTCGTGGCTCTTGCGCTTGCTCGGTGGGCGGCGGCCTATGACCGGGTCGCGGTCGAGCTTCTGCCCGGCGAGGCCCCGGAGGCGGCGCTCTTCGCCTTCGACGAGGCCTGCATGCGGTACGGGCTGCCCGCGCAGGCGGCGCCGGCGCAGACGTTCGAATTTGAAGGCGCGCGCTTTCTGCGGCTCGACGTCGACGGGCCTCCGCACGTCGTCCGCTGCCTCGATGAGCTGGTGCCTCCCAGGCGTGGTGTCGACGGCAGCATCGCTTGGTTCGACGGTCAGGCAGCAGGCGTTGTCGTCCCGCGTGACCGCGACCCGCGCGCTGTTCCCGACACCCTCTGGTACGATCCGGAGCGGGCGTGGCCACTGGTGACCATCGACGAGAAGCTGCTCGAGCGGCTTGAGTCCGGCGACACCGAGGCCCTCGATGATCTGTTCGGCAAGCAGGCGCTGGAGGCCCTGACACTCACCGTCGAACTGGCAGGGACAGCCACGGCTCGAGCGCAGGTGGCGCTGACCGCCATCGCGACCTCATCGCTGCATTGGCGGGTGCGTGTAGAGGCGATCGCCGCGCTGCCCCCCCCGCTGTCTCGCGAGACGCCGTTCAGCCCCGCGCGGGACGAACCCGATTGGCACGTCCGGTACGCGGCCGTGCTCGCCCTCGGAAGAATCGCTGACGGCGGAGGGCTTCCGGGCGTTCCACAGGACGAAGCGGTCGAGCAGCTGATCGTCGCCCGAGCGCTCACCGATGCCGCGCCGGAGGTCCGGCGCGCTGCCCTCGCCCAACTGACGAGCGCCGCCGTGGGTCGGCACCTCACGGCGCTCGGCGAGCGCACACGACTGGATCCCGACCCGCGCGTCCGGGCCGCCTGTCTCGAGACGCTCGTCGGCTCGGGCTTGGTCGCTCGAACGATCGTCCAGCAGGCGCTCGGCGACGCCGCGCCGCAGGTGCGCATGGCGGCTGTCTCCGGCCTGCTGGCGTCATTCGAACCGGGCGACGCGCCCGCGCTCTGGACCGCGATGAATGCGCCTGAGCGTGGCATCCGGCTGGCCGCCGCCCCCCTCCTCGATCGCATCGACGACGGCACGATCGGCCGGGCCGTGTGGAACCTTCTTCTGGAGGAGGCGAACCAGCTCGACGCCGACGGCGTCACGCTGCGTACCTACGCCGACTTCCTGCAGCGGCACCCATTCGATGGACTCGCCACGGTCGTCGGGGAGCGGCTGAAAACCCAACTCGCGCCGCATGAGCGCCGCCTGATGGGACGCCTGTTTGCCGGCGTGGCCGTCGACGACGGCCGACAGCTTTTCGAACCCATGATGGTCTCGCCCGACCCGGACCTCAGGGCCTTGGCCGCCGAGGTCGCGCCACAGGGTGAAAAGGCCGATGAAATCCGACTCAGGCTGCTGAGCGACGTTGACGAAGGCGTGCGGGCAGCGGCCCTCATCGGGCTCTGCCAGCCGGGCAGCAGCCGGCGGCCCGAGATAGACGCCGTCGAACTCGGCCCGAGCCCCCTCGCCTACGAGGCGATGCTTCGACGGCAGGTGTGCGGGGAGCGGCTCCACCAGGGCGGCTTGGCGACGAGTCTGGGCGACGAGGCACCAGCGGCCCCGGTTCAACACCACGGACGCTGGCCTTCGCTCGCCGCCCTCGCTCTCCTGCTATCCAGCGTCCTCGCCTCGCGCCTCGCGAAAGAGCGTTAGCCGTCGTTCCGCGTCAGGACCTCGACGCCCCTCGTCTCTGCAGAAATCTCCCTCAGCTTCGACCGGGAGAGGCCCGACAGCACGACACCGACGACGAAGGCGAGCAGCGCCAGCTCCGCGCCGGAAAAGAGGATCGCCGGAGGGATGCAGCCCAGCGCCAGAGCTCCAACGCCCAGCAACAAGGTCCAGAGGGCCATTCGACGCGCCTCGACAGTGGGCACGACCCGGTAGCCGGTCGGCGTCGGGAAGCGGCCCTGGCTGCGCCACAGCTCGGCGGCCATCCGTGCGCGCCGAATGCAGTAGACCAGTCCGACCAGAGGCGCGGCGACGGAGAGGACAACGGTCAGCGACAAGACCAGCGCCAGCACCACCACGAGGCCGAGCAGCAGGACGAGGGGGCCCGGCAGCTTCACGACCCGGACGGACATCACTCGCCCCTGAAGTTCGGGGTCCGCTTCTCGTGAAACGCGGCCAGCCCTTCGAGCCGGTCCTTCGTGTTCAGGAGCGGGTGGTACATCTCCCGCTCGAGCAGCGCGGCGTCGTCCCACGCGAGGTGCAGCCCGCCGTTGATGGCGGCCTTCGCCTGAGCGACGGCCAGAGGCGCGTTACGACCAATCTCGGCGGCCAGCTCGAGCGCTTCGGAGACACTGCCCCCCGGGGCCGACAGCTTGTTGACGAGCCCCATCGCCAGCGCTTCGGCGGCAGGCACTCGACGCCCGGTGAAGATGAGCTCCTTCGCGCGGCTGACACCGACAGCCTTCGGGAGGCGCTGCGTGCCGCCCGCGCCCGGAATGATGCCCAGCTTGACCTCGGTCAGCCCCATCGCGGCGCCCGGGTCGGCCACGCGCAAGTCGCACGCGAGGGCCAGTTCGAGGCCGCCTCCGAACGCCACGCCGTTGAGCGCCGCGATGAAGACCTGCGGCGCCGTTTCCGCCGCCCGGAACGCGCGATGCAGCAGGATGAGCCACGCCTTGATCTCGTCGTGAGACATCTTCGCGCGGTCCTTCAGGTCCGCGCCCGCGCAGAACGCCTTGTCTCCGGCGCCGGTCAGCACGACCGCACGGACGTGACGCTGCCCCGAGACCCTCGCGATCTGCTGCTCCATCTCCTCGACGAGCGCTCGCGTCAGCGTGTTGCGGCGAGACTCGCCGTCGATGGTCCAGAGCTCTGTCGCACCTCTGGAATCGATCTTCCACTCAGCCATCTCGAGCCTCCGTCGGACGCCGTCAGCTGTCCGTTCGCTTCGTGAGCGCCTTGGCCTCGCTCAGCCGCCGTTCCGCGATGGCGGCCTTCAAGTACCGGCCCGGCAGCTCCCTGCCGACCAAACGCTCCGCGAGCCGACCAGCGTCGACCAGCTTCTCGAGGTCGATTCCGGTCTCGACGCCCATGCCCTGCAGCATGAAGACGAGGTCCTCGGTGGCGAGGTTTCCGCTGGCCCCCGGAGCGTAGGGACAGCCCCCGAGGCCCCCGACAGAGGCGTCGATGGTCGAGATGCCGGCCTGCAGGCCGATCAGGGCGTTGGCAAGCGCTGTGCCCCGCGTGTCGTGCAGGTGCAGGGCCAGCTTCCCGGCGGGGATCTCGGACAGGAACAGCTCGCAGATGGCCGCCGTCTGTCCCGGAGTGCCGATGCCGATGGTGTCTCCGAGTGAAATCTCGCTCGCTCCGAGGCGCAGCAGTTCGCGGGCGATCTCGAGCGCGCGCTGCGGGTCCACCCGGCCTTCGTAAGGACAGCCCCAGACCGTCGAAACGTAGGCGCGAACGCACTTTCCAGCATCGCGCGCGCGCGGAATGACCTCTTCGAAGCCGCGCAGGCTCTCCGCGATGCTCCGGTTGACGTTCTTCCGGTTGTGGCTCTCCGACGCCGACATGAAGACGGCCAGCGTCCGCAGCACCGGCTGCTTCAGCGCACGCTCGAGTCCGGTCGCGTTCGGCACCAGCGCACCAAAGTCCAAGGCCGGGTCGGCAGGGAGGCGACCGCAGAGCATCTCGGCGTCTGCCAGCTGCGGAATCCAGCGAGGGCTCACGAAGCTGGTCGCTTCGAGCCTCCGGATGCCGGACGCGACCAGCGCCTGCGCGAGCGCCAGCTTCTCATCGGTCGAAAGCTGCGCCGGCTCGTTCTGCAGACCGTCGCGGAGGCCGACCTCGTAGACCGTGACGCGTTCGGGCATCGACATGCGCAGCTCCGCACCGACTGCAGGAAGGCGACTGAGCGGCCAGCAGGCTAGGCGCGAGGATGAACGTTGGCATTGACCCAGTCGACGATGCTCTGGGTCGTGGCGCCTGGCGTGAAGATGGCTGCGACGCCCAGCCCCTTGAGCTTCGGGATGTCGTCGTCAGGGATGATGCCTCCGCCGAAGACCAGGGTGTCCGACAGCCCCTCTTTCGCCAGCGCGTCGATCGTCGCCGGGAAGAGGGTCATGTGGGCCCCCGACATGATGGAGAGGCCGACGGCGTCGACGTCCTCCTGGAGGGCGGCGGCGGCAATCATCTCGGGGGTCTGGTGGAGCCCCGAGTAGATGACCTCGACGCCGGCGTCGCGGAGCGCTCGCGCGATGATCTTGGCGCCGCGGTCGTGACCATCGAGGCCCGGCTTGGCCACCAGAATGCGAAGTTTGCGGCTCATGGGAGATGCCTCGGGTTTCCGTGGGGCCGGGGCCGCCGGCCGACTTCGGGAGAAGCAGCCACGCCGGGTCGGCTCGTCAGAGCCTTCCCGGCGCGGTCCGGTCGTCGAGACCAGCGTCGGGCTTTAGCCCTGCGCGGACTCGTCGCGCGCCTTCAGGCGGGCCTTCTTGCCGACCAGGTCGCGGAGGAAGAACAGGCGAGCGCGGTTCACCTCGCTCGAACCCATGCGCTCGATCTTCTCGATACGCGGCGAGAAGATCGGGAAGACTCGCTCGACGCCGACGCCGTAGGAGACCTTGCGAACCGTGAAGGTGCCGGCGGTGCCGTTGTGCTTCTTTCGGATGCAGATGCCTTCGAACACCTGCACGCGCTCCTTCTCACCTTCGCGCACCTTGGTGTGAACGCGCAGCGTGTCACCGGCCTCGAAGGCCGCAACGGCCTTGCGGGCCTCTTCCGAAACGTTCTTGCTCTCAACCAGTTCGATTGCCTTCTTGCGCATCGCCATCTCCGAACGGACCGGCTTCGACCGGACCTCAAACGTTCCCATCGTCCAACGCCAACCCCTGGGAGCGCAGCCACTCGCGCTCTTCACGGGTCAGCGACACCGTCTCCAACAACTCCGGCCGCTGTGCCGCAGTCCGTGCGAGGGACTGCCGCCGTCTCCAGCCGGCGACCTTCGCATGGTCACCGGAGAGTAGCACATCCGGAACTTTTCGGCCGCGAAACTCCACCGGCCTCGTGTACTGCGGACCCTCGAGCAGGCCCTCCGAAAAGCTCTCGACCGTCGCGCTTGCATCGTTGCCGAGCACCCCGGGCCGCAGCCTTGCCACGGCGTCGATGAGGCAGAGCGCAGCGAACTCGCCCCCCGTCATCACGAAGTCGCCCACGCTGACCGTCCGGTCGACGAACGGCCGGACGCGCTCATCGACCCCCTCGTACCTGCCGCACACCAGAACCAGCCCCGGTGCATCGGCCAGCTCGCGGGCGAGCCCTTGCCGCAGCGGCTCGCCCTGTGGGTCGAGGAGCACCACCACCGGCCCGCCCTGTCCTCCCTGACCCGCGATGGCTTCGGCCAGGGAGTGGCGGGAAGCCTCGATGGCGGCGACGAGAGGCTCGGGCTTCATCACCATTCCGGCGCCGCCGCCGTAGGGCGTGTCGTCGGTGAGTCGGTGCTTGCCTTCCCCATAAGGACGCAGGTCCCGCGTTCGGATGTCGAGAAGGCCGCGGGTGCGGGCCTTCCCCAGGATGCTTTCTTCCAGCGGCGCGTCAACCATCCGAGGGAAGAGCGTGACGACCTCGACGAACAGGGGCGTGGACATCAGCCCGCCGTGTCGCCGTCGAACAAACCTTCAGGCGGCCGCACCAGTATTCGCCCAGCGGCCATTTCAACGGCAACGAGGCCTTCGGTGAACGGCACGAGGACGTCGCGTCCATCGCATTCGACCACCAACCACGAAAGAACCGGTCCGCTTTCGAGGCTGATGACCCGGCCGTAGGAGCGCCCGTTCACCGCATCGACCATCGAAAGCCCGACCAGGTCCGCCTCGTAGAACTCGCCCTCATCGGGCGGCGGCAGCGCGGCTTTGTCCACCAGCAGCTCCGTGCCGACCAGCGCTTCGGCCGCGTTGCGGTCGGAGACGCCGTCGAGCTGGAGCAGCACCGCCTTGCCCTGCCACTGGGCCTTGAGCACGCGGCGGGAGCCGGCGGATCCGAGCGACAGTGCCTTCATCGAGAGCAGCACGTCCGAGCCGTCGGAGGCGGGTCGGGCAATGAGCCCTCCCCGGATGCCGTGGGCCTTGACGATGCGGCCGATGGAGACGAGGTCGCCCAAGGAAGCCGCTAGGCGCTGGCCTTCTTGATGATCGACGCCACGGTCTCGCTGGGCTGCGCGCCGACCTTCAGCCAGTACGAGATGCGCTCCTGGTTGAGCTTGATCTCGGCCGGATTGCGGGTCGGATCGTAGGAACCGAGGTTCTCGAGGTAGGCGCCGTCCCGCTTGGAGCGGCCGTCGGTCGCGATGATGTGGTAAAAGGGCGCCTTCTTGGCACCGGCGCGGGTCAGGCGGATCTTGACGGACATGCGTGCGGCCTCCGAGCGTGCATTCTGCGGGTTTCCCCGCGAGGGATTTCGCTTGAGCCGCCGCTGAACGGCGGATGTCGGCGAAAGGGCGGCGCTTGTACCGGCGACGCGCCGGCAAGTCAAGCCCCGATTGAAAGAATAAAAACGGCCCGGCGGCCGCCACGGGTCAGGGCGGCTTCGGGAGACCGATGACGGCGAGGATGCTCTTGAGGTCCTCGTCGTTGAACTGGATGCCGCCGGTGACGAAGAGGTCGCGGC
>JACCDP010021095.1_pt1 | contig 11581 bp, 19 predicted proteins | sample 7445841 | NCBI WGS metagenome assembly JACCDP01 (sample SAMN15323441, study PRJNA562643) | freshwater metagenome | isolation source: river surface water | place: USA:Blue River Watershed | collected 2017-08-17
GACATGCCCTGAAGGATATAAGCCCGTGCCAGGTAAGCCCGGGAAGTGCTCGAAGAAGGAGGCAGACGGTACGGAGACCGTTCTTGATGCGCAGAAGCCTCCGGAGGCTCCTCCCGCTACGACAGCTGCGGAGACGGTTGCTGCGGTCACCGTCCCGGAGAATGCGCCTAAACCTCCTCCTGAGGCTCCCCCTGTCAACGAGGGCTTTCTTCCCAACATGAAGGAGCCTGGGAAGGGTGGCTGTGCTTTTTCCCCTCTCTAAACAATGCTCGAAGCTCTGAGTAACAACAAGTTCTTTCTGGGTGTTGCGTTGCTTCTGTTGAACGTGGGATCGCGTCATCTTGTGGATGAATTCAGCACTGACCCGGATGAATATTCACGGAATTTAGTGCTGCGCCGGTTGGCGATTTTTGCGGTCTGCTTTGTCGGCACACGGGACATTGTGGTGTCGGTGGTGCTGACTGCAGCGTTTGTGATTTTGGCTCAGGGTGTGTCTCGTCGGAGCCGTGAGGGAATGGCAAACATGAAAGAGAAGATGCAAACAGAACTCCAAATTGGATATCCTGCGGCAGATCCGGATGTGAAGCCGCTGTTTACAACTTAATGACCACCGAGTTCTTTCCAGTCGACCCGGCCTTGCCCGACCCCTTCTTCACCTTCTCGGGCGGAGGGGGTCCATTGCCCGCAGGCGGCAGAACCGTCTGCTTGATATCCTTCAGAAGATCATCAATGTTTGCAGGTCCCTTCATCTGAACGGGGGCCGGAGGCGGAGGCGGGGCCGTCTGCTTCATCGCCGACTTCTTCGGGGGAGGCGAAACAACTCCAATCTGAATAGGCTTATTTTCCGAGACCTTCGGGATCAGATTGGGAGGAGGAGCGGGAGGCATCGACTGCTGCATGAAGCTCATCAATCCACCGAGGGGATTGGAGGGAGCGGCCTGCTGAGTAGGCATGGGAACCTGAGACGATCCACGCATCTGCGCGGTCTGGTTCTGCATGGCTGCCGACGCAAGCTGACGCGCGATATCGGGGTTCTGACGCATGATCTCGTCAATGTTGGGGATGGGAGCCTTGCGGGTCATCTGGTTCGTGAGGTGAACCATGTAGACCATCATACAGGTCCGCATCGGAATACGCACTAAAGGGTGCATCTTCATGTTCTCGCCATACAGCTCGTAGAGCTCCTCGAAGTCATCCTCCAGATCCACGACGTTCATCTGCGCCGCCTCCGAAAGACCGTCCAGCTGAAGTCCAAACGCACGGAGCATTCCCACGTTCTTGCTTCCCCACTCCAACGCAGACATGCCTGTCACGAACCACTCGGAGAACTGCTTGATCGTCGCGTCCATCGACTTCTCACGCTTGATGAACTCCAGCTCCATCTTCATCTCCTCTAGCGGGCTGTCAATGGTGAAGCGCTTGCGCATCGGAACGCCAAGCTTGGAGAGACGCTCAAACTTGCGAAGGATCTCGTACTTCTCCTTGAGCACGGCATCTTCGGACATGCGGACCGGGCGAGCGGGCGCATAGGGCTCTGCATTGAAGTTGTCAAAGCCATCCAGACGGATCGGTCCCGTCTCCTCGAGGGACGGAACGAGCTTGGGCGCAGGGGGCTCCGAGACCGGTGCAGGGGCATCGGAGAAATCTAACACAGGGATGTCAACGGTTTCGAGAGTGGCAGTGCCTCCCATGTTGGGGTTGACGAGAAGATCCACGTCCATTCTTGTTTCTTCTCATTGCCTTCCTTCTGAAAGTTCTACCGCGCATGTTCGAGAACCCACAGCCCTTGCAAGAACGAATCGGCCAAATCGTCCTTCTTGGGGTGCTTGAGCATGTGCTGCTTCCACTCCGCAGGAACAAGCGTTTCGGCATGAACAATGCCTGTCTTCTTACGACCCTTGTAGCTGTCCACGCGATCGTCCACCGTGATGATGTTGTTCAATTTGTGCGTTGCGGACACGCCCTGACACTTGGTTCCACAGCAAACGAAATACATCTGGATCATGGCTTGGACAGCAAACATCTTGCGCTCGGGTTGGTTCTCAAAACAGGCAAGGTCTGCATCTTTCCAACTGCTCGCGCGACGATCGAGGCACGCCTTGATGGACGGTGCAAGATCAATCACAGCTCCCGTGTGGACGGTTTTGACGCAACGCAACCAGGTATTCTGACGCGCATGGAGGTACAGCATCGTGACCATATCTGTCTTGCGTTTCGTCGGACACGTCAGCTTGTGTTTGTCCAGTTGTTCCTGAAGCTCTGCGACTGGCAACTTGTTCAACGCTGCCTTTGTCACCTTCGTCTTTCCCTTTGGCTTGTGACGCGAACATGCCACAGTTCCCTCTGTCGCATGCTTCCACGTCGCGCCTTGCGAACACTTGAAACAGCGTGGATTGTCCAACCCACTCTGTTCTGCAAGAACATCAATAATTCCCCAGTCCAGGATTTTCACATCCGCACGACTTGTGCCTTCCAAGACGCAGAAGGCGAGATTGCGAAGACCGATATCAAACGAGATCAGTTTCATTTCTTCTTTGAAGTACGGGTTCGTTTAGATTTCTTCTGTTTGCGACGAGTTTTCTTGCCACCATACGAAGTTCGATTTTCTGTGTACGAGAGCCGATTGTCGTTGTCTTTGTCTTGGCCTTGGAGAGGTCGAATGTTGATTTCTTCATGAAAGACGCCATACGGAATTGGATTTATCAGCCAGGGATACCGGGATGAGTCGGCTGGCGTTGGAAGAGCAAACAGTCCGTCAAATCCGCCAGGGAGCGCATTGTATATGATTTCAATTGCATCCAAATCAATGTCTTGCTGGCTCTTTCGCTTGTAATTCCCTTTCTCCGGTCCCCACTGTAATCCGCGCCATTTCATTTTGCGACATTTGGAATCTTTGTCTCTCTCTTCGCAGTTCAACCCTGGAAACAGGCCTGTTTTTTCTGAACTAGCAAGGTATGAAGCGCCATTTTTGTCACTTTCTCGTTCTATTCCGGCGAGTGCTTTTAATTGTTCCGCATCTTTCGGCGGTGCCTCTGAAAGAATAGCAGCCCATGCAGCGGGGGTCCACAGATCGAGTAACTCCAAGTCACGCTGTACTTCAAATGTCAACACTCCTAGGTATTTTGGAGCTCTTTCATACTCCTCTCGATCAAGTTGAATGCTCGTGTGATATCCGCTCGACGTGCTCTTCACCCATGAAACCCACAATCCCGTTGGGGGGACATCAGTGGGCTTGGTCTTGGGCTTCGATTTAACTCCCCTATACAACAATGTTCCTTTCGGAATAATCACTGTTGGAACTGTATATGTCTTCCCGCTTTTTCCAGTGATTTCTTTGGTTGCCGATTTGAATTTGATTGGACGAAACGTTACAAAATAGTACTTCCCGCTAACCCTGTCAAACTTTCTCTCAACAATATATTCCTCATTTGTACCCTTTTCTCTCACCGTTTTCCTCCATACCTTTCCGGGGACGATTTCTATTTCGGGGCTTTCACTCTTCTCGTCGAATATAATACTGGCCGCTTTCTGGGGATCAACCTGTTGTTTCTCGCATAGCCATTCGTGTGCCAACGATTGCTGTTGCCGTATTTCTTCCTCCTCCGGTTTCGTCTTCGGTTCCACCTTCGGATCCACCTTCGGTTCCTTGCCAGGCTTAAGGCCCTCACAATACGCCTCAAACGTATCTGTCATTGTATTCTTCTGAGAAACGCTTATGCCGTCGCCTTTAAGAGAGAAATCAGAACGCCCTTGGTATCCCCCTTGCCGTAGGGAATGGAGCGCTTCTCAAGCAGCTCCTGGAGCTCCTTCTTCGTCTTGCTCTCAAGTCCATCGGTGTCCAGGGGAGGGCCCTCGATCACCTGGGGGCCCTGCTCCACGGAGACACGATCGTCCTCCTCAGCCGTCTCTGGTGCGGGGGCAGCCTCCTCCGGGACCTCGGGAGCCGTTTCAGGCTCGGGCTCTGCCTCGGGTTCGGGGGCGGGAGGTGGGAGCATGGAGCGCGCGAGCTCGCCAAGGGCCATCGCCAAGTTCGACTGGGTCTGGATCATCCGCTGCTGCTGCCAGTAGAGCCAACCAACAAGACCGGCCAAGACGAGAACCATTGACGCAAGCAGTGCAATTGCCGCATGGAGAAATTCCATTTATGGTATGCCTAGAGGAGTCTCGTCGCCTTTAGACGCAAATACAGGATTTTCGTGCGGTGAGATAAATGTCTTCCAACGGCAAGAAAGGCGGTAGCGGTCCGATGGGTGGTCTCTGGATGGGAACGGCTGTCTTCGCCGCGCTCAAGGCAAAGGATTTCGGCGGATTTGTGAAGTCATACGTTTGGTATGCGGTGCTCATCATCGTCTCGGTGATGGCTCTCATCTGGGTTCTCAAGTCCCTCGGTGTGATTGAGCGCTTTACTGGGTACACCTATCCCCGCTGCCCCGAGCCCATCACGGGTCCCTCCCCGAGCGGAGACGTCAAGTGCACGGACGGTGCGGGTAACGTTCGCATCTATTAAAACTCCTCATCAAATCGAATGGTGTCGACATTCTCCGTCGGACGAGAGTACTCGGACACCTTCTTCTCAAAGAAATTGGTCTTGCCCTCCAGTGAGATCAGCTCCATAAAATCAAACGGGTTCGCCGCGCGGTAGAGCTTCTCCCCGCCAAGCTGAACAAGCAGGCGATCGGCAACAAACTCAATGTACTGGCTCATGAGCTTGCTGTTCATCCCGATGAGGGAACAGGGAAGCGCATCGCAGATGAACTCCTTCTCAATCGCAACTGCCTCACGAATGATCTGGGCAAGAATGCTCGGGTGCAGCTTCTCCGAGAGAGTGTGGTAGAGAGCCACTGCAAACAGCGTGTGAAGTCCCTCATCACGCGAGATCAACTCATTGCTAAAGGTCAGTCCAGGCATCAGACCCCTCTTCTTCAGCCAATAGATGGCACAAAACGCGCCACTGAAGAAGATGCCCTCCACCGCCGCAAACGCAACGAGACGTGTCGCAAACGACGCCTGGCTGTCAATCCAGGTCAACGCCCAATCCGCCTTCTTGCGAATGCAGGGGACCGTATCGATCGCCTGAAACAGATGAGCCTGCTCTGCCTTGTCCTTCACGTAGGTGTCAATCAAAAGACTGTAGGTCTCACTGTGAATGCCCTCCATCGCATTCTGGAAACTGTAAAAGAGCTTGACAACTTGCGAATTGACTTCCCTCTGAAACCGAGTGGCAAGGTTCTCCTGGACAATTCCATCGGAACCCGCAAAGAACGCGAGAACGTGCTTGATAAAGTGCTGCTCATCGGGGGTCAATGCCTCCCAGTGCTCCTGGTCCTTGGCGAATGGAATTTCCTCGGGGGTCCAAAACGATGCGACGGCTTGCTTGTACATCTTGAACAGGTGCTCCTCACTCGACTTGATAGGGAAGAGGGTGTATGACATGGCGCGCTGTAGTCTATACAGAGAGAATCCCTAAACCATAATACAATGAGTAGCACGACGGGGATCCAGAACCTCTTGGTCAACGTCTTCCGACCGGTCTATCGGTATGAAATTCCAGTCGGAGGCACGACGTCCATTTATGCGCCCAAGCTTGAGCTGTCCAACATTGACACCTATTCGGGCAATGCTGTTTCGGTCTTCACAGCCGCCGTGGGCGATGCGAATTTTAACGTGTATGTCGGATCGAATGCCGGCAACACCTATTCCAATCTGAAGAACTGCAGCAATGTGACCGCAGTTGGATACGCCGCTGCATTAGACGCATCCAACACTCAAAATTCAACCTACCTCGGATACAACGCTGGAGCCGGCGCAACGTCCTCTTCGTCTGTGATTGGAATTGGTGCGAATGCAGGCGGAAACGGAACGTCCAACATCTTCATCGGAAACGGAACGTCGGCAACCGGTTCGAACAACATTCTGATCGGACACGGTGTCAATCTGGGATCTGTGAGCTCGCAGTTCCGGCTTGGAAGCAACGGGACGCTGTCTGCGGATTTCTCCAATCGCTGGGTGGGTGTCGGAATGACGGCTCCGAGCACAACCTTCGATGTAAAATTTGACGTGTCTGGGGATGCGCGCATTCAGGGCAACTTTGGGGTGAACATTGAGCCCGGAGATCGTACGATGGATGTGAATGGAAACTTCCGTGCCCAAGATGCTTCATTGAACACGTTGGATTTCAGCAACGGACAGACGCGGAGTTCAGGTGGGTTCTATTCTCTGCACGGGAGTGGAACCTGGGGCGTTGGAGCCGTCGTAGGCATTGCGCCAATCAAGCGCGGAATTATCAATGTGTCTGCAGTGGACCAGGCAGACAGTACCAACCGCGCAGCCTACATCTTCTTTGCGTACAACTCGACCGACGCGTCAACGCTTGCATCGAATTCAAGCGCAAATACGGACCTTTCCGTCTCTTCATCGTATGTTCGTCTTTCAAATTCTGCGTCAGCGTCGCGAACCTATGATTACACAGTTACATACTTCCCAATGGCTTAAGCTTCTCCACAATCTTGCGAATGCTGACCACTGAAACACCCGAGACGTCGGAGACGCGTGGGATTTGGCCGTTCAAGATTACGACCAGCACACCCGCAACGATCGTCTTGGGCGTGTGTTCCATCTCTGGGAGCTTCTGGAGCATCAGAACGACCTTGTCACGATCTGTCTCCGTAAGATCCAAGTCAGTACACATGCGCTCTGCAATTCCAAGCTGTGTATTCAGAACTGACGCCGATCCGTTATCAAACTTCGACAGTGCCTTGCAGAGTGCCCGAATGGACACGCTGAACAAAGTTGCAATTTCTTCATGCGAACGAGCTGCATCGTTCTCACGACACGCCGTAAACACTGCGGCTGCCATGAGTGCGCGACGAGTTTCACCGCGAGTTTTCTGGGCATCTTCCACATTCTTGAAGAGCCCACATGCGTCAAGGATAATGGCTTTGGGTAGTCCAGCACGCAACGCTGTCGCCTGAATGGCGTCAAAGATCCCCATCCAGGACCGCTCGCCGTGAGACGAGAAGGACCAGGCGGAGAGTTTTGCGATACTCTTTGCTTCATCGGATTGGTTAGGCACGCGTTTCCGCATCATCATGGAACCATAGGAGGAGTTGGGCAGAAGTTCAGAGGTAATTGTTCCGGTACGGGAGGGATCGTCGTCGGTATTTCCGTAGTTGCGCCATTCAGCGCCTTCGTCGATATAGCTTCCAAGAATTGATCCGCAGCAGGTACACACACGTTCGCCATCATCAATTTCCACAGCGTCGTGGAGACAGTCCATGGTGTCTTGATGTTAGATTGTCTCTGTCCGTTTTTACCGCAATCCGAGCCAGACTTGCGCTTGCTTCACCATTTCATCTTTCTTCTCGTACATTGCAACGATCGGACCGAACTTGATTTCGGCCAGGATCAGAAACCCGCCGATGGAGATAATGAACCCGTCTTCCCAATCCAGTCCCTTGGGCGTAAACAGCCAGAAGTAGATGCCCATAAACAGACCCAGTGACACCTTGAACAGCGTATCTGCAAGCAGAAAGATTGGGTTGTGCGCAAAGTCCACATTCAGGAACACAAGTCCAAGCTGAATGAGAACGATCGTCTTCAAAAAGAAAAAGTAGATCTGGTACCACTTCATTGTTCTAGAAACAGAAGAAGTATGGTTGCACACAGTCCCGCTGCGACAATGTGCATGCTTGCGTGGCAGACGAATTCTTCCAAGAGAACTGGACTAAACACCCAGCGGTTCAGTGCTCGACCACCGTAATACACGACGACACAGTAGGAGCCTCCCACCATACCGATTGCAAACGGAAGCAGTCCATGGTTATATGCATCCCACAGACCCACTCCAGCGAATGTAAACAGAGCAACCTGATCTGCCCAGAATGCATCGCGTCTGTGGGTTGTGTGATACCAAACACTGGTTACAGTCAATGCTGTTGATGCAGCAAGGAGTGGATAGTGTTCAACCAGTGCTGCGAGGGATGCCAACCCTCCAAACGCTACCCCACTTGTGAGGAATAGCCACATTGAATGTTTGGCATATTTTTAGCGAGGAAGACTACCGAGTGTGACCGGGTCGTAGACTTGGGGGCGGTAGTTGGTCGTCAAAGGAGGTCGGTAGGTTGCTGCTTTTCCAGGTGTCTTGACCCACGAGATCAGCAGGTAATTCTGATCAATGACCCAGACAAGGTATCCGGAGGTCTGAAGCGTGTTCAAGAGATACTCGCGGGCCTCTGTCATCTGATAAATTGGATATCCAAACACATACGCCGGGATCTCGAACACAACATAGGGAGCATTCGGACTGTGAATGGCCTGCTTTCGGATCTTGGCATAGAGTTGGGCGAGAACCGGCCGCATCGCAGCCATTCGCTGCTCCTTCCGGGCTTCTTGTTCATCCCACACTTCGCGAGCTCGTAGCATTGTCTTCATCGTAGAAACAACCCGTCGGAACTTCTCCCTGAGAACAAGGAATGTATCGCTCCGTCGCATTTGGTGGCGGTGGAATGTGGGCGGGCTCACACATGGGCGCGCTGCGTGCATTGAAAGAGGTGAACCCATCGTTGGACTTTCCCGACGGGATCTATGGATGTTCTGCGGGGTGCTTGTTTGCATTGGGCACTGCGTTTCGAATTGATCTCGACGTCTTGGAAGAGGCGTATCACAAATATTTCAACATCGATCCGTTCTTGCCGAACATGACACTTGACAATCTCCAAACCATCGCCGACACGAAAGGCATCATGTCAACCGACGCAATTGTCAGCCAGATGGTGGACGCATTTCTCTTTGCAGGTGTTGACTTGCGTGACAAGACGATGGATGACGCGTCTCAGAAGCTCTTCTTCTTGTCGTCGGATATGACGACCCAACGTCCGGCTCTTCTCACCGGCAAGGTTCCAATCGTCAAGGCTCTTGCATGTTCTATTTGCGTACCGTTCGTGTTTCGTCCAGAGATCCTCTACGGACATGTTCATTTGGATGGAGGTGTCTTTACACGCTGCATGGCAGACGTTGTCTCTCCGGAGACGCTCGTCGTGCATGTATCGGGAGTTGGTCGCAAGATCACTGAAACGTCATCGTTGTCAGAGCTCTGCGCCGCATTGTATGGAGGGCATCGGGATCAATATTTTCGATCAAACGTTCTGCGGATTGACCCTCCGCCCATCAATTTTTTAGATGAAGTTAGTCGGGATCAGAAAGTTGAAATGGCTCGTGCGGGATACTTACATGCTCGCGCGTTCCTTGCCAAGCGACTGGCGGAGGAACATGAGTAAGTTGTCGTAGGTGACCTTCTTGGTGAACGGCGTGAGACCCTCTTTCCGCTCCAAGACGATGGTAGGGTAGCCTTCCACATCATACTCATCGGCAAGCGCACGCTGTTCTTCTGCGTCAACACGAACCAGCTCGACGCGGGTCTTGCCGAAATAAGGAGTGGCGCTCACCGTCTCTTCCAGCTTCTTCCACTCGGGCTGTGCCTTCTTGGACCATCCGCACCAGTCCGTGTAGAAGAAATACAGCTTTGCCTCGTTCGGCGGAATGTTCCGCTTGGGCACGGGCTTCCAGAACCGATAGGCGAGGACGATGAGGATCGTCAGAGTTAGGACAGCGATCACGACGTCGATCATTGTTGAAGAAGCCGAGAAAGTTTCCGCTGCAACATGAACCAGCGCCTGTATGCTTCGGCTGCCGAGACGCGTTCTTTGATCTGGATCCATGCAATGTCAGTTGTCATTCGCTCTGGCTCAAACGGACGAGGGTGGATCTCCACCCACCGTCCCTGATACCGTACCAAGTATCCCATTTCCAGAGAGAATGTTGCCAAGATGAAAATGGCGCTCGTTGCCACCAAGGCGGCTCTGCTTGCGGTGACATTGAACTATGGAGTTCATCTTGGGTCTTCGTTTGCGTATATGAAGTTTTGCTTGCCGCAGAACTTCTACGACACTGCGAGGGCGTTCGTGACAACCGCGAGCCCTATGTGCACGATGTTGCTGTCGACGATGGAGCTCACGCAGAACAATGTCGCCGTCGTGATCACGACGTCTGTCGCGGCGATTGTTGCGGGGATGCTGAAGCCGGCTTAAGCGGGAAAGCCGACGAGCCCAGCACCGATACCGAAGCCCGCACCGGTCCGGGCGGAGGAGCCGACGGAGGGGGCATAGATATCAAGGATCGCGAAGGTCGCCGTGGCAACCAGGGCAATCATGGCGATCTCGGAGTACTTCATCGTCTTGCCGGGGAGAACGAACGCGGCAATGGCAACGGCGAGACCCTCGAGGAGGTACTTCACGACACGCATCACGAGGTCGGAGACGTCAAAACCGGCAGGAGCGGGCTTGGGCTTGGATTCCATGTTTGTTGAAAGGGTGGGAAGATTTTTCATACCTTGCGCATGTAGGGTCCAAGTTGGACACTGGCCCAGAGGAGAAAAACAGCCCCGTAGGCAACTTCAGCAAAAAACGCTGTCTTCCCTTCCGAGAACGACTGCATCACAAGAACCCAGGTTGCTTGCCACAAGCCTCGAAGCCATGAATAGAGCCCCGGAGCGGGAATTGTGACAAGCGTGCCTGGATGGGTCAGGAACACAATCAACAGGCTTGTGAGCGTGCCATACATTATTCCTTGTCTCGAAAGGAAAGTTACGCCATTCGCTTGCCGAGGAAGAAGTAGGCATAGAGAGCCAAGAAAATCAGATACATCGTAATCATCGTCCACCCTTGGGCGGGCTTTTCGCCAGGCAGGCCGAGAAGCCAGACCCAAAGACATTGCCACAGCCCTGACCAAATGGGAGGGAGCGAGCCGAGACTGAGGCCGCCTGGACCGGAACTGCCATCAACGGGAATAATTACTCCAGGATGGGTCAGGAACACGGTCAAGAATGTTCCAATATATCCAAGAGACCCCTGGTTATACATTGTGATTTGCGTAGAAAGAACTTAGAGTTGCGGCGTGAGAACAGACAAATGTCGCGCCGTGAGACCCTGCCCACCGTTGATGATGCTGGCGATCGTATTGATTACCTTGATGAGGATCCCGAGGTCCCTACCCAGAAGTACTGCATTGTGTCGTTTCTCTCACCCGAGAAGGTCATTCAGGACAAGCAGCGCTTCATGTTCAGTGAGTTCATGAAGTTCCAGGATTACGACTGGAAGGTCAAGGGGCTGGAGCACTTTGTTGCGTTTCTCTCCAAGAAGTACGGCATCAAGATCGATGATATTCTTGCTGATGCCGCCGAGTTTGGCAAGGTGCGCGAGAAGGAGATCCGCGAGACCGACCTGGAGGAGCAGTACCAGGTGTTTCTTCTGAAGCACGAGAAGGAGTGCCAGGAGAAGTATGACAACAGCGTGGAGTTCAAGACCAACGTCCGCGGGGTCAAGGTTCGTCGCTGCTTCGCGACCGTGGAGGAGGCCCAGGTGATGGCCAAGGTCTTCCAGCGCAAGTATCCCAAGGATAACCTGTACATCGGGAAGGTGGGCGCGTGGCTCCCCTGGGATCCCTCCGAGCACCTTATGCCCGAGGTGGAGTATGCGGAGAAGGAGCTCAACGAGCTGATGCGCCGCTACAAGGAGAACGAGGCGAA